>LADL02002955.1_pt1 | contig 18066 bp, 14 predicted proteins | sample 619721 | NCBI WGS metagenome assembly LADL02 (sample SAMN03397408, study PRJNA257561) | rock porewater metagenome | biome: terrestrial; feature: Opalinus Clay rock; material: porewater; isolation source: Opalinus Clay rock porewater BRC-3 borehole | place: Switzerland: Mt Terri URL, St-Ursanne ...
TCCTCGTCAACCACCACTTCGCCGCCGACCACATCAAGCCCGTTGATCACCACGCCGTCATCGGCGCCGTTGATGGTGATGGTCAGGGTGGTGGTCGCGCTATCGCCGTCGCCATCGGTGATGGTGTAGCTGAACTCCTCGGTCAGGCTGTCGCCGTTAGCCAGCGCCTGAACCAGCGGGTTGCTGTTATCGAGCGTGTAGCTGTAGCTGCCGTCAGCATTAAGCGTGAGCGAGCCATAGGCCCCCGCCAGCGGGCTGCCGAGAGTGCCCGCGCTCGCGCCGAACGCCACCGCGCTCACCATAGCGCCGTCAGCGCCGCGCACATCGGCAACCCCGTCGCTGGCATTGGCATCGGTGCCGCCGCTGCCGGTCAGCACATTGCCATCGGCCACCAGCGGGCCGTCTTCGGTCACGCTGTCAGTATCGGCATTGGCCTGCGGCACATCGTCGATGATCCGCACGTCAAGGCTCGCGCTGGCATCGGAGCCATCGGTATCGGTGACCACCACCGCAAAGCTGTCGAACACGCTGTTCTCGCCAGCGCCAGCCGGGTGCGCGGTGGTGTTGTCCAGCAGCGTGACGCTGTAATCAAATGTCGCGCCGATAACTGTCGTCCCGTTCGCAGCGAACACCGGCGTCCAGCCCGTGATAGTCACTGAGAAGGTCCCATTATTTGCAATCTCGACCGGGCCAGCGAATGCTCCGCCGGCCACTACGTTCACGCCATTGACCTGAACGCTGGCGAGCCCATCAGGCGTGTCGACCGAAAAGGTTCCGCCTTCGTTCAGCGAACCAATGCCGTCCGATCCGTTGGCCAGAGCGCCTTCGTCAAGCACCGCCTCGGGCGTATCGTTGTCCAGGCCGAATATCGTAACTTCGTCATCGACATCATCGGACACGGGGACCGGAATGACCTCTTCTTCAAGCTCTAGTCCGACGGGAAGTTCGGTATAGGGCAGGAGGTCTCCCAGATCGAAGGCGGCCTGAATGGCACCCGGATCTACCGCAAAATTGCCCCCGGAACTGGGATTGGGGCCAGCGGCCGGTTCGGGTTCGTTCCCAACCAGCAGCGCCGCGACGTTGGCGGGCGGGATCGGCGTGCCGTCAACAATGATCTGCGGAACCAGAATGATGCCATCTGGCACCACAATCCTTGACCCATCGGTCAAGATGATCACGAGATCGGGACCGTCAGCCTCCAGCCGCTCAATCGCCTGCCCTTCATTGAGGACTACAACGTTGCCTGCTGCAGCTTGGGTAAACTGAGTGGCTTGCCGCGAAGATTGCAGCTGCAGGCTGGCGAACGACGCTTGCGAAGCCCCCTCATCAGTGCCGTACGATTCGCCTTCAAAGGCACCCAGTTCTTCGTTCATTCCAACCCCTTCTCGCGCCGTCAGGGACATGGTCCCAAGCGCTGACAATGCCACCGGCACACGATGATCCGAAGGGGAATCCCAGCAACTCGATCTGCTTACGAAGATCGTCTGTGACCCGTTTCGGGATACGTGCGCCGCGACTCAGTTTGTTATGCTGCCAAATTAACTGGAATTACCAAACTGTAAACAAACTCCTTGGTTCAAGAACGCTTGGTGTCCTGAATGTGGACAGCCGCCCGGCAAGTGTAAACGATGCCACCCAAGAGCGACTTGAACGCTGGCCAGAACATATGGATGATCAAAAAATAACACGATAACAGAGATTAAAGAGAAAACTATGCCGGAATGGTCGCGCATCCCGGCCAAGTGGAAGAGCCAGCAGATGGTCAGCCATGCAGATGGAATTGCTGACAGTGCTAGACGTTGAATTTGGCGAAGAGTAAGCTGTAACAGCGCCTGAGTGTTAACCATTCAGGCTGGGGTGGCTGACATGGGGACCAGTCTGGCCATCTTGCGGAGGTTTTGGGCGGTGGCGGCGAGGAGGAACTCGCCTCTTGCGCCGTTAGGGCCTCGCAGGCGCAGGCAATCCATCCTGAGGATGCGCTTGAGGTGTGCGAACAGCATCTCGACCTTCTTGCGCTGGCGGCGCGAGACGAGATAGGCGTCAGTTGTGGCGAGATCACGGGCGCCCTCATGGGCCGAACGCAGGATCTTGCGTGCTGGCTGGGTCGGGCAACAGCGCGGCTTGAGAGCGTAGGCCCCGCAGTCGAGCTTGCTGGCACGGTAGCGCAGCATGCCGTTCTCATCGACGAACGGCCGATCCTCGCGATAGATCTTCTGCCTCTCGCGCAGCCGCTTGTCGGCGGAGTAGATGCAGATATAGCTGTTGGAGACACAGGTTACACTGTCCAGGAACAGAAAACCGTCCCCTGATCGCCCCCCTGATCGAGATGCCTCATCGGCAAGGATGATGCGCGGCAAAGTGGGTGATCGCGGCAGGCCATGCGCCGCACCTTCGCCGCTGCGCACCGTGTAGGAAAGCGGGGTCGCGATTCCGCAGTGACCGCGCAAGGCAGGCCGAAGAAGGGTCGCTTTTCGCAGAATCGTAGCCGGAAGCTGCCGATCGGGAAGCGACTCCAAGGCGGTCGTTCAGAGTTGACCCCGTCCCGGGCTTGACCAGGACCCAGCTTTGCTCCCTTTGGCTACCCCGAAAAGAGCAGCGGGACCCCGGGTCAAGCCCGGGACGGGGAGTGTCCGATCCCCTTAAGTGGATGACAAGTTCGAAATATTTGTTATCCCTTTCGTGTTATCGGACTGAATGCAATCAGGGGGGCGCAATGGCTTACGAAGGTGGTGGAAGTAGCCGGTTCAAATCAGCAGCCGGCTTGGTGGTGGCTGTGTTAGTCGCGGGTGCTGTCGGCGCGATTGTGAAAGGGGGCACGCGCGAGGCGATTAGCTATACGAATTCCACGCCATCGGCGATTGATGACAAGCTGCAGTCGTTTTTCGACGAGAACCCGTCACAGGCCACGATGTATGCTGCCATGAAGGCAAAATACCCTGAAAACTATGAGCAACTCATCGCTGGGCTCAGCACAGTCGTTCGCAACAAGGGTGATGTGCGTCAATATGGCTTCGATTTCATGCGCAAGTTCACCCTATCACTGAGAAATGACTTCAGGGCCGCGCCTTCTGGCGATATCCAACTGGTGCTCGACAAGTCTGTAGAGCTGATGGAAGTCATGTCGAGGTCATCGGAGTTCTACTGCGGGCAGTTTGCATTTGAAGGGCTTTCCTCAAGCGCGCAGCTGTCACCCGACGTATTGAACATGATCTCGGAGGCCAGCGCGCTCCAGATTAATGCGGCTGCGGCGGGGCGCGCTTCGCCTGTCGTTCGGGAGGATCCGTCAGCGGCGGACTGGGACGACCTGACGCAAAGAATGCTCGACCTCGGCACCACACCGGAAGAGCTGCAGCATATGTTCGATGGGACCGTTTCTTCGATCTCGCAGTCTCGCAAGTGCGAGATAGGCAAGGACCTCTACGAGGGCATGGCAAAGCTGCCGACAGAACGTGCTGCCCGCATTGGCGCGTTTTTGCTCATCCCTGATGAAGCGTAGATCGTTGATCCACTAGAAAGCGGGGCGTTTGAATATGGCTTACCTTCTCGGCGAAATATTTGGCGGAATGTTGGCGATGTTCCTCCTTTGGTCGCTTTTCGAATGGGCTCTTTTCAAGAGGGTGTTTGACGACCCGATCAAAGGGAAGCTGGCATCGGTTGTTGCGGCCTATCTCGTTGGGTCGTCTATCGCAGGCTTCGGCAAGGCAGATGGAGGGCCATACTATTGGCCCGCCTTTTTCGACTACGCCATACCAGCGTTGATCGTCGGTTGTTTCGCCTATGTCTCAGGCAAGCGCCTCAAAGAGAAAATGGGCGCTGATGGCGCACGAGAAGTGTTCGAGTAGTCTCGTGAGGCTCATCCTCACGGAAAAGGACGCCCGAGGAACTCGGATATCGCTGCCTCGCCCTTGCTGTGCGAAGCGACGGCCCGGGCATAGGCTCGCGATCGAAGAATCTATCGTCATCGATATATAGCAGCAAGGAGGCACCTGTTGCCGAAGCAGAATTCGGGCGAGCTGCCATTCCCCTTCCCACCCAATACCGGTCATTAGCGGCAGCGACACATAATCCCGAAACCCGCCCTCACCGTCACCCCGGCGAAGGCCGGGGCCCAGAGCCTCATCGGGCAGCGCGTGCCGCTCTGGGTCCCGGCCTTCGCCGGGATGACGAGAGATGGCAGGCTCCCACCCAATATCGGTCATAACAGCCCCGTTGCCGGAGCCCCGAAAGCAGACAAGGTGCTCCGCTGCTCGGCACAAGCCTATGGCGTGCGAAGACCCGCACTCTCTTCCAAAGCGCGCGGTGGCCTGAGCCCCTTGGTGCGGCTGGTCAGGTGGAACTTGCGGCACAGCGCGCATTTGTAGGCGCGCAAGGTCAAGGTAGCACGCAGCGCCGCCGCGTCCGCCTCTTCGCGGGTGGAATAGCGACGCTTGCGCTGGCAGATGCCGGGGCGGGTTTTCACGACACGCTGATTTTCGAACGAATAAACGGCCTTGCCAGAGGCCGCAAGGGCCACCGCCTCAAGTAGCGAAGCGATAGGCGACGAGAACGCCCGCCCGCAGGCGCCCGTAGCGTAGCGGAGGGACAGCGCCGAGGACGCACCCGCGGACGCGGGTGCGAAATCATTATTTGGCCAGTTCGACGTGCTCGAAATCGAGTTCCACCGGGGTCGCGCGGCCGAAGATCGACACGGAAACCTTGACCTTGGCCTTGTCGAAATCGAGTTCTTCGACGATCCCGTTGAAGCTGGCAAACGGGCCGTCGAGCACTTTGACCGAATCGCCGATTTCGTAATCGACGCTGATTTCGTGCTTGGGCGTTGCCTTGGCTTCGGCCACGCCGCCGAAATAGCGCGCGGCTTCGCGTTCGGAAATCGGCTGCGGCTTGGTGCCCGAACCCAGAAAGCCGGTGACCTTGGGGGTATTCTTGACCAGGTGATAGACATCATCGGTCATGTTCAGCTTGGCCAGCACATAGCCGGGCATGAACTTGCGTTCGACCTGCACCTTTTTGCCGCGCTTCACCTCGGTCACGGTTTCGGTGGGAACCTGAATATCCTCAACACCTTCGGAAAGGCCAAGCCGGTCGGCTTCGGAAATGATTGCGTCACGCACCTTGTTTTCGAAACCGGAATGGGCGTGAATGATATACCAGCGAGCCATGAAATGTCCTTGAGAGTGGGTCTGACGGGCAGAATGAACTGGCCGGGGCCTTATTGCAGCAGGCCGATCGCGCCGCGCACAATCGCGCCGAACGCGCTGTCGATAGCGAGGAAGAACAGCGCGAGGATCAGCATGAAGATGAACACGAAGATCGAAGTGCGCACCGTCTCTTCACGAGTCGGCCACACGATCTTGCTGCCTTCGGCGCGCACCTGATTGACGAATTCGCCAGGCGAGGTCTTGCGCTTTTTTTCTTCGGCCTTGGGTTCGGCACTATTTTTCTGCTCGGCCATAAAGCCTCGTATCCCTTCGCGTGAATTCCGGCGTCATTCCCAACGGCTTTCAGGTAGGGGGCCGCGCCGCCCGGGACAAGGTCACCGGAGGGGCTGGATATGCTACCAATGTCAGAAAAGACGCGCCGTCTATACGGGCGGCGCGTGGCAATTGCAAGATTGCTTGGGCGCGCGTCAGTTCAGCGCGAACAGCCGTGCAAGCAGGCCGGGCTGCTGCATCGGCCGCAGCGGGCCGTGGATCGCCGACAGACGCGCCGGATCGCGGGTAGGACGCGGGCTGACCCAGTGGTCAGGGCGCGAGGAACGGAAGGTATAGGCGCTCATCCTGTGTCTCCTGTGCGTTGATGAACTCGGTTCGTCGACAGGAATACACGGTTTGGCTTGCGGTGGGATGAACGGGTTGGGCCGGGCGCTTCTCCACCGGCCCGGATTTCACTCGAAACGGTAAGGCGGCAAGCGACCCCCAAGGGGCTGTTAATACGGATTTCTGGAATTGGCAGGGGTGTGCGGAGCCCCTGCCAGAAATGACGTAAGCATCTGAACAGAAACGCTTCCCATCATTGTTGAGCCGTGAAGTGCCACGGCAGGGTGCCACGATAGGGTGCCACGGTATGGGAAACACAATCGATGTGCAGACTACAAAACGTATCCCGCAAGGACGGCGTCTACTATTACAGGCGGCTCATCCGGATCGGCGCTGACAAACCGTTCCGCCTGCGCCTGTCGCTCAGGACCACTTGCCGCCAGCGCGCCGCCATTATGGCGCCCGCCTTGACAACTGCCTGTATCCGCATTGTTATGCGCCTGATGGCGAGCCCCGAACACGACGGATTGACCGAGGCGCAGCGCGCTGAAATCTTTCGTCGTCAGGTTCTGATCGAGCGAGACCGGCTCGAGATCATGCAAGCGCGGCTGCATATCATCCCGCCCGAAGAGCACGACGACCTTGAACAGGCTTTGGCGCTCCGCCTCAACGCAAGCGAGCTGGCCGCCATGGACGGCGTGGCCAAAGGCAGGGTCGAGGATTTCCTATACGCCGATTTCGATCCGGACGACGATGATGCGCCGGTCATCGTCAAAGCATGGTCCGATCTGGCAGCCTCGATCGAGCAGGACGGCGCCGAGGAAGCCAGTGTAGCACGCCTCGCTGACCTTGGTATCGAACGGTCGGCCTTGCGCGAAATCATGGCTCGCAAGGTTGTCAATGCGGCCCGGGTCGACGCTATTCGCAGATTTCGCGATGCCCTGGCAAACCCCGGCCTGCCCTACGCCCCGGTCCCTGTCGCGGCATATAATCAAATGAGCATTACGCCTGCCTCTCCTGGAACAACCCAGCAATCGACGCTAGCGGGCCCTTGGGCAACAATGACCGCGACCGAGGCGACACAGAAATTCTTCGCGCACAACCCGCGCACTGGCGGGGCAGACGGAACGCTGAGCCGTAAGGGTGAAGAGCCATGGACTGCCAAGACCCGGCAGCAATTTGAGTTATCTGCCCTGCTGCTCGAACAGGTCATGAGGCGCCGACCGCTGGCGACGATCACCCACGATGACCTCGTCGATCTCGACGCCTGCTTCAGCAAATTGCACGGGCCGACCTTTCGCAAATCACCGCAGCAGCGGGACATGACAATTTGGGAGATCGTTGCCGAGACAGCCAAGAAAGTGGCGGCAGGCGAGAAATTGTCCCGGCCCGAAGCGAGACAGGCCTCGGGCAAAGGTGCGAAACAGAAGCTGCCGGCGAATGTCATCACACAGGCCGATCTTGGGTTTGGACTCACCACAAGAAATCGGCACTGGAATTTCCTGCAGCAGCTGACGACCTGGTTCAACAAGCACCAACCTTTGAGTGAATTAGACTACAAGGCCTTTGTCATAAAGCGCGGCCGTAATCCGCGCGACATGCGCGATCGCTACACTGAAGATCTGGCCTGCTGCCGTTTTGATGGACACCGAGATAGGCTCATTCATGCTACACTGGCCTCGCGTTCGAAGTCGATGGGGCTTTTGTAGCCGATCGTCGAGTGCTGCCGTGTCGGGTTATAGAAGCGTTCGACATAATCGAACACGTCTGCCCTGGCCTCGTCACGCGAGCGGTACACCTTCCTGCCCACCCGCTCGGTCTTGAGCGAGGAGAAGAAGCTTTCCATGGCGGCGTTGTCCCAGCAGTTGCCGGATCGGCTCATAGAGCAGATCACGCCGCTGTCGGCCATCAACCGCTGGAACTGCTCGCTGGTATACTGGCTGCCCTGATCCGAGTGGTGCAGCAGGGCGTCGGGCTTACCGCGCCGCCAGATCGCCATGACCAGCGCATCGGTGACGAGCTGGGCCGTCATCTCCGCCTGCATCGACCAACCCACCACGCGGCGCGAGAACAGGTCGATCACGGCGGCGACGTAGAGCCAGCCTTCCGCCGTCCAGATGTAGGTGAAGTCGGCCACCCACTTCTGGTTGGGCGCATCCGCCATGAACTGGCGGTCCAGCACATTGCCGGCGATGATCGAACCCTCGCCGTGATCCTTGGGCAGACCGCGTCGGCGTGGCCGTGCCCGGAGGCCCTGGGCGCGCATCAAGCGTTCGATCCGGTGCAGGCCGCAGGCGATGCCCTCGGCGAGTATGTCGTGCCAGACGCGGCGCGCACCATAGATCCGATAGCTCGCGACATGGCTCGCCCTGACCCTGGCGGCGATCTCCTCGTCGCTTCTGGCGCGCCGCGATGGCGCCACGGGTGAGCCAGGCGTGGAAGCCGCTTCGCGAGACACCGAGCGCCCCGCACAGCCACGATACCGGCCATATCTCCCGGTGCTTTGCGATGAAGGCGAACCTCACAGGCTGTCCTTCGCAAAATAGGCTGCGGCTTTTTTTAGGATGTCGCGCTCCGCCCTGAGCTTCGCCACCTCTTTGCGCAGTCGCGCGATCTCCAGTTGCTCCGGCTTCATCTGGCCGTGGCCCGGAAAGGCGGCTGCAGGATCGCTGCCAAGATCGGCAACCCACTCGCGCAGCACCGTCGGTGCACATCCAGATCCCGCGATGCCTGCGCAACGCTGACACCGCGCTCCTTGATCAACCTTACCGCTTCAAGCTTAAACTCGCGGCTGTACTTCCTTCGTTGCATGCTGTTCCTCCAGTTCGATAAAACACCTTTTCTCGGTGTCCATCAAAACGGCAGCAGGCCAGTTTGCCATAAGAGCCCCCGTGGCCTTTTCGACCTTTTAATAGCATCACTGGGCCTTGCGAATGCCGTAGCGATGAGGGTTTCAACCCATCATGCATCGAGGGTTTGCGCGCTGATGCGGCGACCTGGGGTCAATTGCGGCGGATCCCGGCGACGGGCGATCAAAAGCGCTCGTTACCGCCGCGTCAGCGCGAAAAGGAGAAATAGTACAGCCCCTTTTCTTCCAATGGAGCCAGAATAGCTGGAAAGAACTGTCAAATGGCCAACTAATTTTGAATGTCTATCCCCGCCGCGACAATGAAAAAATCAGTGCGTTCACGTAGCCGTTTCGGCAGGTCGGGTGCCTCGGAACTATGTGTAATGGCTTGGGTCTGGAGATCGCCAACGATAAGGCCCATAAAGATCTCTGCTAGAAATTTAGGTTTCCCATTCATCGCGATACCATCGGTTTCCCAGCGAGCGAACATCGTTTCGATAGATTTGCGCGTCTTAGTGGCGGTGCGGTCAAAGAATTGATGGGCAAAATCTGGATCGCAGATACTCCGCGAGATGACAACGCGCACAAGCGAAACCACGTCAGAGTTGAGAAAATTCTTGTAGAGTGCCTGAGCTATTCTGTGCAGGGCGACGCTTGGAGGAAGCTCAAGCGCATCGATCCTTTGAACCAACGCTTCACCGGAAGCGGCGCTCTCAAACACCACTGCCTCGAACAAGCGATCTTTGTTGCCGAACAACTTATAAATCGTTGCAAGGGAACCTCCAGCATACACAACGATTTGCTCAAGGGTCGTGCGCTCGTATCCTTGTTCGACGAACAGGTGGCGGGCCGCTGTGATTATCGCCTTGCGACGATGGCTCAGTCTGCAAGTTTCAGGCTGTAAATCCATAGCAGTGTAACCCTCAGCGTTTCGAACGCGGTTGACAACAGTGTAATGGTCATTACACGTTCGCAGGTGCAATAAAACTAGCAAATGAAAGACCTCTCCCGATGAGTCGCATCTTCACCGGTCTTGCCGCCTGCTTCCTTATCGTCGCGTGTTCGGGCGAGCAGGCTCCGCCCACACCGCAGCCAATTCCGGTGCAGACTGTCACCATCTCTAGCCAGACCATCCCCAACGTAATCGAATTGCCCGGACGGGTCGAACCGGTTCGGAAAGCCGAAGTGCGCGCGCGGGTAACCGGGATCGTCCAGAAGCGGCTCTATACGGAAGGCACTATCGTTGCTGAAGGCCAGCCGCTCTTCAGCATCGACCCGCGCGAATCGCGCGCCAGCTACGCCCAGACGCAGGCCGCCCTTGCTCGCGCGCGCGCGACGCAGAGCAATGCCCGCGCGGTCGTGGAACGTTTTAAGCCACTGGTTGCCGAGAACGCGATCAGCGGGCAAGAATATGACGCCGCGCTGGCAGCCGCGCGCGAGGCCGAAGCCAATGTCGCGCAGATTCGCGCCCAGCTTGACGCAGCATCGCTTCAGCTCAATTACACCACCGTGCGGGCACCAATCGCCGGTCGCGCGGGTCGCGCCGAGGTTACCGAAGGCGCGTTGGTCAGCCAGGCCGAAGGCACGCTAATGACGCGCATCGAACAGACCGCGCCGGTTTATGTCAACTTCGCCCAGGCGGCGAGTGAGGTGCTGGCGATCCGGCGTGCCATCAGTGCCGGCAAAATCGCAATGAATGCCAATGACAGCGTGGAGGTGCGGCTGACCTTCACCGACGGCAGCGAGTATCCGATCCCCGGCTACATCGATTTCCTCGCCCTTTCGGTTGACGAGGAAACCGGGACCGTGGGCCTGCGCGCCGAATTCCCCAATCCGTCTGGGGTGCTGCTGCCCGGTGAGTTCGTGCGGGCCAAGCTGTTCATGGGAGAAGTGAAGCAGGGCATCGTTGTTCCGCAGCGGGCAGTGACGCTGTCCGAACGAGGCGCGTCAGTGTTCGTGATCGACGCGAAGGGACTGGTGGCACCGCGTCCGGTCAAGCTCGGCGCGCTCGTCGATGGTAACTGGATCGTGGAAAGCGGGCTGAAGCCAGGCGATGTGGTCATTGTCAGCAATCTCCAGAAGTTGCGGCCCGGAGTGCCGGTGAAGGCAGTCAAGGGCCCTGCTGCGGCAAGGCAGCCTGCCCCAGCCAAGCCTGCCCCAGCCACTGGAGCGCGCTGATCCATGGCACGCTTTTTCATTGATCGTCCCATCTTTGCCTGGGTGGTGGCGCTTGGCATCTTGCTCGCCGGCGTTATGGCCTTGCGGGCTCTGCCGATCGAGCAATATCCCGAGGTCGCACCGCCATCGCTGACGATCAGCGTGGTTTACCCAGGGGCTGACGCGCAAACGCTCGAACAGAACGTCACGCAAGTGATCGAACAGCAGCTCAACGGGGTTGAGGGCTTCCTCTACATGGCCTCCTCGAGTGTGTCGAACGGCACTGCAAGTATCACGCTGACCTTCGAGGCTGGCACCGATATCGACATCGCCCAGACCGAGGTACAGAATCGCCTCAGCACAGTCGAGGCGCGCCTGCCCGAAGAGGTTCGCCAGCAGGGCATCACCGTCCGGCAGGCCAATGCCGGGTTCCTGCTGATTGTCGCGCTGACTTCGGCGAACGGAGATCTGGACAGCACCGATCTGGGCAATATCGCGTCCAGTCAGGTGATCGACGAATTGCGGCGCGTGCCCGGTGTGGGCGACGTCACATTGTTCGGCTCGGCCTATGCCATGCGCATCTGGCTCGATCCTGATGCGCTGGCATCATACAACCTTTCGCCCAGCGCTGTCCTGAACGCGATCCGCGAACAGAATGCACAGATCGCGGGCGGCTCGATCGGGGCTAAGCCGCTTGCGCCCGGCCAGCAGATCAACGCCACGATCACCAGCGAAAGCCGTTTCCGGACAGTCGAAGAGTTCGAGAACATCATCTTGCGCGCAAATACCGGCGCAGCTGTGGTGCGGTTGGGTGAGGTGGCCCGGATCGAGATCGGTGCGCAAAGCTATGCTACGTCCACCACATTGAACGGCGCGCCGATGGCCGGGATGGCGGTGCAATTGGGCACCGGGGCCAATGCGCTCGCCGCGGCCGAGGGCGTGAAGGCCCGCATGGCCGAGCTGGAAACCGGCCTGCCGAACGACGTCAGCTGGTCGATCCCCTACGACACCACGCCTTTCGTGCAGGCCTCGGTCGACGAAGTGGTCAAGACGCTGGTCGAGGCGATGGTGCTGGTTTTCCTCGTCATGTACCTGTTCCTGCAGAGCTGGCGGGCGACGCTGATCCCGACTCTGGTGGTGCCGATTGCGCTTGCAGGCGCGTGTCTGGGTCTGTGGCTGTTCGGCTTTTCGATCAACGTTCTGTCGCTGTTCGGCATGGTGCTGGCGATCGGGATTCTGGTCGATGACGCCATCGTCGTGATCGAGAATGTCGAGCGTATCATGCGCGAGGAAGGTCTCTCCCCGCTTGAAGCCACGCGCAAGGCGATGGGCCAGATCACCACTGCGATCATCGGCATCACCTTGGTGCTGATCGCGGTGTTCGTGCCGATGGCGTTCTTCCCCGGATCCACGGGCGGGATCTACCGCCAATTCTCGGTGACGCTGGCGATCGCGATTTTCTTCTCGGCGTTCCTTGCCCTGTCGTTGACGCCCGCGCTGTGCGCCACCTTCCTCAAGCCGATTGCGGGCGGGGGCCATGGGGTCGACCATGGCGGCGAGGCTTTCGCGCAAAGCTTGGCCGAGCCAGCGCCGCAGCCACAAGGCTGGCGTGGCCGGATCGCTCAAGTCCGGGCATTTGCCAGTCGTTTCCTGGGCAAATTCAACATCTGGTTTGACCGGATGCAGGGCAAATATGATCGCTCCAACACGCGCATCCTTTCGGCTCCCAAGCGCGGCATGGCGGTCTTCCTCGCGCTGGTTGCAGTCACTGTCCTGCTGTTCGTGCGCCTGCCGACTGCCTTTCTGCCGACCGAGGATCAGGGCTTTCTCATCACTGCCGTGCAGGCCCCTCCCGGGGCCACGGAAGAGCGGATGGACGAGGCGCTGAAGCCCGTCACGGATTTCTGGCTGGCGCAGGACGAGGTGCGCAGCCTCGTCGTGGTGCGCGGCTTCAGCTTTTTCGGGCAGGGCCAGAACAACGCGCTGATGTTCGCCTCGCTCAAGCCGTGGGATGAACGTTCGGCTACCGAAAGCAGCGCGGGATCGTTGCTGCAACGCGCAATGGGCGTGTTCATGCAGAACGATGGCGCGACAGCCTTCGTTATCCAGCCGCCCGCGATCCAGTCGCTTGGGCAGGCGAGCGGCTTTACGCTCAAGTTGCAGGATCGCGGCGGCCTGGGGCGCGAAGCGCTGATCGCGGCACGTGACCAGTTGCTGGGTGCGGCATCGCAAAGCGCCCTCATCACAGGCTTGCGGCCCGAGGATCAGGGGCCGAGCCCCGAGGTCAAGATCAAGATCGACCGGGTGCAGGCCCGCGCGCTTGGCCTTTCCATGGCCGAAGTCAATGCCGCTCTCTCGATCTCCTTCGGGTCTGCCTACGCCAACGACTTCACCCGCGATGGCCGTGTGTTGCAGGTGCTGGTGCAGGCGGATGCACCCTTCCGCATGACGCCGGATGATGTGCTGGCCTTGCGGATTCCCAACGCCGTTGGTGAACTCGTCCCCTTCGGCGCCTTCGCCACGGCGGAATGGTCCGCTGCGCCTGCCAGCCTTTCGCGCTACAACGGCTATCCCGCCATGACCCTGTCGGGCATGGCCGCGCCCGGCGAATCTTCGGGTGCGGCGCTGGCCGAGATGGAGCGGCTTGCCAGCGAACTGCCGCAAGGCATCGGCTATGAATGGACGGGCGTGTCCTTTGAGGAAAAGCAGGCGGGCGGCCAGATCGGTCTGCTACTCGGCCTGTCGGTGGTCGTCGTTTTCCTCGTGCTGGCGGCGCTTTATGAAAGCTGGACGATCCCGCTGGCGGTGCTGCTGATCGTGCCGATGGGCGTGCTGGGCGCGGTGTTGTTCTCGATGCTGCGCGGGCTTTCTGCCGATGTCTACTTCAACGTCGGCCTGATCACGATCATCGGATTGGCGGCGAAGAACGCCATCTTGATCGTGGAGTTCGCGATCGAGGAGGAAGAGCGCGGCATCTCTCCACTCGAAGCGGTGAAGTCTGCTGCCCGGCTACGCCTGCGTCCGATCATCATGACCTCGCTCGCCTTTGCGATGGGTATGGTGCCATTGGTGCTGGCCAGCGGCGCGGGTGCGGCCAGCCGCATCGCTGTGGGCACCGGGGTGCTGGGGGGCATGATCGCGGCGACCGCGCTGGGCATTTTCCTCATCCCGCTGCTCTACCTGATGGTCCGCCGCATCGGCCGCAAGGACGAAGACGGGCCCACTTTGCCCTTGCCGCCCCCCAATGTGCAAACCGACGGGGAGCCCGACCGATGAAACGCCTGATCCCCCTTGCGCTCGCTTCGACCATGCTGGCCGGCTGCGTTAATCTGGCGCCAGATGATGTCCGACCGCCTCTGGCGACCGCGGCCGCCTTCGACCCTGCATACAGGCCCGATGGCACAGTGGTTGCCTCGCAGCTTTCGTACCAGGAATGGTATCGTGATCCGCGGCTGCAAAGCTTGATCGACACCGCGCTGGCAAACAACCGCGACCTGATGGCCGCCACCGCCCGGATCGAGCAGGCCCGGGCGCGCTTCCGAATCGAGGACAGTCGGCGGCTTCCCAATCTGGTCGCCACGGCCAGCGGCACGCGCACGCGGCAGGCCACGGCAGGTAACCCGGCCTTTGCGGCCGGTGGCGACAATCTGCCCACCTCCTTCACCTTCAACCGTTTCGACATCGGCGTCGGCGTGAGCGCGTTCGAACTCGATTTCTGGGGCCGCGTCAAGAACCTGAGCGATGCGGCGCGTGCCAGCTACCTTGCATCGGTGGCGACCCAGCGGGCCTTCTACCTCTCTCTGATCGCCGATACGGCCACGACCTATTTCGAGATCGTCGAGACCGAGGAACAGATCGTGCTGGCTGAAGCGACCGCTGCCAGCCGCCGCGAGGGTCTGAAGATCGCCAAGCTGCGGCTTGATGCGGGCGTCACCTCGGCGCTGCCCTATCGCCAAGCGGAAACCCTGCTGACGCAGGCCGAACAGCAGATAGCGAGCGAGCGGCTCGCACTGGCACAGTTGCGCAACCAGCTCGCAGTGCTGGTGGGGGGGGCGACGCCTGAAGGGTCGCCGCCGCAGGGCCTATCGCTCGCCGCACAGGTAGATGAGCGCCGCCTCGCCGCAGGACTGCCGTCCGAACTGCTGCTGGCGCGTCCGGATATTCTTGCCGCAGAGGAGCAGCTGCGAGCGGCGCGGGCCAATATCGGCGCGGCACGCGCGGCGTTTTTCCCATCAATATCGCTGACCGGCAACACCGGGCTGACCTCAGGTAGCCTCGGCAGCCTTTTCGACAGTGATGGGCTGGGCTGGAGCTTCGGGCCGTCAATCTCGCTCCCGATCTTCGATTTCGGCGCGCGCGAGGCCGATCTCGATCTCGCCAAGGCGCTGGAAGTTGAGCAGGTCGCCAATTACGACCGCACCGTCCAGCAGGCATTCCGCGAAGTGTCCGATGCACTGGCCGGGCGGGAATACCTCGCCGAACAGATCGCGACGCTCGAACGGGCGCGCATCGCCCAGTCCGAAATCGCACGCATCGCCAGGGCGCGGTACCGCGAGGGCGTGGCCGATTATCTCGAAGTGCTCGATGCCGAGCGCAATCTTTTCAGCGCTGAACAGCAATTGCTCGCCACCCGCCGGGCCTGGCTGCAGAACCGCGCAACCCTGTTCGTTTCGCTGGGCGGCGGTCATTCGACAAGGGAATTGGGCAACTGACAACTCTCAATGTCCGACCGTTCTTGATCCTTGAACCGGGCACCTGCACAAACCTCTCGCATTTGAAGCTGTGATCTGATCGATCCAGCGCATTGAACATAGGGGTTTCGATGCACCCAAACAGCTCTTCTCGATGGATGAGCATATGGAGGAGTTGAGCCAAGACGACGACCCCGGCCACTTGTGGTCGAGGGCCTCGAATGTAGCTACGAAATCCAGTGCGGTTGCGCAGCCTTTAACCCCGCGCTGATTTTCAAAGCGCGGGTGGTCCAGGCACAGCATAACCTGTCAGGTGCGCGCATCGACCCTTCGCCAAGGTCATGAGAGCATTCATGGTCCGGTACCGGCTGAGCGGCATGCGCTTCTTCTGCCTTGATGTGGGTGACACCGTGACCGACGAGAACAACATCCCTTAGTATTGCAACCGGCTAAACGAAAACAGGTAAGCGCCGACGGAACCCGGCCTTGCTGGGTGGGGTGATTTATCCGAACGGCAGGGTCGAAGGAGGCCTTGCGAGTGCATAGTGATCAGTCAAACGAGCCTCGTATGAGTGCGCGCAGCGATGGCGGAGCGGTTGTACGGGTTGAGCGGCGAAGGCGCTGGAGCGACGATGAGAAGCTCGCGATCTTGAAGGAGGCCACGCAGCCGGGCGCGATCGTGGCATTGGTTGCCCGGCGATACGGGATCGGAACGGGCCAGCTCTATCGATTGCTGCGACGATGCCGAACTCTGCCATATGCGATCGCAGGGCGTTGCTGATCTGCGTGCGTTGTCTGGTCAGGATCTTGCGCACGCGGTGCAGCATCATGGTCGCCTGCTGGTCTGGCGACTTCCCGCCAACGAACCGCATCGTGGGCCGGGTTACCGCTTCACAGATCGCCTCGGAATCGGCCGCATCGTTCTTCCCGCGCTTGACATAGGGCTTCACGTATTGCGGCGGCATCAGCTTCACCTCATGTCCCAGCGCCGCCAGCTCACGCGCCCAATGATGGGCCGAAGCGCAGGCTTCCATCCCGACAAGGCATGGCGGTAGCTTCTCGAATAGCTTCAACAGCTGCGGGCATCATCATGCCATGCTGCAACACCGAGGCGATGGGCATGCATCTCTAGGAGACCGCCTTCCATGTTGCCTCCGGCGCCCACGCCGTGGCTATCTTGATGAGGCTGGATGGCACGATTCCTACGAACTCGCTGTGCCACCAAGAATCTCCCTTTTGCCGCATCTGCCGCGATGCCCCGAACTCAACCCGGCTGAAAACGTGTGGCAGTTCATTCGTGATAACTGGCTCTCGAACCGTACCTTCAAACTCTATGACGAGATCGTCGACCACTGCTGCTTCGCCCGGAACAACGTCGTCAGCCAGCCATGGCGCATCATGGCGATCGGAATGCGACAATGGGGACATGTGTCGTGAGCGATGCGCGTGGGTATTAGCGCCTCTGGACATCAGAGGGCGATATATCGGCGCGAGGCGAAGCAATGCCCATTTTGATCTTCAGCGTGTCAGTATCGCGGAAGTGCGCTCAACATCACTCCAGCATAAATCGGAAGTGTTGATGGTCCTGTGCAAATCGGGTGAATTTGTGCAGACTCGCTTGCATTGCGGGCAGGCTCGAATCATGATGCTCAAATCAAGATCACGCTAGGGTGCCACGGCAAGGTACCACGGGGTTTTGACCCGCAGGGAAACGCAAGTCTTTTCAGTGACTTACATTACTTTGCAGTAATGGCAGGGGTGTGCGGACTCGAACCGCAGGCCCTCGGTTTTGGAGACCGATGCTCTACCAACTGAGCTACACCCCTGCAGCGCGTCGGAGCGGTGCCTTTATCGAAGGCGCGGGGGATAGGCAATCCTCTTTGCCGCCTGTATTCTGCACCCCGCCATGCACGCCCCCACCCGCTCTCCGATCCCGGTCGAAACCCTGCTGCTGGCCTATCGCAGCGGGATTTTCCCGATGGCTGACCACCGCGATGATGCCGAGGTGTTCTGGGTGGAACCGCGCGAACGGGCGATCATCCCGCTGGACGGGCTGCGCCTGTCGAAATCCTTGCGCAAGGTGCTGCGCGCCGACCGCTTTACGGTAACGGTCGACCGCGCGTTCGAAGCGGTAATCCGCGCCTGCGCCGAGCCGCGCCCCGATCATCCCGAAACCTGGATCAGCGAACGCATCGTGCAAAGCTATATCGCGCTGCACCGCGCGGGCCATGCCCATTCGGTCGAATGCTGGGCGGCGGGCGGCGATGGCGCGCCGGAACTGATCGGCGGGCTGTATGGCGTGTCGTTCGACCGGGTGTTCTGCGGGGAGAGTATGTTCAGCCGGGTGCCCGATGCCAGCAAGGTCGCGCTGGCGTGGCTGGTGGCGATGCTGCGCACGGCGGGGTTTGCGCTGCTCGATTGCCAGTTCATGACCGACCATCTGCGATCAATGGGCGCGGTGGAACTGGCGCAGGCCGATTATCGCTTGCTGGTTGAACGTGCAAATGGCCAGCCACACGCCAGCCTTGGCGCGGCGTGGCACACCTTCAGCGAATTCTATGCACCGGGTTCCAGAGCGGGTTCCGGCGCTGGTGTCACCGGCGCAGGCGTTGCC
>LADL02000874.1_pt1 | contig 18063 bp, 12 predicted proteins | sample 619721 | NCBI WGS metagenome assembly LADL02 (sample SAMN03397408, study PRJNA257561) | rock porewater metagenome | biome: terrestrial; feature: Opalinus Clay rock; material: porewater; isolation source: Opalinus Clay rock porewater BRC-3 borehole | place: Switzerland: Mt Terri URL, St-Ursanne ...
TGCTACCACTCCGGGGTATACTGGTGTTTCCCAACATGGTTATTCATCTGGATGTGGGCAGAGAGAAATCCGTTCAGGCCATAGAGGAGGCCATGATCCAGGAACGTGTCATCTTTCTGGCTACCCAGAAAGAAGCACAGACAGATGACCCCGGGGAGGAAGATATTTATCAGATTGGGACAGTAGCCGAGGTAAAGCAGTTGCTAAAATTACCCGGCGGTACCATTCGGGTGTTGGTTGAAGGTCTTGCCAGGGCCAGAATAAGAAAATATACAGCCCAGGAACCTTATTTCAAGGTTGAGATTGATCAGTATTCGGAGGTTTTTAAGAAGACCCCTGAAGTTGAGGCCCTTATGAGGAACCTGGTTTACCAGTTTGAGCAATATGTCAAGCTGTCTAAACGCATTCCTCCAGAAACCGTGGTTTCGGTTGTGAACCTGGAAGAGCCCAGCCGTCTGGCGGATATTATAGCGTCTCACCTGGCCTTGAGGATAGAGGATAAGCAGAGCATACTGGAGGCCGTTGATATTGTGAAGCGGCTGGAGCGTCTCTGCGCCATAGTGGCCAAGGAACTGGAGATTGTGGAGCTGGAACGTAAAATCAATATCCGTGTCCGCAAGCAAATGGAAAAGACCCAGAAAGAATACTACCTCCGGGAACAGATAAAGGCCATTCAGCGTGAACTGGGCGAAAAAGATGAAAAGGCCGCCGAAGGCGAAGAATACAGGGAAAAAATCGTCGATGCCAAGCTGCCCAAGGAAGTTGAAGAGAAGGCGCTTAAAGAGGTGGAGAGGCTTGAAAAAATGCCTCCCATGGCAGCCGAGTCAGCTGTTGTGCGTAATTACCTGGACTGGATTCTGGCGCTGCCCTGGAGCAAAGGCACCAGGGACAGACTGGACATTAACGGTGCTGAAAAAATACTTGAAGAAGACCATTATGGTCTGAAGGAGCCCAAGGAGCGCATACTGGAGTATCTGGCCATCAGAAAACTGGCCAAGAAAATGAAGGGTCCCATCATATGCTTCGTGGGGCCGCCCGGTGTTGGAAAAACATCTCTGGGACGCTCTATAGCCAGGGCCCTGGAGCGCAAATTTGTCAGGATATCCCTGGGTGGTGTGAGGGATGAGGCTGAAATCCGGGGACATAGAAGAACCTACGTAGGGGCGCTGCCCGGAAGGATTATTCAGGGCATGAGAAATGCCGGCTCTAAAAACCCTGTTTTTCTCCTGGACGAAATTGACAAAATGAGCATGGACTTCAGGGGAGACCCCTCATCAGCCTTGCTGGAGGTTCTGGATCCCGAGCAGAATAGCACCTTCAGTGATCATTACATCGAAGTGCCCTTCGACCTTTCAAACGTGATGTTTATAACAACGGCCAATGTTCAGCACAATATTCCCAGGCCCCTCCTGGACCGCATGGAAATTATCTATCTTGCCGGTTATACCGAGGAGGAGAAGCTACAGATTGCCCTGCGCCACCTGGAAGCCAAACAGGTTAAAGAACATGGACTAACTAACCAGATGGTGAATATTTCCGAGAACTCTATCAAGAAAATTATCAGGGAGTACACCAGGGAAAGCGGAGTGCGGAGCCTGGAAAGAAACATTGCCTCACTGTGCCGTAAAACAGCAAAACAGATTGTTTCAGGAAAAGCTAAAAAGGTAAAAATAACCGCCCAGAATATTGAAGGCTTCCTCGGTACCCCCCGTTACCGTTATGGTATGGCGGAGCAGGATGACCAGGTGGGTGTGGCCACTGGAATGGCCTGGACCGAGGTTGGAGGCGACACTCTTTCGATTGAAATCACAGTGTATAAGGGCAGCGGAAAGATTATGCTGACCGGAAAACTGGGGGATGTTATGAAGGAGTCCGCCCAGGCAGGCTACAGCTATGTTCGCAGCCGGGCCGCTTTGCTGGGTATAGATGAAGAAGCCTTTGACAAGAATGATATCCATGTGCACATTCCTGAAGGCGCCATTCCCAAGGACGGTCCCTCGGCCGGTATAACCATGGCATGCGCCCTGGCTTCGGCCCTTACCGGATCCAAGATAAGGCATGATGTTTCCATGACCGGTGAGATAACCCTGCGGGGGAGAGTGCTGCCGGTGGGCGGAATCAAGGAAAAGGTTCTGGCGGCCAACCGGGCGGGTATAAAAGTAATCGTTTTACCAAAAGATAATAAGAAAGATTTGGATGAAGTCCCGGCCAATGTCAAGAAGAACCTGCAGTTTAAATTGGTTGACCATATGGATGAGGTTCTTGATATAGCCCTAATCAGGGAAGAGTATGAGCCCGAGACCGTCTTGGGAGCCGCGCCGGCGGTGGTGCTTCCCGAGGTTACAGACTTTCATACCATCATCCAGCCCGAGGGAGGACCAACCATTCATTCATGAAAATTGCTACCGTTGAATTTGTTAAAAGCGCAACCGGATTAAAAGACTGCCCGGCCGGGGAATTTGTTGAAATTGCCCTGGCCGGGCGTTCCAATGTGGGTAAATCCTCTTTTTTAAACAAAATGGTGAACCGGAAAGGTCTGGCCAGAACCAGTAATACTCCAGGAAGAACAAGGCTTATTAATTTTTTCATGATTAATAACGCCTTTTATCTTGTGGATCTGCCCGGCTATGGTTACGCCAGGGTGCCGGAAAAAATGAAACTTGAGTGGGGAAAGTCCATTCAGGAATACCTGGAGCGCCGTGAAAGACTGGCGGCGGTGGTATTGCTTCTGGACATAAGACATCTGCCCACGGTATTGGACATTAATCTGTATAAATGGCTGGAGGCTGCAGGAATACCGGTTATTCTGGCCGCCACCAAAACTGACAAGCTATCAAAGTCCCAGTCAATAAAACAGGCCGGTTTAATCAGAAGGGCACTGGAACTGGGCGCCGACGTCCCCATGGTGCTTTTTTCGGCAAAGACAGGGCAGGGGCGGGAGGATTTGTGGGAAATTATCGGCGGCATAGTTGATTTCTGAGGACGGATTGCTTCACCTACCCTCCCAGAATTTAAGCTTTTGAATAGCCGTCTTTTCCTTTTTCTCCTCGGGTACATATTTAACCACCTTTAAGGCGTTTATGGTAAATTCATTATATACCAGATCCCCGGTACCCACCGGCATAGGTATTTCCTTTGAGCGATCAAGAAACCGTGCCACAATTTCCAGATTTTTTTCCTGCAGCGCGGGCGATTCAGGTAGGGCGCTGTTGCTATAATAGCTTTCAACCAGGGCAGTCAGTACTTTTTTGTCGGTCCCCCGGGGGTTAAGCAGAGCTGCTGCTGTTTCTCCGGCGGTATGATGCTTCATCCAGAGCTGGGCCATGTAAAGTGCATTTGTAAACCCCTGCAGGGCCACTGGCTGTTTTTTTATGAACTCCCTGGTGGTTACGCAGACAAAGGTGGGATAACCGGTTTTAAAGGTCCTAACCCTGAAAAAGCCCCTGGAGATTGCATCGGGCAAGTCTTTATCCTCCACTAAAAGATAATGGCCGGTTCCTGATTTTAAAGCACCCATTCTTATGTCTGGTGGAATGTTGGTCATTATAGTAACCATTTCATATGGAGTCAGGCCATCATCCCTTAAAATGTTTTCCAAATAAAGGGTCTCCTGTGAATTTGGGGGACCGGCTATAATTATTTTTCTTTTCAGAGTTTTAATATCGTCCAGGGGATTGTTTTCCCTGGCCACCAGGTGATAGATGTTTCCCCGGTCAAGAGCCGCAAAGGCTACAAGGCCAGCCCCCACTTTAAGATCGCTGGAATGTTTCATAATAAGGCTGGCGGGGTTGACCAGCGCTATATCGGCCTCTCCCTTTTCCAGGGATGACAGCGATTCCCTGTCGTCCCCGGGTGGAATGGCTTTAAGCTTTACACCCTGCTCCCGGTAAAAGGACTTGTCCACGGCAATATAATGGGACAGCTTAAACAGTGAGGGCGTGTTTTCGGCAATACGAACCGTTTTGTATTTTTTCCCATCATCTTCGAGACTACGGTAAATATAGTGAGATCCCCAGCCTATAGCCGCCAGTGCCGCAAGAAAACCTGCCAGTATTATCATTTTGATTTTTGTCATGGTAATAACCTCCTGGTATTATGGAATCTTATAACTAATATATTAGTACATATTGTGGATTATGTGGAATAATAAGTATATCAATGGTTGCGTTTGAAACCAAGTTGACACGCAAATAACAAAGGTTTAATATTATCTTTAATAATAGGGAAACAATTGGCAGTGATGGGGAGGGCAAGGACTCCGGGCCAAGAGAGGGAACCCGTTCCGGTTACCGGAGGGCTGTAAGGTTCCTGCCAGAAGAGTTCCTAGCTGTCGCCCCGGAGCCGCCTGGCCGAATGGAGTAAGCCGGGCCGGGCAGCCCGTTATAGCGCGTCAAGGGCCGGCTTTTGCATATGCCGGAAATAAGGTGGTACCGCGGAGATTGAACCTTCCGTCCTTAGATCGGAGGGTTTTTTTGTTTATCAACAAATAGCTGTAAGCTATAAGCTTCAGGTTCTGAAGGGGCGGCAGCCCTTTGGTTTTATATGAGGGAGGTTTATTTATATGACCGATACAAAGTATCAGCCCAGAACCGATATGCCCACTGCTTATGAACCGGGTACAGTGGAGGGAAAATGGTATGGTTTCTGGGAGGAAAACAAATTCTTTCGGGCCGGGGTGAAGCCGGACAAGGATCCATTCTGCATAGTCATGCCCCCTCCCAATGTTACAGGACAGCTTCACATGGGACATGCCCTGGACAACACACTTCAGGACATTCTTACCCGCTGGAGGAGACTGCAGGGTTACAATGCTCTCTGGCTTCCCGGAACCGACCATGCCGGTATTGCCACCCAGGCCAAGGTGGAAGAGCAGCTTGCCAGGGAAGATACATCCAGGTACCAACTGGGCAGGGAGAAGTTTCTGGAGAGAGTATGGGAATGGAAGGAGCAGTATGGTGGAAGAATAACCAACCAGCTAAGACGCCTGGGATCCTCCTGCGACTGGGACAGAGAAAGGTTTACCATGGATGAGGGCTGCTCCGATGCGGTATTGGAGGTATTCTTACGCCTTTATGAAAAAGGCCTCATTTACCGGGATTACTATATTACCAACTGGTGCCCCAGGTGTCAGACAACTATATCAGACATTGAAGTGGAACACCAGGATAAGCCCGGTCATTTTTATTTTATAAAATACCCGGTTAAGGGCAGCGACCGATTCATTCCTGTGGCCACCACCAGGCCGGAGACCATGCTGGGGGACGTGGCGGTAGCGGTACATCCGGAAGATCCCCGCTACCGGGATCTGGTGGGGTCGACCCTTATTCTTCCTGTGGCCGGGAGGGAGATTCCTGTCATTGAGGATGAATATGTGGACCCGGAATTCGGCACGGGGGCCGTTAAAATTACGCCGGCCCATGATCCAAACGACTTTGAGGTGGGCGCAAGGCATAAATTACCCCAGGTCCAGGTTATTGACAGAAATGCTGTGATGACTGCAGAGGCCGGTAAATACAAAGGGCTTGACCGCTGGGAGTGCCGGAAGCGCCTGGTTAAGGAACTGGATGCGCTGGGTTATCTGATCAAGGTTGATGATCACACCCATGCCGTGGGCCATTGCTATAGGTGTTCCACCGTCATTGAGCCCATGCTTTCCAAACAGTGGTTTGTGCGTATGAAACCCCTGGCAGAGCCTGCTATTAAGGCGGTCCTGGAGGGTAGGATAAAATTTGTGCCTGAAAGGTTCACTAAAATATACCTTAACTGGATGGAAAATATAAGAGATTGGTGTATTTCCAGGCAGCTATGGTGGGGTCACAGAATACCTGTCTGGTACTGCGGGGACTGCGGGGAAATGATTGCAGCCAGGGAGGCCCCTGGGCGGTGTACGGGCTGCGGGAGTGAGAAACTGGACCAGGACACCGACGTTCTGGATACCTGGTTCTCCTCTGCTCTGTGGCCATTTTCCACCCTGGGCTGGCCACGGAAAACAATGGACCTGGCGTATTTTTATCCCACCTCGGTGCTTGTAACCGGTAGGGACATTATATTCTTCTGGGTGGCCCGTATGATTTTCAGTGGAATTGAGAATATGGACGATGTTCCTTTCCGTGATGTTTTCATACATGGCCTGGTTTTGGATGCCCTGGGGAGAAAAATGAGCAAGTCCCTGGGCAATGGGGTAGACCCAATAGATGTTATCGAAAGCCACGGTGCGGATAGCCTTCGATTTATGCTGGTTACCGGAAACACTCCGGGAAACGATCTGCGCTTCCACTATGAAAGGCTGGAGGGCGCCAGGAATTTTGCCAATAAAATATGGAATGCCTCCAGGTTTGTCATGATGAATCTTTATGACTATGATCACAGCGCGGAGGTGGCGCAGCAAAGGCTTACCCTTGCAGACAGATGGATATACAGCCGCTTCCAGTTAGTGGCCGGCAGTGTAACGGCAAATCTGGAAAAATATGAGCTGGGAGAGGCCGCCCGTATTCTATACGAATTTATATGGAATGAATTTTGTGATTGGTATATCGAACTGACAAAGCAAAGACTTTACGGTAAAGACCCACTGGAGCGATCGGTGGCCCAGCATGTTTTGGCTGAAATACTGAAGGGTACATTGGAGCTTTTGCATCCCTTTATGCCCTTCATCACCGAGGATATCTGGCAGCGCCTGCCCGTTCACAAAGGGATGACCATAATGAAAGCCTCCTGGCCGCTGCCTAAAAATGAATGCAGGGATGTCCAGGCTGAGAGTAACATGGAGATACTGATGGACATTATTCGATCAGTAAGGCACATACGCAGTGAAATGAATGTGCCGCCGGGCAAAAAAGCCGATATTTTCATTGAGGCCCCGGATGGCGAAGTCAGGAAACTAATCCAGCAGTGGTCAATCTATGTAGAGAGCCTGGCCGTGGGGAAAGCTAAGATATTTGAGGTCATCGGTGAAAAACCAGCTCAGGCAGCCCACGCGGCGGTCAGGGGAGTGGAAATATATGTTCCTTTAAAGGGACTGATTGATATAGGCCAGGAAACATCCCGTCTGACAAAGGAACTGCAATCAGTTGAAAAGGACTTAAACCGGGTGAGAGGAAAGCTTTCCAATGAGGGCTTTCTCAGTAAGGCTCCTGATGATGTTATTGAGAAAGAAAAGAACAAAGAGAATGACCTTTCCTCAAAGCAGGCTTCCATTGCCAATCGCTTACAAATGCTTGGAAATAGGGTTTAAACCAGTAAAAACCGGGGAAACCCGGTTTTTACTGAGTGCTATTAAGTTTTAAATTATGTCCTGTGTGGAAGGATAAATACAATTACTTTCCTGTGCAGCTTTTTCCTTGTGTTTGCCCGCCCTTTTAATTTTATTTTTATGTGCTTTATCGTTTATGCTGTAATCGGGCTGGCTGCTCATATCTTCTTTGCAGTAGGGACAAATCCACACTTCCTTGTAGGCGCTAAAGCTTGCCAGGGTGCAACGAGGGCAATACTTCTTTCTCATTCTACTATCCAACCATCCTTGAGACCCGCTTCCGAAAACTGTGGTTTACGACACTGATGCTTTAAATTAACACATTTTTTGGCTATGAGAAAGTAACCCAGGGTGGAAATTTCCGATAAATTTCTTGTATTCAATAAGGCTTTCAGGTTTTAAAAAGCATTTTTTATTTACTTATGGTTACAGCAAGACATTTTATGCGTTAATTTGTCGATAAAAAACAGTGATAATGACCTAACCAGGTTTAATTCTATTTTTAGGAGTGAAGTTATATATGAATTACCGGGAGGCAATTGAATATATACAGAATCTGACAAAATTTGGCTTTAATTTCGGATTGGAGAGGATAACCGAGTTATTAAGAAGATTTGATAATCCTCACAAGAAACTAAGGGTTATACATGTAGGGGGCACCAACGGAAAAGGTTCCACCACCGCTATGATATACTCAATACTGAGTCAGTCCGGGTACCGGGTGGGGACATATACCTCGCCGCACCTGCATTCATATACTGAAAGGTATTGCATAAACGGACGGCAAATACCCGAAGAAACCTATGCTGACCTACTGACCCAGTTAAAGCCACATCTTGAGTCTATGGTTGGCGACGGCTTTGAGCAGCCCACAGAATTTGAGGTGGGGACAGCGCTGGGGTTTATTTACTTTTATCAGGAAAAGGTTGATTTTTTAGTGCTGGAGGTTGGACTGGGAGGTTCTATTGACTCCACCAATGTGGTGCTTCCGGAGTTGGCCGTAATCACAAATGTGGCCATGGATCATATGGATTATCTTGGCAATACCATAGGGGAAATTGCCGGAGTAAAGGCAGGCATCATCAAAAGGGCCATACCTCTGGTGACTGCGGCCACTGGTGAGGCCCTGGAGGTTATTCTTAACAGGTGTGAGGAAATGGGGTCGCCTGTCACCGTGGTGGGCAGGGATGTAAGGTGGAAGGGGCTAAGCCATAGCCTTGCCGGCCAGTATCTGGATATTTTCGGAATCAGGGGAGATTATACAAATCTGTTTTTACCCCTGCGGGGAAGTCACCAACTGGTTAATGCAGCCACAGCAGTGGCAGCGGTTGAGGTTTTGGCCAACAGAAAGGCTGTCGGTACTGATTTAAGCATTGGGCAGGGAATTGGAGGCACTGTCTGGCCAGCAAGGCTGGAAACCGTTGGAGAAAGACCTGCAGTGATAATAGACGCTGCCCACAACCTTGACGGGGCTGTTTCATTACGAAGGGCAATTGAAGAGTATTTTCCGGATAAGAATCTATATCTTGTCTTGGGCATGCTTGGTGATAAAGAGCGGTCCAAGGTGGTGGCCGAGCTTGTTCCGGGGGCCGCGGCAGTTATAGTGACAAAACCGAACAGCCCCAGGGCAGGGGACTGGGAGCTTCTGGCGGAGGAGGCCGGAAAATATGTTGACAGGGTTGAATTGATTGAGAATATACAGGATGCGGTGCGGGCTGGAATAGCCATGGCCGGCTCAGAGGACCTGGTGGTCATTACAGGGTCATTCTACATGGTTGCCGAGGCAAGAGAATTGTTTGTTAAAAACCAAGAATAATTTGCTTATACAGCCTGATTATGTCCTGCCCCCACAGGAAGGTTACAAGGGTGGCAAATGCCAGAAAAGGACCGAAAGGAATAGGGTCCTTTCTTTTTTTCAAGCCGGTCAGTAAAAGCGCAATTCCTACCAGGCCGGCTGTGAAACAGGCAAGAATAACCGCAAACAATGACATGGGCCATCCCAGGAAAATACCCATAACGGCGGCCAGCTTAATGTCTCCCATTCCCATTCCGCCCCGGCTGAGGGCGTAAAGAAACAGTAAAAATCCCGAAGCTGATAAAATTCCGTAAAGAGAGTTCAATAATGTGAATTCCCCGGTTAAAGGCAGGAAGGCCAGTCCGGTTATAAAGCCTGCCAGGACCAGACCGTTGGGGATGATAAAATGGTCCAGATCGATAAAGGCAATAGTTATCATCAGCGCAGTGACAAAGAGGTATTTAACAAGTATTAACTCAAAACCGAACTTGTAAAGGACAATAATAAAGAGAATTGAGGTTAGAGCTTCAACCAGTGCATACCGGGGTCTGATTTGGATTTGGCAGTACCTGCATTTTCCTTTTAAAAGAATATAGCTTAACACAGGTACCAGGTCATGGGGCTTTAGTCTGGTTTCGCAGACTGGACATTGAGAGGGCGGGGCAACTATTGATTTTCCGGCGGGAATACGATAGACGCAAACATTAAGAAAGCTGCCCACCGCCAATCCCAGCAGGGCCGTCAACAGTACCGTGTAAGTCCATTCAGTCATGAGTACTCTCCTATATAAAACAAAGGGGCTGCAGCCCCTTCGGATGTAACTCATCCCTGCACTAAAGCAAGGGGGATAACCAGTATATTTCCTATATCTAACAAATCAAATCGGTGCCTTTGTTAAGGGCACCGCTGGGGCGGCTATTTCATTTTATTACTTTAAATTTATCATGGATTAAGGTATCATCCTGTGCCGGAAAAATATTCAGCAAATCATATATTACTTTAAGCCTGTCCAGGGGCATCCTTTCTATAATTGCCTGCACATCACTTCTGAGTCTTTCCTCGGACTGGACCTCGGAGTTTTTGCCCTCCATAAGCAGTGACGGGGAAACGCCCAATCCCCAGGCGATTTTTTGCAGAGCCTTGATGCTTGGGGTTTTAATGCCTCTTTCCACCTGGCTGATAAATTCATGGCTGTACCCAGCCCGCCTTGCCAATTCGCTCTGAGAAATTCCAAGGCATAGCCTTAACTTCTTAATCTGACCAAACATTAAATTCTCCCCTTGATATCGGCTTGGTATTATACTTGGCCCGGCACAATTTCTTACGTAAATACATTTTATTCTTTAATTCGATTTAAAATCCCTCCCGCAGTCACTTAAAAATTACATATTTATTTGTCTATCATCGGCTGTTATTTTGTTATGCCTATATCACAGCAGCTTTTGGGGGATTTATAACTTTTTCTTGTTGCCTTTTATCAACTCCATGTTTTTAGATATTTCATCTATTATTTTTTTCTCAGTATCGCCACATGATTTGTTTACCGGCATGGGCTTGGCGTTAAAATGGCCGGTATGGGTTATCCTTTGATCTTTTCTCTGTAGAGCTTTTTTGGTATTGTTTTGTTCATCCTGCTTTTTAATGTTTAAATGACTGCCCTGCCCTTCACTCTTTAATATTTTGGGCGGTGAGATAACTTCAGTCGACGGTAAGTTTTCTGCAGTGGCTTTGTCGCCGGCTATGGCAGCCTCATTCCTGGCCATTACCACCAATTCATGAATGGTTGTTCCCCCCAAATCACTGGTAGCCGACTTGTTGTCTTTATTGCCGGGATTATGGGTTCCGGGGTTAAGCAGTATCCGTATATTATTGAGCAGGTTTTCGGAATTTTGCCAGGCAGGTTCCAATTGTAGTGTGTCTTCCAGTGTTCCTTCGGGACCGGAGATTTTGTCAACGTCCTTTTTCATCTGCTCCAGCCGATCAATGAGCAGAGTAAGGCCGTCTTCCAATTCGCCAATCACCGACCTGAAGGATTTAACCATTCCTTCCTTCATTGTCAGACACTGGGAGTTAAGTCTGTTCAATTCTTGTAGCTCCGACTGGTTGAGACTTGTATAGTTTTCCGCCAGTTTTCTTATGTTTAGTATTGATTGCCGGAAAAGTCCATATTCCAATTAAATCCCTCCTCGTAAATGGTAATATAGTTATAAAATACCATTTCTACAAAGAGGTGAAAAAAACCTTTCAGCTAAAAGCAAAAAAAAACAGCCAAAAATGCGGCTATTATTATAATATTTCTATTTAGCCAATATTTTCCCTTTTTTACCAAAAATCAAGTAAAAAACTGTGATTACTATGACCATGGGAGCTGCACCCAGTAATAAGAAACCTATCTCAGATTCCACGGAGTATGTTCTCCCTCCTTTGAGTGGTAAATTATCATAGATTCATAAAAAAGTAAAGTTCTAAAAGCGGCTTAAAAGGTTTAATAGAAAAGGTGTGCAAGGGATAGCATTGTCTGGTTAACCCATTCTAACATTTCTCTCACTAATATTTTATTTATGTAGTGCCTGGGGCATTCCATAAAATAAGGGCTATTATAAGGAAATATTGTGTTGGACTGAAATGAGGGTGATAAATGATAAGGGGTGAGCCATCGTAATTGTTTGATTAAGGTCATGAATAGGGTATTCATCAGTAATTCTACCATTAATGTGGGAAAACCGTGGAAATAGTAAAATAAGCTAGCAGAGAAAAAAATAAAACCCGCCTTGGCGGGTTAAGAAATGTTCACAAATAGCGATCTCTCACCGGGTTCATATTTTGCTTCAAATTTACCCTTTTTAGTAATGGAGAACTGGTTAAAAAAGCCTTTTCCAAAAACTTTTGTTTTCCTAACCTCCATGCCTCCGTTATCCACTGCCCTTATGCGGATAGTTTTACTATCAATATCATAGGCCAGTTCTATTCTGTTGGTAGTTAGTTTTTCCCTGGCAACATTATTTAGGACTATAGATGTTTTTGATAACGACACTATGGGAGCCTTTTCTTGTTTCTCTCCCCTTGGTCGGTATACCTCAAATGCCACCGATAATACAACTCCTTTTTGGCTTTTAATCGTATTATAACCAATTATGGAAGGGAGGTAAACCCCTGTTTCAAAAAAAAAGTTAATAACAAATAAAGTGATACAACCTGGATTATTTTTCCTAAGTCCGTATCATGTTGAGGTGTATTATATTTTTGTAATAAGTAATGTCGGCAAATAGTATTGGATATTTACTCTGTTTGTGGTTCTAGCAGTGATAATATTATAGGACTTTTTTCCTATAAGTGCGACAATTTATTTTCTTACTGGTTAGTAATTATAGTATCGCAAAAATAGGGATTAGTGCCTAATAGCTGTAATGGTTCGGTGTGAAAAAGTATAAGCAGTGTGCTATAATATTTAAGTTGTTTTAATCTAATAAAGGGGTGATTATGTTGTCGCTTTTTGAGGCGCTGGTTATGGGTCTGGTTCAGGGTCTGGGAGAGTTTTTGCCCATTTCCAGCTCTGCTCATCTTATTTTAACTCCATGGATATTTGGTTGGAAGGACCCTGGACTGGCCTTTGATGTTGCCCTGCATATTGGGACACTGATAGCTGTGCTGGCTTTTTTCTGGGAGGACTGGCTGATACTGGTCCGAGAGGGGCTTTGGGGCCGAAAGACACCCGAGGGCCGTATGTTCTGGTATCTGGTGATAGCCACAATACCCGGGGCTGCCTTTGGATACTTTTTAGAGGATTATGTGGCAACGGTATTTAGAAATCCAATACTTATAGGAATAATGCTTATTATAATGGGAATCATCCTTTACCTGGCGGATACCTATACATCTGCCCGAAAAGATATGCGCTACGTGGGGTTGAAAGAGAGTCTGATTATAGGTATTTCACAAGCCTTTGCCATAATACCCGGAGTATCCAGATCCGGCGTAACAATGACAGCCGGTAGGCTTTTGGGACTTAACCGTGAAACCTCGGCCCGGTTCTCTTTTCTTCTCTCCACTCCTATCATAATGGGTGCCGGTTTTGTGCAATTCAGGCAATTAACTCCTGCCGACATCACTGTTCCCTTTATATTCGGTATTTTAGTATCTGCTGCAGTGGGTTTTATAGCTATTAAATTTCTCCTTCGGTTTCTGATTACAAACAGTTTTGCGATTTTTGTGATTTACAGGCTGATTTTAGGTATTGCTGTAGTTGCCCTTTCGGTATACAGGGGTTAGCCAATTGATTAACATTACGTAACATTAAAATATTTTCATAAAGTGGAGGTCTCTCGTGCTATAATTTACCAAGGGAGGTAATTATTGTGGTGAGACCTGGGCAAATAGATAAAAACCTGAGGCATGAGATACTGGGCATTTCCTTTCTGGCAGCAGGTTTACTGGGAATAGTCTGTATTATTAGTCCAACGGTGGGGACGGTAGCTTTTTATGCCGAAAAAGCCATGAGGGTACTGACTGGTGAGGGAAGATACCTTTTTCCCCTATTGATGGCTTTTTGGGGTTTGAAGCTTATCAAGGGAACAAAGCTGGGTGCTTCCAACAGGACCTGGGGAGGTTCCATTTTATTTTTTGTGGCCCTTACGCTCCTTCATGTTGCCTTATCCCCGGGGGTCGCCTGGAGAGAAGGGGTTTCCGGCGCCGGGGGGGGGTTGTTGGGGGCCACCCTGTATCTCCTCTGTTACAAGTCCTTTGGTACTGCCGGAACAATAATCATACTGACAGCATTTGCACTCATTGGTTTTCTCCTGTGTGTTAACGCCCCCCTTATTTCTATAACCTCATCCAGTTTCCTGGGGGCAAAAAAGTATTTGCAGAAAATGAATGGAACATTGAGCAATTTTCTATTTATAGAAGAAATCGAAGAAAAGGATGAAAATCCAGTTATTATTGATAATATAGGTGGTGCTGAAGATACGAACCGGCCTTCGGCAAATGAGCATAAGGGCATTAACACTGAAACTGTAAGCGGCACTGCCCATGGTGAGGTAAATCCGGTGCTAAGGTTGGTGAGGCAGGGGGAATTCGGGTTGGATAGTTTATCTTCCAGTGAGGATAATACCAATCCGGAGGATCGTTCCTACGGTGAATACAAATTGCCCCCCCTTACCCTTTTATCAAGGCCTTTAAGAAATAAGAATCTGCGCAGCAATAAAGATATTGCAGAAAATGTAAGGATACTGGAAGAAACCCTGGAAAATTTCGGGGTTAAGGCCAAGGTAACTCATGTATCAAGGGGACCGGCCATTACCAGGTATGAAATACAGCCTCCCCCCGGCATAAAGGTAAGTAGAATTGTGGGCCTGGCAGATGATATTGCCCTGAGCATGGCATCTCCCGATGTGAGGATAGAGGCTCCAATTCCGGGAAAAGCTGCGGTGGGGATTGAGGTTCCCAATATTGAAATTACAATGGTACACCTGAGGGAACTGCTGGAGGCCGAAGAATTCAGGAATGCCAATTCCAGACTGACAGTGGTTCTGGGCAAGGACATTGCCGGCAATGCCATCGTGGCCGATCTCACAAGAATGCCCCATTTGCTAATCGCCGGGGCCACCGGTTCAGGAAAAAGCGTTTGTCTGAACACCATGCTTTCCGGCATATTGTTTAAAGCCATGCCGGACCATGTGAAGTTGCTGATCATCGATCCTAAAATGGTGGAGTTAACCACCTATAACGGGATTCCACACCTTATTTCACCCGTGGTGACCGATCCTAAAAAGGCTGCCACCGCTTTACGGTGGGCGGTAAAGGAGATGGAATACAGGTATGAGCTGTTTGCGGCTGCAGGGGTTCGGGACATTACCAGATACAATAATACAGGTGGAAAGAGAGATAGAGTAAATCCGCTGCCCTTTATAGTAGTCATTATTGATGAACTGGCCGATCTTATGATGGTTGCTCCGGCCGACGTGGAGGATTCCATCTGCCGGCTCGCGCAAATGGCCCGGGCAGCTGGAATACATCTGGTTATAGCCACTCAGAGACCTTCGGTGGATGTAATTACGGGACTGATAAAGGCAAATATTCCGTCCAGGGTTTCCTTTGCCGTTTCATCCCAGGTGGATTCCAGGACCATTCTGGATATGGGAGGAGCTGAAAAGCTATTAGGTAAAGGAGATATGCTATTCTTTCCGGTGGGAGCGCCAAAGCCCATCCGGGTTCAGGGGGCCTATCTTTCCGACAGGGAAGTTGAATCTTTGGTTTTGTTCTGGAAAAGGCAGGCAGATCCAGTGTATGATGAAAACGTCACCGGGGAGTTTCACAGAGTTAATCCTGAAGACAGCCTGGAGGATGAGATGCTACCCAGAGCAGTGGAGATTTTCATTGAAACCGGGCATGCATCCATTTCATTGCTGCAGAGAAGGCTGCATATTGGTTATGCCAGAGCGGCAAGGTTGATAGACATAATGGAGAGAAGAGGTATTGTTGGAGGTTATGAGGGTAGTAAACCCAGAGCGGTTTTAATGACTCTGGAACAGTATGAATCGTCCTTTAAAGAAAAGGCCAAGAAAAAAGTTTTTTAATTATAAAGGATATTTTCAAATTGCGTCGAAACATGCAACAGACATGGATGATAATGTAATAATAATATATTATATCAGGCTTAAATAAAAAGAATTTTTAACAAAAAAAAGGACATCATAAAAAAAAGAACGTAGGTTTTGGTTCTGTTTCCAGATCCTGACCCCGTAAGCGGTTGCTGCCGTTTGGCGGGGTTGTATTGATTTTCTTGAATTTTGGAGCTGTAATGATTAGAGAAATTAAAGTTGATGAAGTTGTAAATATATCCGATGCGGTCATAGTGGATGTACGTTCGGAAGGCGAGTACGAAGAGGCTAGTATACCAGGGGCTGTAAATATTCCTTTGCTTAATAATGAAGAGAGGGCAAGGGTGGGCACCCACTATAAGCAAATAAACCCTAATTCCGCCAGGAGGTTGGGGCTTGAAATTGTTTCCCCTAAACTCACGGAAATGGTAAATAACATTGATACATTGGTGTCACCAGGAAAAAAGGTAGTGCTTTTTTGCTGGCGTGGAGGGACACGGAGTCAATTTGTATCTTATATGCTTGATCAGATGGGTTTTGAAGTATTTAGGATCAAAGGAGGTTTTAAATCTTACCGCAGTTACGTCAACTCCTATCTAAACTCGGATCTGCCTCATAAAGCAGTGGTAATTCACGGTTTGACCGGAGTGGGGAAAACTCTGATTCTAAGAAAACTGATCGAAAAAGGAATGCCTGTTTTGGATTTGGAGGGGCTTGCCATTCACCGGGGGTCGGTATTTGGGAAAGTGGGTCTTCCTCCCTCTCCTACTCAAAAAAACTTTGAAGGACTGGTATTTCAGGAGCTCAAAAAATTCGAGCCAAAGGGATTTTTTATAGTAGAATGCGAAAGCAGGAGGTTGGGCAGACTTTTAGTGCCGTCTCCGGTTATAAACTCTATGAAAAAGGGGTATCGGATTTTGGTGCATGCTCCACTGGCAATCAGGGTAAGGCGTTCGGTGGAGGAGTATTTTATCGGCAATAAGGATGTAATACCTGAGCTTCTGATGGCAACCGCCGCTCTGATAAAATATCTGGGACACAGTAAGGTGGAAATGCTTAATGAATTCATAACCGGAGGACAGGTTGACAGGGCTGTAGAGTTTTTGCTGGTAAATTATTATGACCCTTTATACAAATACCCCGATAAACCAGATTCAGGATATGATTTATCGGTGGACACCACAGATTTGAATTTGGCCGTCAAAAAGATTTATGATTTTGTGCATGGCCTGGCTGATTACAATAAGCCGGTGAATGGAGGTGTACCTTATGGAAATTGGGAAAGCTCTGAAAGATGCCAGGGTGGCAAAGGGGATATCTCTGGAAGCTGCGGAGGAGAACACCAAGATACGCCGTAAGTATTTAGAGGCATTAGAAAACGAAAATTTTGATGTTCTTCCAGGTAAGGTATATATTAAAGGTTTCATCAAGAACTACGCCACATTTCTCGGTCTAAACACCCATTCCATATTGTTGGCATATGAGGAAATGGTATCGGTTGCGTCGGTAGAAAAAGAAGATGAAAATGAGAAAGCTGAAGAAAGACTCACACGCATAGATCAACCCGGTCGTAATGGCTTGTTGAAAATTGCTGTGGGGCTGGCTTTGGTAGGGTTGGCTGCCTACATATATATTCCCTCCCTGATGGGCTCCGGTAAGGTCGGAACCGCTCCAGGCAAGGCGGACGATAAAGTGGCTTCCCAGGAGAAAATAGCAGAGGAAAAGGAACAGAACAAACAAATTCTTCAGCAGGGTGTAAACATGGTATTAAATGTAACCGACAACCGGAGTTGGATGTATGTGGAGGTGGACGGAAAACCGGCATTTACCGGTTTTCTGGCATCAGGTCAGGTAAAAGAATTCAAGGGTAATGAAAGAATAGTTGTTAAATTGGGTAATGCTGGAGTGGTTGAGGTGGAGGTTAATGGGCGTAAAATGGGGGTTCTGGGGGGTTTAGGCCAGGTGGTAACCAAGGAATTCAGCGCTTCCCAGGGATAGCTCAGTATAAAACTGATTTCCGTTACGGGAATGAAAATGAGTAAGCGGGTACTTCCGAAGAGGAGGAAGCCCCTTTATTACCGGCATAAATTGTTTATTATCCTTAAATGGGTTTTTACTCCTCTTGAAATCAGTGTGTTCTGATAGTATAATAGAGTTCCAACACACCAGAATGATTTAAGTACGGTGAGCAATCGCTGCTTCCCATTAAGGGAGGTAGAGGAAAGTCGAGACACGCATACCCTTTTGGGTATAAAATGGTGCCCGGTGTAAGCCGGGGCAGGGCGACCTGACGACGGTAAAACGGACTGGGGGTAAGGCCTTCAGTTGGAAGTAGCTGTAAAGTGCCACAGAAACTATTTCACCGGGTGACCGGTGAGTGCAAGGGTAAACTCCGCCAGCGTGCAACCCAAATAGGC
>LADL02001934.1_pt1 | contig 17964 bp, 15 predicted proteins | sample 619721 | NCBI WGS metagenome assembly LADL02 (sample SAMN03397408, study PRJNA257561) | rock porewater metagenome | biome: terrestrial; feature: Opalinus Clay rock; material: porewater; isolation source: Opalinus Clay rock porewater BRC-3 borehole | place: Switzerland: Mt Terri URL, St-Ursanne ...
TGCCCTTGGCGGATTTTTAGCCCCGCCTTCATAAAAAGGTTTCCGACTAGGATACTGCATCACTGATTGATTAATTGTTTGGATTTCAATTATAGCACGGCCCTGAACGGTTGTAAAAGGTGGTTAAAAGTTGAGCCAAGCTATTTAAGGTTAAAAAGTTCGGAATATTATACTCTCAATGGCGCCACGAGGTAATCCGCATAAAATTGGCCTATTTCTTGCAATGTCATAGAGCCTTCATCTGAATACCAGCGCCCGACCCAGTTAGAAGCGCCCATAATCAGATTAATTACCACTTTAACCGGGATCTCCCGGAAAACACCGCTTTTTATCCCCTGGCGGATGATATCGGAAATAAATTTTTCATAGAGGTCTCTCTTGCCAATTATTATTTCAGAGTACTTCTCTTCCAGCTCGTAGTCATTGCTCAGGGTAACTATGATCAGGTTGAATTCACTAATTAAGGTTTCTATGTGCCCCTTAATCACTTCTTTAAGCATAATTTCCGGTGGCAGGCCGGAGTCCTTTATTTTATTGATATTGTCCAGCAGCAGGTTCATGGCCAGGTCGTGGCATTGGAAAAGCAGGTCCTGCTTGCTGCTGATGTAGTAATATATACTCCCCTTGGTGTACTTTAATTCCCTGGCTATTTCCTCAAGTGTGGCGTCGTGGTACCCTTTTTCGCTGAATAGTTTTACGGCCGCCTTTAATATGTTCAGCCTTCTTTCGGCTGCTCTTTCCTCTCTGTAGCTCATGTTTATCCCCCTTTCATGATATATTGGCCGAAACATTTCGTGATTCTGTAGGTATTTTAGATAAAAACTGTAAATATCTTTTATTAAGAACAAATTATACCATGGTCTTCCAGGGTATTTTTTACCGTATGAAATATAATACGATAAGAAAAGTAAAAATTCAACTTAACGGTCAGATTAATTTGCAATAAGCGGCTGAAGTTAAAGGATTTTGGAGGTGTTTAGCGAATTTAACATTTTTATAAATCAAGTCATACTATTAATAAAAATAACGGAAAATCAAACAGTTGAGAGCTGTGCTTTCCTAAAAATTATAAAATAACTAATGGAAGAAGATGGGCAGATGTGGCAAGCAGTTATTCTGGGCTTGGTGGGAGGTATGGGACTTCTTTTATACGGCATGCAGATCCTCAGTGAGGGGCTTCAAAAGATTGCCGGGGCAAAGCTCAGGACAATTATGAGTACTCTTACTCATAACCGTATTAGTGCCCTGGCGGTGGGGGCTTCCATAACGGTACTCTTTCAGAGCAGTACCGCCACCACCGTTATTCTGGTGGGCCTTACCAGCGCCGGCATAATGAGCCTGAAGCAGACACTGGGGGTTATTCTGGGGGCTGACATAGGTACTACGGTGACGGCACAGCTAATAGCCCTTAAAGTGACCGAGGTGGCCCTGCCCATCGTGGGACTGGGCGCCACTATAATCTTTTTTACCAAGAGGGAGAGGTTCAGGCGCTACGGGCAGGTTTTAATGGGCTTCGGGCTGCTGTTTCTGGGGTTGAAAATAATGTCCGACGTTATGTATCCCCTCAGGGAGAATCCATTATTTCCTGAAATGATGGCCAAAATGAGCGACAACCCTCTGGTGGCCATGATTTTGGGGGCCATATTTACTTTTCTGATCCACAGCAGCGCCGCCTCCATAGGCATCATAATGGTCTTGAGCATGCAGCACCTGATCACTCTTTACGCTGCAATTTATCTGCTTTTCGGGGCCAATATAGGCACATCCTTCACGGCTATACTTTCCAGCCTGGGGTCCAGCCGGGAGTCCCAAAGGGTGGCAACTGCCCACCTGGTGTTTAAATTGGCCGGGGTGATTCTCTTTCTGCCCTTTGTCAACCCCCTGGCCGCGCTGGTGGAAAGGATCACCTCCTCACCCGGTTATCAGGTGGCCAATGTTCACACTCTTTTCAATATAGTCCTGGCCATAGTTTTTCTCCCGTTTATCAATCAGTTCGGCCAGCTGTTAGTGAAGATTGTACCCGACAAAAAAGAGTCCAGGGATACTTTCAAAACCAGGTACCTGGATATTAAGCTGATCAGCACCCCGGCCATCGCCCTGGGCCTGGCCACCAAAGAAATTAACCGTACCTTTGACTATGTTTACGATATGACCAAGGATATCATAGTAATGATAGAAAAAAACGACTCGGCTATTTTAAGCCGGGTGATCAAGAAGGAAGAAAGGGTTGATATATTATTCAGGGAGATAAGTGAGTACCTCACCAATGTTTTGCGCCAGCCCCACTCAAAGCAGGAATTTCTGAAATGCATGGGACTGATAAATATTGTCAACGACCTGGAGCATATAGGAGACATTATAGAAAAGAATGTCACCTACCTGGCCCAGTGTAAAATGGACAGTCCCTGCGCCCTCTCCGAAGAAGGTTGGGATGAAATATCCATTATGCACAAGAGGGTATGCGAGCTTTTGCAGATGACAAACACTGCCTTTGTCACCAATAACCAGGATTTGGCTGAAAAGGCTTACAAGCTTCAGCCCGCCATAACAAAGATGGAAAGACACCTCAGGGTGCTGCACATTCACAGGTTGCGGGTAAGCGGCAGTTCCGAGGAAGCGGGGGCTGTTCACCTGGATCTGATCAATGCCCTTCTGCGCATAAGCGAGCATGTAAGAAACATTGCCTGGGAGGTAGCCAACGAGGGTATGGACATTACGGCCAGCGGCGAGAGGGTAGCCATGTCTGACATAGAAGATTAATCAAGCTTATGCTAAGAGAAATCTGTACCAACAGGCAGTAGAATTGAGAAAATAGCAAAGATACTGTCATTTTTGGCCAAAATGGGTCTTTTTTCTGACCTCACCATGAATAAAATGAATTTTATTTTTCCAGGCTTTAAATGTAAAATTGAATAATAAAAAGATTTGAGGGAGGCTGATTAAGTTGAATCTCGGAAAAGAAAAAAACAAGGCAGCAGTATTCATTATTGCTGCATTTGTCGTAGGAGTATTGGTAACGGGGGCCGCCTTCTACCTCCTTCCTATTTTACAGTCCAGCGCCACGTTGCAGGATACGGGCAGCGCCTCCGGCATTCAGGCCGGAACGGACGTAATTGCAAACATCGTAGAAAAGACAAGCCCGGCTGTGGTTCTGATCCAGACATCGGTGGAATCAAAAAGCAGATCCTACGACCCTTTCTTTAATGACCCCTTTTTCAGAGAATTTTTCGGCGGCAGGGTGCCCATGGACTCAGGCCCCAGGGTGTCCAGGGGGATGGGGTCGGGCTTCATAATAAGTAAGGAAGGATATATTCTTACTAATGAACACGTAATCAGCGGGGCTCAAAAGATAGAAGTAATCATCAACGGAAAGGATAAGCCGGTTCCTGCCAAACTGGTGGGATCCGATTTTGAGTTGGACCTGGCCGTTCTCAAAATAAACTCCGAAGGAGATCTGTCCACCCTGGAACTGGGTGATTCCGACGCGGTGCGGGTGGGGGAATGGGCCATCGCCATAGGTAACCCCCAGGGGCTTGATCACACCGTCACCGTTGGAGTTATCAGCGCCAAGGGCCGGCCGGTTTCGGTACAGGACAGGAACTACAAAAACCTTCTTCAGACAGATGCTTCCATCAATCCCGGGAACAGCGGCGGGCCTCTTCTGAATACCAAAGGGCAGGTTATTGGCATTAACACGGCGGTTAACGCAGCAGCTCAGGGCATAGGATTCGCCATTCCCACCAGTACAGTTCGCCCGGTGCTGGATTCGTTGATAAACCAGGGTAAAATTACCCGGCCATGGATGGGAGTATATATACAAACGGTTAATAATGAAATTGCCGATTACCTCAAGCTGGGCAGAAGTGAAGGCGTTTTGGTTACTTCGGTGGTGGAGGGAGGCCCGGCGGAAAACGCGGGCATTACTCAGGGCGATGTGATCATCGAAATCAACCAGAATAAAATTACCAGCGCCAGTGACCTTACATCCCTGATAGAAAAAATGAAGCCCGGCCAGAAGGCAAAGGTGGTTATATACCGGGGTGGTAAGAATATAACAGTAGAGGTTACCATAGGTGAGAAGGGAAAAATAGAAGGATAGTTATAAGCGGTAAGCTATAAGCTTCATTTTGGCTTATAGCTTACCGCTAATCCATGTATGTCCCGAACAGCACCTTCCATCTGGTCATGGCCATTTTGTGGTCCCCCGCTCTTTGATAGATTATTCCTTGCCTGGCCAGATTATAGGATTCGGTTAGTATGCGGCTGAATCTGCCGAAGGTGATTTTATTGGAGTATATATATTCGTCGGAATATATATCGGTGCTCAGGGGTTCCTTGATGAAGGGCTTCTTGTTCTGGCCCAGGAAGTTGTAAGTATACCAAAACCACTGGTATATAGATTCAAAAGAAAGGTCCAGCTTGGTTTTGGAAGCGATCATGTCGGTGAGCAGTTCAAAGTGGAAAGAGTTGATATAGTTGCAGTTCGTTCTCTGCCAGGTTTTCATGAGGCGCAGGAAGGGCAGAAAGGAAGCGCCGTTACGGGCTACTGCCTGTTCCATCCACTGATCAGGCATGGCAGGGTTGCGGTTAATCCAGAAACCGCCTTCCTTGCAGGGTGTCATTAGCTGTCCCTGACCTTTTTCCAATACAACCAGAACAGGTATAACACCAAATTGTACATCTTTATGGGTAATTATCACCTGATTATCGGCAATTTTAATGTCGGAACCGGGCGATCCTTTTGTCAGAATGGATTCAAGCTGCTTCAATATTTGTTTAACGCTACCCTGTTTTTCCAGGGGCAGCGTCATGACCACCATCACATCTATTATCTGAAGGGGCCTGATCATGGTGCCCCGGGCAAAGCTCCCGCTAATAAAAACCTGTCGTATATTCAGATCGTATGCCTGATCCAATATGTGCTTTATATTCTGGTAGCCCACCGACACCGACTCCAGGTCCCTCCCGATAGGTGTGCATAAATTCAGAATCCTTTCCAGCGGCGGGTCAGCCGCCTGGGACTCCGGGGGGGTAGGTACCGACAGGTGCGGCAATTCAGTTTTTTCACCCGGTGAAGGTTTAGCCAGCTTCTCTTTTTCAGCCGGGTTAAGCGGATCTCCTTGCACATCGGGTACATTCCCAGCTTCATTAATGAATCCAACTTCAGTCAGTGCCATTTCGTAAACCGGTATTTTCCCAATTCCTTTTAACTGACGAATTCCAAGAAATCTGGTAACCACCTGTTCAAATTCTTTTAGAAAAGGTCCTATTATTTGCATGGTGGTCTGATCAGTCAATACCTGGTTGGGCAGGGCATGTCCGATAAGCTTGGCGCACCGGTCCACAGGATGGCCTAGAAAATCAGCGCCGATTATATCTATTCTGGTGACAATACCGTGGATGAGGCCGATTTTAGTACGGTATGGCAACTTTTCCCTGTATATCTTGCCTATAAAATCCAGAGCGGCCAGCATGCCCTCCAGTGGAGTATTAAAAACAACCATAATGGCATCGCCAATATGCTTTATCACCTTCCCCCCGTAAAGACCACTTATACCGGCAGCCTCGCGGTTATGCATCATCGCCATTTCCACTCCCCGGGACTCTCCCAACTGCTTTTTCAGATGGGTTGAGTCGGTCAGGTCGAAAAATGCAATGCATAGAGGCTCCAGCACTCCCAGTTTTTGATATTGTTTATGCAAGGACGAGGTCAACAAATATTCCCTCCCCGGCACTGCTTGTAATATTTCGTCGTTTTTGTGTGCCCCCAACAAAAATATAAGCCATCCCAGGGTATATGTAAACAATATAATTTGCCGCGGTGTGTAAGTAGGGTGAAGGTGTAAGGTAAGTTCCATAATTGCATAAAAGTTTGTTCCCGGCTATTTGAGATTATAAGGCTCTAATTCGCCAGGAGGGGATACTTGTCACTGGCAACTTAGAGAGGATCATCTTTGAGTTGTAGAAAAGACAACATAATAGATGAAAATTTGAAACCCACCTGACCGGTGGGTTTTTTCATGAAGCTATCAGCCGTGAGGCGGCCTGGCGGGGTCACTGGGGAGGTCGTGGTAGGGAGGTTCCTTAATGACCGAACCGGTCTTTATGTCGTTCCCCGTCTTTTTAGTGGTCATGGGCATTTTGAATTCCTTTTTATCCCTTTTCATTTTCCCACCCCCTTGAAAACTATATTCCCCGGTATTGTGGTTTTATAAAATGTAAAATTATTGATCGAGAAGGTTTAAAAGAATTCCCAGCTGTTTACCATCGTTATCTTTTTTCAAGGATTATCCGGTTTATCATCCAACTGACGGCACTGGTGATAATGGCTCCCCAGAAGGCCCCACCGAAGCTGCCGATTGTGAACCCGGGAACCAGGAGGGCAGTAAGGGCGAAGGTTATAGCGTTAACCACAAAAATAAACAGACCAAGGGTTATGGCTGTAAGGGGAAAGGTAATGATTAGCAAAAGCGGTCTGATTAGTGTGTTTACCACCCCCATTACCAGGGAGGCAAAGATGACCGAAAGAATACCGGATATGTACACGCTGTCCAGTGCCCAGTCGGCCACCAGCAAGGCCGCTGAATTCACTGCCAGCGAGATTATCCATCTCATATCAAACGCCTCGTTTCACTATATTTTGGGTAATTCATTTCTGGATAGGTTAAATTAAATCCTCCCGAAGACTGCGAATAAAATATGGGAAGATATGGTTTTTGAGTAACATGGGTACTATTCATTCCATATTATGACATATAAAAGGGGTGTTATTGATTATGGGATATGGAACAAATCCTCCAGTTAAAAGGGGGCACTCACACAGGTATGGAGGAGCAACAACCTTCAACTTTGGACACATCCACAGGTATGCAGGAACATCCAGCGTTAACTTCGGGGGAGTGGATGCCCACACTCATACATTAAGTGGAACAACAACCCTTGATGACGGTCATGTCCATAATTACTATGTTGTTACCGGACCTGGCCTATATGCAGGCCCCGGAAGACATGTGCACCGCTATTACGGTGTAACCACGGCAAACGGAAGGGGGCCGCACGTTCACCGCTACAGCGGAATTACGGCCCCAGCCGAAAATGACTATCTGACTACTTAGATTTTGACTGAAGCCGCCCCCAGGGCGGTTTTTAATTTATACCCTCTGGCTAATATTCCCAAGCCGACAATCTGTTGTGAAATTTCACATAGAAATGTAAAATTAGACTTAAGTGCCATTGGGCAGAACCACTCTGAAAATAGCTGTAAGCTAGAAGCTTTACTAAACCCAGGGCATGGGGAGGAATGCTCTGCTTTCATACACCGTGGTGCCGCTGGCGGCATGGGGCAAATACTCAGGTAGAATCAAGAGGCGTTAACTTCCGGGCTTGAAAAGCACTGGAAGTTTTAAACAGGGGAGGCCTGTCTTTAATGCACACGCCTGGCCACCACCTGATAGTGTTTGCCCTGATGGCTTCCCCGGGGCTGGAAGTCGAAGCCCTCGGTCCTCAGTAGCTCCATCAACCTGTCGGCCTGGTGGGCGTCGGCCGACTCCATCACTATGGTAATCTGATCATTTGCTTCCATCCTGGAAAGCGTGCTTCTGACCCTTTCAATGGCCTGGTGATCAACCACCGGTTCAAGGTGTACTGTTATATCAGCCAATTAAATTTACCTCCGTACCTAAAATATTTTTGTAAGACTGCAAATAAATTTGTTGTATTTTCTCCGCTGCGGTAGAATTTATGCCATGGATGTTTTGTATTAATGCTTCCGGGGAAGCATTAATACAAAAGTTACCCTGTAACAGCCAGGAGATGTGGAATGTCAAAAAAGGACTTTAGAAAGTGGGCCCTGGCCATAATCAAAAGAGCCATTGTGGACTATGGAATGATAAAAGAGGGTGACCGTCTGGCCGTGGGCATGTCCGGAGGCAAGGATAGCGGGGTGTTGCTGTATGCCCTTAATGCCATTAGGAAGACAGTCCCCGTGAAGTTTGAACTGCAGGCCGTTTACCTGGACCTGGGATTCGGTATGGAATATGCGCCAATAGAGGAATTTTGCCGTCGGCTGGAGGTGCCTTTCAGACTCCAGTCAACCGATATTGGGGAAATCATCTTTGATGTAAGAAATGAGAAAAACCCCTGTGCCTTGTGTTCCACCCTGAGGCGGGGGGCCATTAATGAGCTGGCGCTGGAATTGGGCTGCAACAGAGTTGCACTGGGTCATCACCTGGATGATGTTGTGGATACTTTTTTTATGAGTCTTATTTACACGGGGCAGTTAAGGACTTTTTCTCCCAACACCTTTTTGGACAGGACAGGACTTCATATGATCAGACCCCTGGTTTATCTGGGACAGGAAACGGTGAGGGATTTAGCGTCAATTGAAAAAATCCCCATTATTGAAAACCCCTGCCCGGCCAGTGGTATAACCAAGCGCGAGGAGATAAAGAAACTGGTCTCCGGGCTGGCAAAGCAGTATCCCGATCTCAGGGAAAAGGTGCTGGCTGCCCTACAGGGGGCCGATTTGACCAATCTTTGGCCAAGGGCGCTGCCTCGTTCCAGGAGGTAGGTGTTAGGTAGTAAATGGTAAATGATAATTGGTAGCTGGCATTGACAATAGATCATGGCTTATAACCTATAACCAATAACCCCAAGAGACATCCCTATTCCCGGGTGGCCAGGATAGTGAGCGGTCACAGCAGCTGATTGTTCACGTATGGCTTCACCGCTTCGAATATATTTTGAAAGATCCTCTCCCTTACATCTTCCGGTAGAGGTTTGCCATTTCTGCAACGTATTGTTTCCGGGATCGCAAAATCATTGTGTTTTGCTTCCCGGTGATATTGCACCACCCCGTCCCCCAGAAATTGATTGTCCTCAAATACCTGGTACCTGACTATAAAACTTGGGTCCACCGAAAGATCCTCCACTACCCGTGTGAGAATTTCAAAAGGCAAGACTTACACCTCCGGAAATTTTATTAGATTATATAGTATCCTCTAATCCTTTAATAAATTCCTAACTGTATACATATTTAAATAAAATCATTAATCACACCCATTGGAAGTAAATGAAAGACGGGCAGGAATAAGGATAGTTTTGGAGAATATTGAGGAATACTTAAACAGCGGGCATCCTGGAAGAACTGGAATGGAAGGATCGCCTGACTAGATTTTGAATATGAGGTGGTTCCATGAATTTGATTGGAAGCAAAACTGAGGCCAACATCAAGGCAGCCTTTGCCGGCGAATCCCAGGCCCGCAACAAGTACACTTATTTTGCCTCGGTGGCAAAAAAGGAAGGCTATGAACAAATCGCCAGTATTTTTGAGGAAACCGCGCTGAACGAAAAGGAACACGCAAAGCTTTTGTTAAAGAGACTTGGAGGCATCGGTGATACCAGGGCCAACCTCAAAATGGCCTATGAGGGTGAGAATTACGAGTGGACATCAATGTATGCCGAGTTTGAAAAGGTGGCCAGGCAGGAGGGCTTCGACGACATAGCCGATTTATTCAAGGGTTTGGCATCTATCGAAAAGGAGCATGACCAGCGGTATAGAAAGCTCCTGGAAGAGTTGGAGATGGGTATGGTATTCAAGAAAGACCAGTCCACCCAGTGGAAGTGCAGAAACTGCGGATTTATCCATAACGGGGAGGAAGCCCCGGAAGTATGTCCGGTGTGCAACCACCCCAGGGGTTATTTTGAGGTGAAAGGTTAGAACTATTAGTATTTCTTTGCTGGAGGTGTCGCTATAAACGGCACTCTCTTTTTTGACATAGTATTGACACAAAGACCCTTTTGGCAATATACTTAACCGAGTAAAAGGTTAATCTGTTAAAGTATATTATCAATGGAAGTGATTAGCTTGGATCAAGATTTAACAGAGGGAAAAAGGGAAAAGCTCAAAAAAATTGAAGAGGTCTTTCAGGAAGTGGCCAGGCACATAGCTGATAAAATTTTTCAGGGAGCTTATCAGGGCCTTACGCACCCTCAGTTTTTTATGCTCAAAAGGCTGGGGAAAGGCCCTTCCACAGTGTCAGAAATGGCTGAATATATGGGGGTTTCTCTTAGCGCCATAACCTCTATGGCGGATAGACTGGTGAGAACAGGTTATGTATCCAGAAAAAGGTCTGATCACGACAGGAGACTGGTTTGGATCGAGCTAACCGATGTGGGTAGGGAGGTAATGGAGGAAGCCACCTCAATGCGCAGACAAGTAGTCCAGGGTATACTGGGCAGGCTTCCAGAAGAGGATCTGGAGTCTTTATACGTTATTTACAACAAGGTGTTGGGATTTATTTCCGAAAAAACCGAAAAACGATAGATTCGGGGGGAGGATTATGGCGCCTAAACGAATAGTTATCACAATACTCATTATAGCCTTATTAATGATTCAGGGCTGTACAGGCGGGCCAGCCGGGGTTCAGGTGGTTACTGAAAAGGTAAGAGCCGGGTCCCAGGGGGGATCCGATTATATAACCGGTAAATCCGAGGCCCTTGATTCTGTTAACATAATCCCAAAGGTTACCGGGAAGGTCTCAGAGGTTCCAGTGGATGTGGGCAGCCCTGTGAAGGCGGGGCAGGTGCTAATAAAAATTGACATGGCTGAATTGGAAGGCGTTTTGAAACAGTCCGGGGCTGCCGTGCAGGATGCCGAGGCGGGTATAGAAAAAGCCCAAATTGACCTGAATACCGCCCGGGATAATTATCAGAGCGCATTATCCCTTTACCAGAGCGGGGCGCTGTCCAAATCGGCATTTGAAAACTCGTACTCTGTGCCATATGATCTGGCCAGGCTACAGGCTGAAAAAACGGCCCCCACCAAACTGGCCCAGGCCAGGGCAGCCCTGCAGACCGCCGAGGCCAACTATGCCAACAGTGTAATTAAATCGCCCATAACCGGTGAGGTTACAGCCCGTTATATAAATCCCGGAGAGCTTTGTTCAACTTCGAAAACAGCCCTGGTAATATCCGACCTTACAAGGGTCATGGTAAGGGCGTATGTAGATGAAAACAAGGTCAATTCATTTAAGCCGGGGCAAAAGGTTTCAGTAAAGGTGGATTCGGTGGAAAGGATTCTGGAGGCCGAGGTAAAAAACATATCATATGCCGTTGACCCCGTAACTAAAGGTTACATGGTGAAATTTCAGTTAACTTCCCCTGACCCGTTGGTGAGACCAGGTATGTTTGCCAGAGTGTATACCGACGGCAGGGAGTTAAAACAGTTTGTTATTCCCAGAGCCGCACTGTTTGAAGATAAAGGCCAATATTATGTATTTATTTATAATAGCGGCAAGGTAAACAGAGTTCCTGTGAAGGTGGAAAAAATCAGTGAGACCTTTGTGGTAGTCGGGCAGGGGCTTTCTGATGGTCAGGATCTGGTAGTTCACACTACCTCCAAGCTGGAGGAAGGAATGGATGTAAAGCTCCGGTAGTCCTCTATATGCTTTAAAGCCAATATAGCCTGTAAAACGCTGAATTCAGCTTAAAAAAAATAAAAGGTGATATGCCATGAGCCAAAAGAAAAATATTTATGTAGTTCTTGTTGTTATGGTGGCCTCACTGCTGGGGATTACCTTATATTACTGGTATAACAGTACTTATTATGTAAAAACCGAGGATGCCCGGGTGGATGGCACCATTGTACGGGTAAGTCCCCAGATTTCCGGAAAGATAATGGGGGTCAATGTGGGGGAGGGAGACAGGCTGGTGGCCGGGCAGGCCATAGTCAGACTGGATGACACCGCCATACCCACAGGTTTAAACCCAGATCTTGCCGTGGTGAGGGCGCCTATGGATGGAGTTGTAATTAAAAAATTAGGGAATCCCGGTGAAATAGCCTCCCCGGGCCAGCCTTTGGTAATGATGCTGGAGCCATATAGCCTGTATATAACGGCCAATATTGAGGAGACAAAGCTTGGAACGGTAAAGCCGGGGCAGAGGGTGGATATAACCGTTGATTCAATACCCGATCAGATTTTCTCCGGACGCGTGGAAAGAAAAGGAGAAGCCTCCCTTTCCACATTCTCAATACTTCCGTCCACTAACACGTCGGGCAATTTTACCAAGGTTGTGCAAAGGATTCCGGTCAAAATAACATTGGAAGACTTTAAGGGCTACCAACTCCCTTACGGGGCCAACGTATTTGTTAAAATTTACATAAAGTAGGTGGTTGGTTTTGAACAACCAGCCCTTTCCTTTTGCTGGGCTTGCCGTACTTGTTCTCGGGGCCTTTATGGCAATTCTGGACGGCAGCATTGTCAATGTAGCTCTTCCAAAACTCATGGCAATATTTGGTGTAACTGCGGACCAGATTCAATGGGTTATGACGGGGTACATGCTGACATCCGGGATAGTGGTGCCGGTTACCGGGTATCTTGGGGACAAATACGGATATAAAAGGACATATATATACTCAATGGTAGCCTTTACGATTGGGTCCGCCCTCTGCGGCATGGCCTGGAACAATGATTCGCTGATAGTGTTCCGGGTGATTCAGGCCCTGGGTGGAGGAATGCTGATTCCTCTCAGCATGTCCTTAATATTCAGGATGGTTCCCCGTCAAAAAATTGGCATGGCCATGGGGCTATGGGGCATTGCGGCCACCATGGCGCCGGCTGTGGGACCTACCCTGGGCGGATATCTGGTGGATCATTACAGCTGGCACCTTATTTTTACCATTAACATACCAGTGGGAGTGGTGGGGGTAATACTTTCCGCCCTCGTACTTGATGAGACCCCCTTTGTAAAGAATCTAAAATTTGATTACATCGGGTCGCTGCTTTGTGTTACAGGGCTATTCTGCCTTCTTTTAGCCTTAAGTGAGGGGCAGCAGGAGGGGTGGACTTCTCAGTATATAGTAACCCTTTTTGCGGCTGCCTTCTTTCTCCTTGTGCTTTTTAGCCTTTGGGAGCTTTATATTCCGTACCCCATGCTGGATATAAGGCTGCTTACCAACAAGGTGTTCACGGCCAGCATAGGAGCCATGAGCCTTACCTCCATTGCCATGTTTGCCGGTATATTTCTGGTGCCCTTCTATTGCCAGAACCTGCAGGGGCTTACGCCGATGCAGACCGGACTTCTGATGATGCCCATGGCCCTGGTTATGGGCCTGATGATGCCTATCAGCGGCAAGCTGTTTGATAAAATTGGGGCACTTCCTCTGGGCATAGTCGGAATAATAATAGCAGGCTATTTTACTTATGTGCTGAGTTTTATATCCCTTGAAACAAGTTACTGGGACCTGCAGTTAATACTAATGCTCAGGGCTGTCGGACTGGGTTTGTGCATGATGCCCATATCCAATGCCGGGATGAACACAATTCCCCAGGCGCTGGTGGGCAGGGCGTCGGCTATGAACAACCTTTTCAGGCAGATTTCCGCCTCTCTGGGGATCGCCTATGTTACACATGTAATGCTGGACAGGTCGGTCCAACATGCCGCCTGGCTGTCGGACGGGGCCAACTGGTCCTCCCTGGGAACGGTGCAGGCCTATAAGCAGACAGCTCTCCTGGCCAACTCTGTAATAGGCCCCGGAACAGGGGAATCTGCCAGTACCGGATATCTCTACGCATTAATTCAGAAGCAGTCTTTGGTGCTGGGTATCGGGGATGCCATGCTGGTAAGCGCCGTTTTGGCTTTTTTAACGCTTCCTTTGCTTTTCCTGCTCAGCAAAAAAAAGGTTGAGGAGTCAAGGCAGGAGCAAAAAGCAAAATACGCCCACCTCATGCCACCGGGTATTAAAGAGGGAACTCCTGTCAGTAGCGTTCCAGAATGAAATACAGTTAAAGAATAACCGCGGGGCCTTATCGGCAACGCGGTTATTTTTGGGTACGCCCGGCATGGGCACTGAAATCCGATACGGAGGTTGATAGTGCCAGCCGTTAGCCAAAGAAAAGGGTGTCCATCGTGGGGCTTAAAATCAGGGATCAGCCCAAGACTAAAATAATTGCAGGTTAATATGTTTACTAGAAAAAATGAGGAAGTTGATAAGATACTGTTTGATCTACGCATTACATGTTATAATTCTTCTAATCAACCAATAAATAAACTGTTGGTCACATACTAATTTTGTTGGGTTCATGGACAAGCCTGAGGGCACGGGTGTTAGTTTTTCCTTTCGACAGGCTATAGTTGAGAGCAATCTTGTTATTAGTATTAAGAATGAATGGAGATGTGATCGTGTTAAGAAGAATGCGAAAATGTTTGGCGATTATGGTTACCATAGTATTTCTACTGACCCAGGCCCTGGCGGGCACGGCCTTAGCCGTTTATGACCTTCGACCTGTGGTTATCACAGAAAACTCGGTTGATCTGGAGTGGAGTATTGACACCGCCGAGCCCATCACAGGCCTCTATTATAAACCCAGTGCTTCAACCACATGGCTGAACGCACCCACACCAATAGATGCCTATTCAGTGTCGGCATCGGTTTACGGGCTTTCGCCGGGCATTAATTACGATTTCAAGGTTACATCAATCTACAATGAATCCCAAACCACAGTAACCACGGGTGTTGGTGGGGGGGATACCACCGCTCCTTATTGGGATCAGGGCGGCGGCCTTTCAGCAATTACGGAGTCCAACCTTACTTCCACCAGTGTTACTTTGAGTTGGACGCCGGCCCTGGACAATGTAGGTGTTACCGGTTACAAGATATCCTATAATGGCATCGAGATGAGCGTGGCCGGCAATGTGTATAACATAACCGGACTGACGCCTGGTACATATTATAATTTTCAGATCAGTGCGCGCGATGCCAATAACAACTGGAGCAGCCCGCCGCTGTACTATTCTGTTGTTACTCTGACAGCCTCTTCGCCTCAGTGGCCCCAAGGCACAAGCCTGGCATATACAAATCTCACCTCCACCTCCCTGACTCTGAACTGGCCCACGGCCATTAGCGGCGTGGGTATTTACAGATATAAAATTTTGAAAAACGGTGAAATACTGGATACCACCAATAGCTCTACCGTCAGTTATAGCGTCTACGGCCTGACACCGGGCTGCAATTATAACTTTGCAGTCCGGGCTGAGGATAATATGGGTTATACAACCCCTGACCTCTCCAAAATCGTGACCACTCCCGACGGAGTCAGCCAGACATCCGCCGGCCAGCTTTATATCAGCCCAGGGCAGGGTATTGCCGGGCAGCCCACCGATATAATTCTCACTTATCAGCCCAGCGAAACCATGGCCAACGGAACCCTGGTGTTTAATCTGCCTTCAACCATTGCCACCCCGGAAGATACCTGGTACTTGTCCGGTCAGTCGCCTTCTCCGATAGGTGCAGGGGCGATTAGTGATGGCGGTCGCACAGTTACCATCACCAACCTTAATGTGGTGTCGGTACCTATTATTCTAACCTTGGGCAATAAGACATTTCCTTCAGAGGGGATCTATGCTTTTTCAGCCATCAGCGACGCTGACGGGACGGGGCTTAAGACAGCCAGTCCGGGGACCGGGAACGAGTCCGGGACATTCGTTGTAGCCACTTCTAATAATGCAGACCTGTCGGGTCTGATTTTAAACAACGGGGTGCTGGCTCCGGCCTTTGCCGCAGGGATTACTTCATATACTGCCAGTGTGGCCAATAATATAACAACTATAACTGCCACCCCCATCACGGCCGACATTGCCGCCACGGTATGTGTCAACGGTGTTGAGGTGCCCAGTGGCCTTACGTCGGGCGTCATCAGCCTGAATGAAGGCGATAACATCGTGGCTGTTCAGGTAACCGCCCAGAACGGGACCACCAAGACTTACACGATAATTGTGAAGAAAGCGCCACTAACCACATTAAGCGAGGGGAACACCACTGTAGCGGTTAACAGCGAGCCGGTCAATATCAGCGTCCCTGCCGGAGTTTCAAATGCCAGGGTTGCTGTAACCACAGCAGTGGAAGGCAGCAACAAGGTGGCCACCGTACCGCAAATCGAGGTAAGCGCAGCAACATCCCTGGGAGCCATATCGCTGGCAATACCTGCCGGAACCAGGTTTACCGGCCCCTCCGGCTGGGACGGGACCATTCAGCTGCCGACAGTTCTGGCCAATAACACAGTCAGCTTAAGCAGCGGTGGAACCGTTAATGCGGTTGTTGAGGTGGGCTTCGGCGACGTCGAGCTGACCTTCGACAAGGCTGTAAGGCTTCTCCTCCCGGGCATGGCCGGAAAAACAGCAGGATACACCAGGGGCGGCAATCCTGTAACCCAAATAACCAGGGTCATTTCCGCAGACACCAGGGCAGCCGCCGACAATGAAATACCAGCGGGCGGAGAAGGGAAAATAGATGCAGGTCCGGATCAGGTTATCTGGACCAAGCATTTCACCGAGTTCGTGGCCTATACCCCGGCTGACGGAGGTGGAGGCGGCGTCGGAGGCGCCATGACAACACCGTCGGGAACGCTGGAAATAACCCCCTACAGCGGTAGTCCGGGGCAGGTTCAAAATATTTCTTTAACCTATGATCCAGGGGATATGCTGACTAGCGGCACAGTGGTATTCCAGCTTCCTTCGGGATTTTCCGCTGTTCAGTCAGATACCTGCAGCATTGGAGGAGGGGTAACCACTCAGATTGGCGCCGGGGCCATCGGTAATGAAGGGCAAACGGTTACCCTCACAGGGCTAACCATGTCTGTAGGTACTGTTGTACTTAACCTCAATAACAAGACATTGCCGTCGGCGGGAAGCTATGTTTTCTCAGCCAGGGCAGATTCAGACGGGCCTGGTACCGCCTATACAAGTAGCCCGGGGACGGGAGATGAAATCAAAACATTTAATGTGGTAGACCAGCTGACTTTACCTGTGTGGCGTTATGATACCGGTACCACACCCCCGACAGAGCCCCAGTATTTCACCCCCTTTGAGTATAACGGGTCCACCAATACACTTACCCTCTTCTGGAAAAAGGTGTTGGATAATGGAAGTCCGGTTAGCGCATACAAAATTTACAGAGCTTTGGACTCCGTCGAAAGCAATTGGTATGACCCGGCAATCTGGGGAACGGAAATCCTCACCATCCCCGAGCCGACAACTACCTTCACAGCCCCGAACAATGTAACATTTTTAGCCTTTTCGGATAATGCACTTCTGAGCGGAACAAGCCCGGGAACCGAATACCGTTTCGGCATCCGGGCGGTAAACGGGGATAAAATATCAAATATCTCCAACATACCATATCCCTTCCACACCCCTGAAGATACACCGCTTGGAATTGACAGGTTTATACTTATACCCGAATACTATACCACCGGTAAATATGCACTGGGTATAGGTTTTACCAGCCCTGTGGATATAAGCAAGGCGGTGGATATTTCCAGGTACGCGGTTACCCTCGATGGTTCGCCGGTTAGCCTTAAAGGCCCGGATGGGGGCAAGGGATACTATAATTACACAAGAAACTCCGTAATGGTGGACACCGGCATAAGCACCGGGTTAATTGACGGACAAATTGTAATAACCGCCACAGGCATAACTGATCAGCAAAATAATACAATGAACACCAACGAAGAACTGGGGCCTTACAATGTTATCTCGGGGCAGATTTACGACAATATAGGAGGAGAGACCGAGGGAGCTGTCAAGGTCATTAATCCTTTGGGAGGTAACAGGTCCGAATACCTTTTTGTGTATCAGACCAAAGAGGCCATACCCCAAGCCGGACAGATAAAAGTCGCTTTTCCCGCCGAATATAGTCTGGACAACCTGATTTCGGCCCCCAATACCTCGTCACGGCCCTTTGACCCCAACGGGGACATAAATATGGATGGAGCCGGGGTAGTGACCATCGGCTCGGTAAACGTAAACACAAGCACCAGGGAGGTTACCCTGAATCTTACCGGTGCGGTGGCAGCAGGAGATTTTCTGGCATTTGTACTTGATAATATTACAAACCCGGTCCCTTCATCGGATGCTCAGTCTTATATGATAAAAGTAATGTCGCCTGCGGCATCGTTAAATAGCATA
>LADL02002068.1_pt1 | contig 17919 bp, 16 predicted proteins | sample 619721 | NCBI WGS metagenome assembly LADL02 (sample SAMN03397408, study PRJNA257561) | rock porewater metagenome | biome: terrestrial; feature: Opalinus Clay rock; material: porewater; isolation source: Opalinus Clay rock porewater BRC-3 borehole | place: Switzerland: Mt Terri URL, St-Ursanne ...
GTTTGGGTAACAGATATTACGGAATTTAAAGCAACAAGTGGAAAGCTATATTTAGTAACCATGAAAGACATTTTTCATAAAGAAATAGTAGGATGGGCCTTAGCAAACCATATGAGAACAGAACTATGCCTTGAAGCCCTTAAGAATGCAGTAATGAGACATCGCCCACCCAAAGGATTAATTCACCATTCTGATCAAGGAAGCCAGTATTGCAGTGACGCTTACATAAAAGAGCTTGAAAAGCATGGTATGATTCGAAGCATGAGCAGAAAGGGCAACTGTTGGGATAATGCTTGCGCAGAGACCTTTTTCAGTACAATAAAATCGGAACGCTTACATCACAGAACATATAAGAATATCAATGAAGCCCGAAAAGATATATTTTGGTATATTGAATGCTTTTATAACAGGCATCGAAGGCACGCAGCCATTAATAATATGACTCCGGCGACTTTTTTAAAGAAATACTACGATAAAATACCTAAGGCTGCTTAGGAACCTACCCTTGGAGTGCTGTCAAGGGCGGAGCAAAGCGGAGTTCATCAATGCGAAGCCGAAGACCCTTTACAGCACTGCACCAAAGACCCTTAAAGAGGGCTGGGCGATGCCGGTCTTTGGCATCGACGGCATAACCATAGATACTGGGAAATTCGAACTTAAAGCAATTGTAAGATTTTAGGCGTAATTCTAACTCTGGAGTGTCCAGTTTATCGAGAAAGGGTCAATACTCCAATATGCATGGACCTTTTTTATTTCTTTAACCCAAAATGCCGTTTTATCAGACCACTTATGACCTAATGATTTGGCTAAATCAAAAAAACCTCTTCCTGGCTCCATGTCACCATGCTTATGAACGACAATCACGGTAAGCATTCCTCTCCCGGCTTTATCTTCTTCCTCCGAGATTTCTCCTAACATTGTTGCCAATGAATCAGAATATGATTCAAAATGTATGCTTCTTACATTGTTAAACTGTTTTTCAAAAAATATATTTTTGGAAATTAAATACTAATCCATTTTCCGTTATCCAATAATTTGGTTGGATTTTCACAGTGAGGACAAACATAAACTTTTACGGTCTTTTCAATAATATTAATTTGATTACACGTAGGGCAATCAACTTCTGTTGTTTTAGCTTTATTTCTGGATAGCAAAATCAAAAACCCAATAACTAAAATTGGGATACCAAAAGGTAATGCAAATAGCGAAGCTGATAAAAAAAGACCAAGAAGTATTGTAAAACAACCACATCCTGTAGCAGCATTTTTATTCGGTTGAAGATTTGGTGTTCTTTGAAACATTTTGTCACCCCTAATTAAATACAAACTGTAATTCAAAAATTATACCTACCAGTGTTTTGAACTCCCCCTGAAGCCTCCATTAATCCAAATGTCATCTTCAACATATTCGCCATTTTCAGGAGATTTATTTTTTTCAACCCAAGAAATAAAATCTTCTTTATTGCCATCTCCTTTACTAAAATAATTTTTAAGTGCGTTTTCACCTAGAGACACCTGAATATATCCTCTTTCGAATTTATTTGCCACTTCAAATTTCAAAAAAACATAACCTATGCGGAAATTCTTGTCAGTGTGATATAAAGTTTTGTAGAAGTCATAACTCAATTTTAATGCTAAATCTAAATCCTCGGTAGGTAAGCCAACAGTTAGATCAACACAAGAATACTTTGGATATCTAGTTTTGAAGTTAAGTCCGTCATTCCAATCATTAAATTTGTAAATGCCCTTTGAAGTAATTTTTGCAGGAACAAAAACCTTTTCAATTTCCTCAAAAAAATTATCAGGGGTTAATTGTTTCAATTTAATAATTTTATTTGTCGTTAGTGGTTGTGATTTACCTTGAGTCCATGTCCCTGTTGCTGGGTCGTATTTTGTCATTCCAGGTTGAACGTAGTCATCCTTTGTATTATTTTTTGATTGGTCATTATTAGTTAAACTTTGGGCTGTCGTAGAAACCGGCACTGGAGTCTTATTTTTTATTTCTTCATTTGTATCATTCAACTTAATTCCTGCAATAAAGACAATCAAAGATATAAAAAATATTATCGGTAGTACCGATTTCCTTAATCTTTTTTTCTTTTTTTTTACATCTGCAGAAGCTAAAATTACAACTAGCATAAACCCTAATAATGATAAAACAGTAAATAACGCCTTCATATTTCCGCCCCCTTTAAGATCCCGTTTACTTGGCAAGTGATTCTATTTGGTATCCCTTATTAGATGAGTAATGTCCTTTAATGAGACTAGCTTTAATAAAATTAGATAGAAACATTTCTGGAGACGTATTAACAAATATTTCTTGTATGATATCAAAATTTCCAAAACACACCTCGTTTTTACTAGAAACTAGTATATTTTCCTTTTTTAGTGCCAGCAACAACCTTTCTTTATTTAAACCACGTTGACCCTTTCTCGATAAACTGGACACTCCATAGTTAGAATTACCCGCCTAAAATCTTACAATAATCATCGTCAACACTAGGCACAGAGCGGTTTTCTTCTCTAATAAGCCGGTTTAAATTCTGCAGTGTAACGTTCCCCATTATTCTTCATATCATCGCCTCCACAGCTTATCCTAACTCAGATGTGTCCGGCAAATTGGGTATATGTCATTCTAAAGGTTGGATATAAGTTTTGACACACATAAAACCAATTACTTGGTTTTTATTCTTTGGGAAATATAATTTTAGCTTGTTTTACTGCCTCCCCACCTAAATTAATATGTTTTACTCCTGTAGCTAAATAGTCATAATTTGACTCTCTCATACCCATTTTCAAGAATTTTAATCCTATACTAACTTCCCGGGCTCCTTGTAAATAAACGTTATGAATATCCGCATACTTTTTCGGTGGGTTCATATTAAATATGTTTTCTACTGCGTTGTTAGTTGTATCAATCCAGTTTAAAACTTGTGCTTCCCATTTCGAATTATTTTTTGGATTTTGAAATAAAGCACCTATATTTATTAGCCCTTTACTTACTGTATCAGTATTTTGTAAGATTTCCTTTTCATAATCCGTTTCCGCTATTTTTTCTTCCTTTTCCCAAATCGCCTCAATTTTGGCTATAATCTCTTTTGCTTCCTTCAAGGACGGGTCGTATTTTAATGCGTCTTGCAAATTAAAATAAGCATCAGTTAAATTATTGGCTAAAAATTTGGTTTTTCCACTTTTAAAACTCTCGAGTGCTTTAATTTGGTTTACCCTTTTTTGAGCGTCATTATAATTAGGACTGCTCTTATCTACATTCTCAAATAGTTCTATGGCTTTGTTAAAATTTTTGTCCTTTTGTGCAGTAATTGCTTGAACATATGCTTCATTCACCTGATTTTCATCCTGTTTATTACCAGTTTCATTTCCACCAAGGCTAAACAAAAATAAACAGATTAGCGATGATACTATTGTTGCTTTTAAATAGTCTTTTCTTGAAGGTTGCTTTTTTTGACCCTTTGAAAATTTTTCAGGATTTATAATATTAATTAAGCCTGTTATGGTTAACGCCAAAAAGAAAATTCTAAAAAATACAAGCATTTTTCTCCCACCTTTATCCCCAGCTAAATAGTTCTAAATAACCTAAACAATTTTCTACATTAACTTACTTGTTCCTTCCATATTTTGACACGCAGTGTGACGTTTCCCATTATTCTTCATATCATCGCCTACCACCTAACTTAGTTGTGACCGGCAAATCGGGTATAGGCCACTATTTATCCTGTTCAGAGAATATAATACCAAGTTCGTTTATCTTGTTATTGTTAATATTAAACTGAACACTAAAGATATTTGGGATGGTATTTTCCCATATAATCATAAATTGGTTTTCAAAAGAGGGTGAATGGCCAAGAGGAACCCCATAAAGGTTAAAAATTTTCTCAGTATCAGTTGGATATGTATATGAATCTTTAGGAATGATCCATACTCTAGCTGCTAAATCGTTCTGGTAAGTTATTTCTACAGTATAATCCAAGTAGAATCCAACTTTTGCAGGTACCTTTTCCTTATTATCCTTTTCAAGCTTATGATCAGATGACTGATAAGGTCTAATTACACTAGGTTTACCCAGTAATTTTTCAACCTCGGATTTTGACTTGTGTGCTAAACTGCGAATTTCAGCAATTAAAGGCTTAACTACTGGTTTCTCTTTTTGTTGAGGCTCGTTTGTTGCAGGTTGAACTTCAGTCTTCGTTTGATAGATTTCCGTGTTTGGCTGCACCTTAGGAACGGTTGAACCTGCTGGCAACTTGTCATCGGAATCTCCACATCCGTAGAACACAAAAGAAAATGCGAATATCAGAATAAATAATGCTATAAATCTACTCATAAATGCACCTCCTGTTAATTTGTTTATCACATGCATATTACCCAGGCGAATTTCGCCACCTACTTTAATAGGTTAACGAATTTCCTGGTACATTAAATTCTTTTACTAAAATGCCTAATAACATAAAAGGGCAACCTTAATAATTTGCGGTTGTCCCCAAATATCCCATATCAATGATTAAATTTCCCAGCAAGAACATTATAAGTTAATATAGCCAGTTTTGTCTATGTTTACCAAAAACTTGCGCTCAAATGACTGGCGTTCTACAAAGATTTAACGAAGCCCATGCAACCCGGTCGTGTTGGTAATAAAAACGCCTGCCAGCTTGTAAACCAAGCTGGTCTTTTTTTAGTTTGATCCTTTTTCGTATTCATGAGGAAAAAATATTTTTATATTTAAAAAGTTTAATATTTTTATATTTTAATAGGAACCTATTAATTAAACCTTGACACATGTCTGTCTGTATAATATAATTAACACAAGGTAAATCTTTTTTACCAGGGCTTCTGCCCTGGTCCTTTGAGGGTCTTAAATATTGAATATATTACTTGTTAACCCTGTTAAAGAAAGCCGTAAAAGTAAAAATAATTGGGATCATGACCCGGTAGCACTTCGCCGGTTAGGTGTTTTACTTGATAAAATCCCTCGGCTGGCGTGGGACTTGTTCCTTGGGGAAATTAACAGAGTTAAAGCTGTTTTTGATCTTCTGTTTCAGATCGGTTACAGGCCAAAAGATGTTTTTGTTTCGTTCTTTTTAATGCTGATATGACTTTTGAACAGATTGAAAAAAACGCAGACAGTTACTTAATTGGGGCGTAAGAATTGTAGATTGTAGGCTTCGGCCACTATCCCAATTAAAGGATAACTACAACCCTCGGACAGAACAAAATGGTTTTGATTACCATATTTCCAGGGCTTCCGGCTGGACGGATGCCAAAATTAAAGCATTTAGGAAAAATCAGATCAGGTTACGAGAGAATTTGGCTTCACCGAATATTTAAAAGCTTTTACAAATGTTGTTTAATCGTATGATATAATATGATTGTTCTTTTAGGAGTTTATAAGGAGTGACTTATTAATGATATTCCCGGAAGTTGTATTAGAACAAATTGCTAAACGCCTCTCTCCTGGGGCTTGGATTCTGCTGGATATTCTTTATCGAAAAGAATCCATGTATATTCAAGAACTGCGGAATATTTTAAACCTGAAACAGAATCAACCTAAGTTATATGCTGAGTTATACCAGTGTTACGGGGCCTGTTTGGTTGATTTTAAACAGGATGCTGCCGACAGTCGTAAAACCTTAGTGTCTATTAATGACAACGGTATTACCGTTCTTGAAAATTACAGAGATTTAGCTTAAAACAAAGTTTTATCTCCCAATCACCAGAGAGGTCTAATCCTATTATTTTTTTGTCTGCAAAAAAATATTTTTATAGCTTTATATTTTACTATTAAGCTTTAGAAATATAACAATAGTTAAATAGGTTACTTTTTAAAAATGTTCTTGTATACCTATTTCAATAGCAAGCTTGATTAATGTTTTCATTGTTACATAGTAACATTGTATGATATCATAATATTGTAAAATTTAACTGTTTTACTATATTGCAATAAAAATATTTATATAGTTTAATATCTTTTATGAGTTTACACCGATAAATACCCGGACACAAAAAACATATTTTAATATCATAATAGACAGCTATTAATATATTTTGATATTGTTTTTTGCCATGTTGCAACCCGGTTTTGTTGTACCTATTTTAATATTTTAATATTTTAAAATTTTTGCTTCGGGTTCACGAAGGAGTTATTTAAAACTATTAAAATATTTTAATATCTTTTAAGGTGTTTCTATAAACGTCTCTAAAAAGCTATTTTAATATTAAAAAATCAAGGAGGTTTTCTAATGGTAACTATTTCGATTGCTAACCAAAAAGGCGGTGTAGGAAAAACTACTACATCAATTTCTCTTGGTAATGCTTTGGCTGAAATGGGTAAAAAAGTGTTACTGGTTGATATTGACCCCCAGGCTTCACTTACTATTAGCTGCGGAATTGACCCGGCCAGTGTAGAAGGTAAATCTATTTATGAAGTGTTAGTAGATGGACTGGATCCAAAAGAAATTCTTATTCAAAAAGGCAATCTTGTAGTCTTACCCGCTACAATACATTTAGCTGCTGCCGAACTTCAATTAATTAACCAGGTCAGCCGGGAAACATTTCTAAAGGATGTTTTAGAAGGGTTTCCTGACTACGATTACATAGTTATTGATTGTCCACCGACCCTTGGGCTTCTAACACTTAATGCCTTAACTGCTTCTGACCAGATTATTATACCGGTGGCCGCCGAATTTCTGGCTTTCATGGGCCTTAAATTATTGATGGACACTATAACTAAAGTTCAAGCAAAACTTAATAAAAACCTGGAAATAGGCGGCGTTATTGCAACCATGTACCAACCGACTACAAGAAACAGTCAAGAAGTATTTGGTGAGCTTAAAAAATTCTTCAAGCTCAAAAGTGAAAAAGGTTTATTGTTTGACTATCCTATAAACAAAAGCATACGTTTTGCTGAAGCTCCTATTGATGGCCTAAATATCTTTGAATATGCTGCCGACATACCCGGAGCACAGGCTTATAGAAATATTGCCAAGGAGTTGATTAAGAATGAGTAAAACTAGAAAAAGACCTACTCTTGGTGGAGGCAAAGGTTTAGATATACTTTTCGGTGGGAATCAGCCTCCAAAGGATGATGATAAACTTCCTTCAAGTTTTACTAAAATTCCAGGGCAGGCATCCAGTGAAGAACAAAACCCGGAAAATAATCCTCCTGGTCAAGACCCGGATAAAAACAATAATCCGGATGATAACCTAGTTGGTCAAGATCCGGAAAGAAAAGATAATGATAATTCCTCTGTCCAACATCAGCATGAAAACCAAGAGACTAATCCCCCTGACCAAAGGCGGGAAGAGGCAGATAACTTAAAAAATATTCCTCCTAGTCCAGTTAATAATTCAGAGAATATCCGGCCACACAGTTTTGGTAATAATTCTTCTGCTGACAATGAGCTTGATCGTAAGCCAATTTTTATTCATCTAACAAAAAGCCATCGAAGAAAACTGGACAACCTGGTTAGTGAGCTGCGCTATATGACAGATCAAACCCATGATAATTCTTCAGTGATTCGGGGTTTAATTGATTTTGCTACCCACCATTTGGATAATGAAGATGGTTTCTTCAACATGTTAATTGACAAATACTTTGATAAAGAAGCGCGACCATCCAAAAAAACAAAAAAATAGTTTAATATCATTTTTCTGAAGAAACTTCGATATAGAAAAAAGACTCCGCAAGAGTCTTTTTTATTTCTTACTCCCCGTAAGCCTTTGCGCCATCGTATCATTATATATAATAAGTTATCATAATATATAATACAATCAACTTTGGGGAAATAAACCATTTAACTGGGGTAATAAACGCCGTAAGATTAATCCGCTACCGGTCGTAAAAAAACACTCCCTATATCGTATTAAACTTACTCCATGATCAACGGCAAGACAAATTACCTGGTGATAGACCTTCTTTGTGGACCATACCAGGTAATTAGACTTGCCAGAACCGGATGAAAGAAAGCCGCACCATCCAAGAAATTTTTCTTTAGTGATATTCTTTTGCTTTTTTTGCTGCTGGCTTATATGGTTTTTCGTGATAATCTTTTGCTTACTTTTTTGCTCCCTTTGGGGGCTTTTTTTTGCTTTTCTCTCATTGGCCGGGACACCTCTTTACCTGCTTTAACTCCGAGGCCAATCGGAGGGTGTTTTGCAGCCTGGTACATTTTGAGTTGCATAGTGGATTTCCCACTTAACGTTTACGAGCAGAAAAAAGGTGGGAAATCTGGGGCTGCAAAACGGCCTCGTCGTAAGGCAGGATAAATAGTTGTCTACGCCAACTATAAAAAGTGCTTCGCACTTGACATGTATTTGTCTACAAGATAAGATAATGTTGTAGACAAATATTGTATATATATTATATATTCTGCATCATCAATGTCTACTCCTGCTATTTTGCCATATTTTATGAGATTTCATGGTCCTTTTCACTACTAACTATTATATTGAAGGAAGAAGGTGATATTTTTGAGTAACACTACAACGGTTCGGGTCTTAAGAAAGCATTATAACCAAATTTCCAAAATTCAACAGGAACTAGGCCAAAGATCAACTATACAAGACGAAATAAATTATGCCCTGGAATTTTATATCACACATAGAAATCAGGCGCAATTATTGGCTGATTCTAAGCTTGAAGAAATAGTCTTAAATAGACTTCGGAAGTTTGAAGATAGAATTGCTGGTTTACTTGGAAAAACTGGTATGGATGTATCAATTGTTTTAATTGGTTTTCTGAAGTTTCTAAGTGATGAATTGAATATGAAGGAAACAGATTTATATGATATGTTGCGACCATTGGCAGCTAAATATTATACAAAGCAAAGAAAACATAAAGACGAGGATGAGTAAATATGGGCGATAAAGCGTTTGTTAAAGTCCTTAAAAATGTTAAGTCTGTTGATAGGCTTGCAAGCCATCTAAAATACATTGGTTTTAGAACCAGAGACGTTGAAGAAAACACAAGGGGGTTCTTTAACCAAGAACAAGATAAAGCCCAATGGAAGCCTTTTTACGAATCTATAGCCAATGATAAAGCTTTACAGCATGACCGTACAGTAAAAGCTCATAAGCTTGTTTTGTCAATGAGAGAGGAAGATTATGATTACTGTAGAGAATGTGGCCGAGATTATAAAGATATTGTGAGAAGTGTTATGACTGATTTTGCCGAGCGTAAAGGGGTAAGGGTAGAGTGGCTTTCTGCAATACATGAAAATGAAGGACACCCACATGCTCACCTTGTTATAAAGGCTGCGGGCTATGATGCTGATAACCACACACGAAGAATAAAAATTACTAAAGATGATATTAAGTTTTTTAAAGACCGTTTTGAAGTACAAATCGAGCGACATTATCCCGAAAAAGAACTTCATCAAGAAAAACAGTTTATGGAGAAACAATTGAATCCTGTTACCCAGGAACATTTAGAAACGCTTTGGCGCAACTCATGGGGATATGCTGAACGTTTCCTGTTAAGCGTAGAGCCTAATGTTTTTCTAAGGGGAAAAATACCACTGATGGACATAGATCAGGAGCAATATATAACTGACCGGATGAATGAATTTGCTGAAAAGTTATACCAGCTCGAAAATGTGTCAGCATTATCTTTTTTGCCAAAAGAATTACAGGAATATGTTGGTTCTTTTTCGGATTGGATATTATCACAACCTGGTTTTAAAGAAACAAAGGACCGTTTTATTGGTAAGAAAAATTATGATATGCTAAGAGACAGAATTTCAGAACAATTTATAAGTAATTCTTTAAGTTTGGTTCCAAGAGAACTTCCTAAATTGAAAATGATAGCACATGAAGGTCGATTAAAAAATGCTATTGATAAACTATTAGAGGCAAAAGTTGATGTAGTAAAAGGTGATGTGCTGGAAGCTGAATGGACAACTAAAACCATGTACAGATCATTCATAAGACTTGGTACAACCCCGAACATGGCCAGAAAATATACAGCTTCTTGGGGTATTAAGGCTGGTATATCTAACGTAAATGATGTAATAAAAGAAGAACAGAAAAGTATGGATTTTATAAAACAAAGATGTTTGAAACAGGATAAGCCCGAACCTATTAATATAGGTAAAAAAGATTGGGATAGATTACGAAATAATATTGACCTTGAAGATAATCAATTTTTAAACCCGTGGTTTGGATTGGCTACTGACAAAGAAAAGCCGGTGTCTGCACCTCCACTTGTAGAAGACAAAATAGATAATGCTATTAAAAGTTTATTTTCAGCAAGATCAAAACCCAATGATCCTAAAGAAGTACAATGGACTATAAGAAGTTTTGTTACAAGTTTAAAAGTATTAGGTGTAGATGAAAATAGACGTAATAATGTAATAAGAGCATGGTGCCGTGAAGCCGGGGTTAACTTGCCTGATTTTAAACTAAGTGACATATTAGATAGGACTACAGTTTCTGATACAAGCGATTATTTTATGGGAAATAAATCATGGAACAGACTTTTAGATAATCTTGGGGTGTCAAACAGAGCTGAAATTCCTTGGCAGCAGAGACATAGACCTTTAATAGCCGATATTTTTAATGCTCTTGAAAGGTCTTTGAAGAAGGAAATATTAAAGGCGCAAATGGAAAAAGAAATGGCTGAAAGGAGATCAAAAGATAGGTAAAGGAAGGTGAATCTATGAAGCCGAAATCTCATTTTATTATCTTTGGTTTGATGTTTTTGTTACAGGCAGTATTGGTACATAACTTAGCTGGTGGATTAATTGATGTAGTTGACCAGGTTTTTACCACAGAACAATTCAAATATAATGTTTTGCACTTTGTATACTTTAAGGAAATTTATACTCAGGCAATTGCCCCGCATATGGCTGTATGGGCTTTTGAAATTTATTTTTTGTATAGTGGATTGCCTTACCTTTTTGGTGGGTTAAGAAGAAAAGGTAAATATCAACAAACAGATAATTATGGCTCACATGGTACTTCAAGGTGGCAAAACAATAGTGAGTTAAAGGAAAATTATTACAGGAACGATATAGGGTTAATCGTAGGAGATATAAAAAAAGAGGTCTATAAACTTGATAAAAAATATGCTGTGCATCCCTTTAAATCAGAATTAAATAACCAATATTTAGTAATAGGTCCACCCGGTTCAAATAAAACAACAGGCTATGTATTACCCAATATATTCCATGTAGCTGACACTACCGGTTATAGTCTTATAATGACGGATGCTAAAAGTGAGCTTTATTGTCTTACTTCAAAATACTTGGAAGATAAGGGTTACAAGATATATGTTATTGATCTTCTTACTTTATTAAAAGGCAATCGTATAAATCCCTTGGATTTTATCTTTAATGATATGGACCTATATAAGCTGGCCGCAGCTTTCTATTCCGGTTCTTCAGTGTCCGGTCATAGGCCGGGGAATACTGATCCAATGTGGGAAGAAGCAGAAACTTCTTTGCTGGCAGCACTCATTGGTTTTGTAAAACAAAAGTACCCTCCAAATGCTCAAAACTTTACTTCTGTTGCAAAACTTCTGCATGAAATTCCGGACGATTCATTCCAGGCCCAAATTTTTTTTAAGAGTAATGATATAAAAGGAGCAGCCAACGATTTTTATAATATCTTCCTTAAAGCACAGGATAAAACCAGGTCCGGTATTCTCATTGGGCTAGCAACTAAGTTACGCCTTTTTGCTATAGAAGGTGTGCAGAGAATTACCAGCAGCAGCGACTTTGATTTTGCAGAATTTGGAAGAACAAAAAGCGCATTATACATAATGGTACCTGATGGTGAAAAGTCTTTTGCTCCAATTGCTACCATAATGTGGAGCTGCTTATTTGAATCTTTATGGCAAACAGCACTTAAAACCGGTAATAAATTGGAGCAGCCGGTAGTTTGTTTAATGGATGAACTAGCAAATATTGGCAGGATTTATTCGCTTCAGGAGAAACTTGGGACAATGAGAAGCAGACGAATATACCCGGTTATGATCTGGCAGAGTTTAGCACAGATGAAAGACCGGTATCCAGGTAATGCCTGGGAAGATATGGCCAGTATGTGTGATACTCAAATTTGTTTGGGTGCTAATGACCTAACGACAAGAGATTATTTTAGTAAGCTGCTTGGGGAAACAACTATTGAAGTACAGAATACTTCCAAAATACATAAACCAGGTGAAATATTTAGTTTTGGCAATCAGACCGAGAGCAAATTATATATGGGTAGGGCATTATTAAAACCGGACGAGGTTGGCCGGTTCCCAAATGAAGAACTTATTATGATCCAAAGAGGCCGATTCCCGGTCAGGATGAATAAAATACAGTATAGATATTGGCAATACTCATTATGTGAGCAGCGTACTATTGAATCTTTACCTGATTTACCTTCGTTAGTAAATGAACAATTACCAGACTTAGATGAAAAATATGAAATAAATGAACGTGATGAAAGAGTACAATTGGAATATGATAAAGATATTGATGCAGAAAAGGAAATTGCAGTAACTAAAGACGTTGAAACAACTATTGAGCAGAAAGAACCAAGATCAAGGTTAAGGAAGCATAAAAGTATTGAAGAACTTCGAGGGTTGCAGGATTGGGTTAATAGAATGGAGGACCGGGATTCTGATAGATAAAAAAACTGATCAAATAAAATGCTGAAACAACAAAATAACACTCCAAACCTGCAACTTAGGCCCGTCAGGAAGGAATTAGCAATTTTTGTCGAAATATATAAAATACTAGCAATCAATATCCGCTAATAACAAACCCCTCTTTAAAGAGGGGCTTTTCTTTCTTTCAATTACTTCAGTTTTTGATCAGTGATCTTTTGTGCTCTTTCCAAAATTGCTTCTGCAATAAACATGTTGTAATCTTCATCGGCTATTCCTGCTATACCTTTTCCATAATTATATATTTCGGGATCAATATAAATAGTCTTTTTGGGGAGATCGCTTATTTTTATTTTTTTTTCTTTTAAGTTCTTCCTAAGTTGGTCTAGTTTTTGTTTTAAATAGTTATGCATAATATTTCCCCTTAAAACTGTTTTTTTTGACAATATATGTATTGATACAGTATATAATGTATGTTATACTAATACCGTATATACGGTATATTGATATTTCAAAAATCACTCATATTTTACCATATGAAGTCAAGTTTGTGCAACATTTTGGAGGCTTAAAATGAAGATAATTATTCTGATGAAGGCTTCAACTTCTAGAAAAAGAATTATAGATTTTTTTTATAAAACTGAGTATCGTAATAAAATTGAAGAATTTGGACCGCATGTAATAGACCTTGATAATTTGAAAGAATTAATGACGTATTTTAAACCTACAGTCGGGGTAATAGATGAACGTCTCTGGTGGGCGCAGGAGGCGAAAGTATTATTCACCCGGTTAGATATTCCTACTATAGAATTCATTGGTGATTTTGAACAAACAACGAAACTGTTTTGTGAATTTGCTTCTAATTTTGTTGAGGATAATATTGATTCTACAGTAGAAGAAATAGCAATTACCAGACAGGAGCCAGAAACAGCATTTAAACCTGAATATGACCTGACTAAAAAAGTGGATCTGGCCTTACCCAAAGTTGATCCTGTTAAGGAGAACGATACAACCCATACGGAGCAACCCAAAGTAGTTATCACAAAAGTTGAAGAAAAAATAAAGTATGTTTCAAGATATGCGGCTATTCCTTCTCAATTAATTGTGGTAGGGAGTATGTTCGATAGGGCAGGAGCAAGTTTTGTCACCTCAAACTTAGCCAGGGCTATATCGAGCTACAATCTTTTAACTACTGTTATTGAAGCTCCTTGCAACAGGCCGTACTTATATGATGCTATGGCTATTGATAACAAGGATGAAGATTTTTATTCATGGTGTCACGACATAATTTCTTCAGGATCAGTTCAGAGAAATAACGAATACCAGGAAAACGGAGTATCGTGGATTTTGTTACACCCGGAGCTGCCGCCTATTAGTGATTTTTCTTATGAACAATATATGAAACTTATTTATTCAGTTAAACGGGTTCCCTTCATCCTTTTTGATATAGGTACTAACTGGCTGGACCCTGTAATTCAAAGCGTGTTATCACAAGCTGATTACATATTTACGGTTCTTGAACCAGACCCAGTTTTGTTAAATCGTACTATACCAGTTGAAAAAGATGGTAGAGTAGCTTTTAAGACTGATGAAGTCTTGATAATTGAAAAAATAGCAAAACTTCATGTTGAAGAAAAAATACCTTTTGACTTTGTAGTTAATAAAATGACTCCCGGAGTTGATAAAAACATTATAGAAGAAACACTTTTTAAGGAACCAGTAACCTATATTCCGGCCTTTGATACTGAAAAAATGTACAAGCTCTTATGGGAAGGCAAGCTTCTTTATGATGACCCTGATATTCAACACGTTTTAGATAATTGCTTTTATGCTATGTTAAAAAGAATTGTCCCGGTTCAGTATTTAACAAGGGATCATGCAAAATCTTCTGGCAAAAAAACTTTGCTATCTATTGGTAAGTCTCTATTACAATTTGTCGCTAACAAGAAGGAGGATAAACAATGAAAAGAAACCTGGCACGTATACTTGCTTTGATTTCCGTAATCGCTGCTATAGGTCTGGCTATATTTTGGTCCATGTATCTTGATGAAAAGGTAAATACTTTAAAGGTTTACCGGACTAACATAGATCTACCTAAAGCGGCAGCTATTAATCCTGCCGGTCTTTCCTTGATTAACTTAAAGGTTGAGAATATTCCCGATGGGGCGATTAGTGATTTAGCGGAATTACAAGGTAAAGAAACCGTAATTGCGTTGCCAAGGGGTTCTGTTTTAACAAAAACCCTTTTCGATGATGCCAACGTGGTTCTTGATAAAGACCAAATATTTTCTCCTATCCCTAACCAGTGGATTTTTTCAGTACCTGGCTCCCTTAGAAGAAAAGACTTGGTTGATATATACGCCTATCCCCTTAATAATACAAATCCTGTCGTTAGTAAATCTCGAAATGATCAGGAAAGTAATCCTGTAAATTCTGCTTCTACTGTTAGCAACATTGTTTATAATACCGGGCCTGTTTTATCTAATATTACTGTGGCTTTTGTAAAAGATTCCTCTAACCAGGAGGTTAAGCCCTCTGATAATAAACAACAACGTTTTGATGCTACCGGTAGTATTTCTTTGCTTGAATTGGTTTTAACCGGTGAACAATTTAGTTTGCTTGAACAAAAGGCACTTGATGGTAATAAGTTTATTTTCGTTTACAGATAAGGAGGGGCTAATTTTATGAACGTTGTTATTCTTTCTACAGATAATGCGCTGGCAGACCTTTTTAGAAATAATCAACAGATTGAATCAGTAACAGTAATTCATGATTATAATGAGTTCATCAACAGTAATTTGGCTGATTTTGGTTTAGTAGTAATCAGTGATAAATTGGCTAACTTTTTAAGCCTGGAAGAAATACGAGACAAAGTGAATAACGAATCTTTCATCTTTTATATGATGGGTAATTATCCAGATAGTGCCAAACAAGCTCAAATTAAAATGGTTTGTCTTGCAAAAAATATTCAGCTTATCCCACCAAAACAGACAATTGAGCAGATAGTTAATAGAATACTGAAAACCGTTTTTCCTGGTACTGACAATCATTCTTCTAATCTTATTTCTCTTTTCGGAGCTATGCCCAGGGCGGGGGTTACATCTTTAACCCTTTCTATTGCCAAAAGGTTATCAGATATTTCTAGTATTAAGATTGGTGTTTTTGGCCTTAACTGTTGGAACCCCGGGGATGTTTTTATTAAAGGTTATAATGCAATGTACCTGGATGATATAAAAAACTATTTAAGTAATAAGATGCTGTCTGAAGATGAACTGACAAAAAGCATGTTTCCTGTTAATCGGTTTTTATACATGGCCGGGAGCAGGGATATTAAAAAACGACTGTACTATTCTATTGATGAAATACACTATCTTATCGACCAGGCCAAGAACGTTTTTGACTTGATCCTCCTTGATTCGGGTTCACATTATGATAATGCTTTGACGGTCCAGGCTTTAATCTGTTCTGATTTAAGGCTACTGGTTACAACCCAAGAAATGTGCGGTATAAACCATTGGAAATATGCTTTTGAACAATGTATAGAGTCTCTAGGCTATACTACAGATGATTTCCTTCTTCTTGTTAATAAATATCAGGACAGTGTTAATCTAAACAATACAAAACAGTTATATGAATATTACCAAATTCCTTTTTATGATGTAGTGCCTAGTATTGGCGAAGAAGCTGGGGCTATGGCTGAAAAGGATCAGGTTTTACTAAGTGAATACAATTTTAAAGAATATAACAATGCTATTGACCGAATAGTGGGTAATATTATTCAACTTTATGGCATCGAGACTACTTCCGGATCTTTAAATGGTAAAAAGAGCTTTTTGAAACGTATTTTCAAAAAATAAGTTGATGGTGGTGATCTTATGGCGGTTGTTACAAAAGACCCTGCTATATTCGATATAGGTGATTATATTGCTAAACATTCCAGAGCTGTTGATACCGACAAATATAAAAACAACCTTCTAATCTATAAGAAAGATTCTGTTAATGTTACAGAATTTAAGGAAGTTGTCAGAAGGGTAGAGCAGCATTTCAATGCAAAATTTGATTCTAATGATACTGAAAAAACTCAGGAACGACTACGGATGCAGCATGAAGCTATCACAGGTGTTAAAAAAGCCATTAGCTTTTATAAGAATGAAATTACTGATTTTTTGAGAAAAGAAAACCTTCTTCAATCGTCTTTTCCTAGTTACTACCATAGTTTAACTGATGCTATTTACCATGACTTATACGGTCTTGGGCCATTAGTTACCTGGTACGATTACCCGAATAGTCAGGCAGCTCATATCATGGGTACAAGCATATTTTTTGAAATTGGCGACCGACTAATTAAACAAACTGTGGAATTTGAAAATATTGATCGGGTTAAAGAGCTTGTAAGGGCATTGGTTCTTAAAGACTCCCATTCACAGATAAATGAATATAACCCCAAACTTGAAATCAGTATGGAGGATGGAAGCCGGGTAACTATGTTTGTTCCTCCATTAAGCAGACAAATAAGCATCACCTTTAGACGTTTTGTTGTAAGTAAGCTTACCTTCGAGGATCAGGCCATGAAAAGCACAATTGATAAACAGGCTATATCCTTATTTAGGGCATTAAGTATTATACGGCCTAACACCGGTATAACCGGGCCTGTTAAATCAGGCAAATCTACTTTTTTGAATACTGTCTATGGAGAACGTAACCACGACCAAAAAATTGTTTGTGTTGAAAAACATTATGAGTTGGGTCTGGGTTTACATTACCCAGGAAGGCCACTTGATGAATTGGTAGCCACGGAACAGCAGCTATTAAATCTTTTTCCTTCGATTTTGAGGACAGACTTTATATACCTTATTGTTGGGGAGCTTCGTAGTGTAGAGGCAGAATTGTGTATGTTAGGTGCAGAACGGGGTTCTATGGGTTTGCTTTTCACCTTCCACAATACCTTTCCAGTAAATATCCCTGGTCAGATAGCGAGATTGATTCTTGACGCATTTTCTAACCGTAAGTATGAGTCAGAACTGGTAAGAGCAGCCGACAATATAAATATCATCATCACAATGGAGCAGATGGAAGATAAATCTAAAAAAGTTACAGGTGTACTAGAAGTAAGGCTTGATCCTGTGTCGCTTTTGATTTCTGTTCATGAAATCATTAGATACGATGATATAACTGATACTTGGCAATATAAGTTTGATGTAAGTGAACAACTCTTAAAAAGGTTAAGAAAAAATAATTCTAAGTGGACGGAAACATTTATTAACGAACTTAAAAGACTTGAACGATTAAGCCCGATTATTGGTGATACCGTCA
>LADL02000931.1_pt1 | contig 17865 bp, 13 predicted proteins | sample 619721 | NCBI WGS metagenome assembly LADL02 (sample SAMN03397408, study PRJNA257561) | rock porewater metagenome | biome: terrestrial; feature: Opalinus Clay rock; material: porewater; isolation source: Opalinus Clay rock porewater BRC-3 borehole | place: Switzerland: Mt Terri URL, St-Ursanne ...
CAGGAGGGATGCGATTGTGAGTATGCTCAGGTGGCTTGACCTGCCATTCAGGTACCGGACAGAGCAGGACTTTGAGAAGAAACTCTATGGATGGGTCAGTGATGTCCTCTATGACCAGTTGCCTCACCACGGCTTTGAGATACGGGAGGAGCAGATCTTTACCGCCTACCACATGGCCCATGCCCTCTGCAAGAGAGGGGTTGCCTATGTTGAGGCAGGCTCGGGTACAGGCAAATCCTTCGCCTATATCCTGGCCAGTGTATGCTACGCAAGGCTACGCGGCAAGCCTGTTGTCATAGCCTGCGCCTCCACGGCCCTCCAGGAGCAGTTGACAGGCAGTACCGGAGACATCGCCACCCTTTCCCGTCTTCTCGACCTGAACATTGAGGCCAAGACCGCCAAGGACCCCAGCCAACACCTGTGTTCGCGCAAGGCGGACTCCCTGCAGTTCCGAGTTGGGAGGCGGCGAGGAAAGTCCAAGTTACTGCGCTGGGCCGCTGAGACCCGGGTTGGCGACCGGGCGGAGGTGCCAGATGTCGATGATGAGCTCTGGGCGATGGTGGCCTGGGATGAAACGCTGAGGTGCGAAAGGTGTCCCCGCCGTGGTTACTGCTGTCTTGGTGAGGCCCGCACCGAGTATCACCGCGCCAGAGACCTCGTGGTCTGCAGCCACGAGCTGTTCTTTCGGGACCTCTGGACCAACCGGGAGATGAAGGCCGGAAGGGAGATGCCCTATCTGCCTGACTACGCAGCAGTAGTCTTTGATGAGGGTCACATGCTTGAACTGCCTGTTGCTAGAACCCTTGGTACCCAGCTGAAGGAGGGAGATGTCGCTGCCATGCTGGCAGGGATAGAGGGTCGTGATGACGTAAGGGTCCTGACCCTGGCCCTGGTGGAGCTGGTACGCCAGCATGCGCAGGCCTTCTTCAGGGCTGTGTCTGACTCCATTGTACCGGACGAATTCGGTGACAGGCTGAACATCGCCCGGACTGATGGGCTGCTGGAGTCGGGCAGGTCTCTTTCTGGCGTCTTGGGCCAACTGCAGGATGAGATGGTGATTGACGAGAGCATGAACGAGGGTACCGCCTTTGGTGAGGATCTCGCCAGCTATCAACAGCGTTTTGATGACTTCGGTGCTGGCCTTGAGGCGCTCCTTGACGGGCGGGGGCAAGACTATGTGTACTGGTGGGAGCCGCGAGACGAGAGTCTTCACGTGGTAAAGAGGGGCTTCCGCGACACCCTGCACAAGGAACTGGCGTCTCGAAAGGTGCCAATGATATTCACATCAGCGACGCTGACAGCTGATGGCTCCTTCAGGGAGATCAAGCGTCTAACAGGGTTTGAGGGCGCCATCACCTCCCGGGTTGGGGTACCCTTTGATATTGAGAAGAAGGTAATTGCCTATATACCTCGGGAGTCATCGGCGAACCCGGAGGAAAAGGCGGAAAGGGTAGAGGGGCTTCTTGAGGCCTCCAGAGGCGGAGCCCTTGTATTGGCGGCCACTCCCGGTGATGTGGCTTATCTGGGCGGGTACCTAAAAGCCCGCAGTGGGTCAGGGGAGCTGCCCTATGAGGTATTGGTAGAGGGGGAGGGGGAGAGGCGATGGCTGGCAGATAGGTTTTCGCGGAGCGGTTCAGGCATATTGATCGGCTCTACCCTCTGGGAGGGCATAGACGTGCCAGGGCAGGCCCTCCGGATCCTCATCATCTACAGCCTGCCCTTTCCCCACAATGATCCGCTGATTGATGCGCGCCGTCGCGACCTGCGGGAGGCTGGACAAGACCCGAGACTTGAAGTGGATATGCCCGAAATGGTAATCCGCCTGAGGCAAGGTTTTGGCCGGCTCATCAGGACACAGGATGATTGGGGAGCCATCGCTGTGCTTGATACGCGCAGCCCATGGCAGGGCCCGGTCAGGGACCAGGTAGTGAAGGCTCTTCCTGCTGGGTTAGAGGTTACAGATGATATGGACAGGGTTCAGTCTTGGTTCAAGCAGCAGGTATCGCGCGTGTCTAAGTCAAATCTCTCTCTGCAGAGGTGATGAAGCTGATTATATACTTTGATGCAGATGATACCCTGTGGTTCACGAACGTGATCTACGACCGAGCCTACGAGAGGTTTGCCCGCTGGGTTGGCAGCATCTGTGAAGTACCATACGATGAGGTGCTTCACATGGTCAAGGAAAGGGATCTACAGGAGACTCGAGTTAAGGGGTTTCACAGAACCTGTTTCGGGGCGGCAATGGTTGCTACCAGCGAGGAGATCTGTCGCAGCAGCGGAGTTCCTTTTACAGCGGACCATGCAATGACGGTCTACAGGATTGCAGACTCGGTTTTTGACGAGGTCCCGGAGCTACATCCTGCGGCCCGCCATGTTCTGGAAGAGGTCTCTAGAGACCATGAAGTCAACGTTATCACCCTTGGCGATCGGGTTGTCCAGTCATCCAAGCTCTATCTAACAGGGTTACTAAGCCGGTTTGCAGAGGTCGAGATAGTTAGCAGCAAGGATCCAGCGGTATACACCCGCATCTTCTCCACCAACCCAGGGGTTGCCCATGTGATGGTGGGCAACTCGCCCAAGAGCGATATCCTGCCCGCGCTGGCCGCTGGCTGGTATGCTGTCTGGCTTGAGGGGGCTAGCACCTGGGCCTATGACACCGTGGAGTTTGACCCAGAACACCAGAATCTCTTTGTTGTGGATGACCTTAGCCAGGTCCCAGCAGCCATTATGAGGATCCAGGGCCTGTCCGGGGTTGCTGACGAGGTGGCAAAGGGCTGACTATTAGCTGATAGGCAGGTTTATCAGGGACATTGTCGAAATATACCACCGATACCAGCAACTGCTCTACCCTTAAGGCTTGTCATGTCCAAATACCCTGGGCGAGGAGGAGAAAGCCATGGCAGAAACCTCAACCATCTACTACCGAGATAGGGAAGACCACTGGCTTGGGGCTGCTTCCTGGAAGCTAGCACCGGTGGTTGGGACCAATGAGGGTGACCCGTCTGTCGCCGTCCATGGCCACCCTGGCAAGGAGGTTACCTGCTGGGCTACTTTTGATGCTGACCACTTCTACTTCCGGGGCGAGGTAACAGCCCCCTGGGGCAGCGACGGTAATCGTAGCTGGCGCTATGGTGACGGGTTCCAGTTGACAATCTCGCCTGATGCCGTCAACGGCAGAACAGGACGCTACACCACCATCGGCTGTTCCCTGGTCAAAGGCTGTCCCGAGGTTGTTGTGGTGAATAGAGACGGGAAGTGGCTTCTGGATACTGGCCCTGAGGGCATGGATCTCGCAATTGCCCCCACTGATGATGGCGGAGCCATTTATGAATTGACAATAGATTGGAACAGTGTCAAGCCCCTCCACGGCTTCATTGATGGTGTCATGGGCCTCAATGTAACCTACATAAGCCGAAGAGAGCAGGGCCGGGCGTTTTACCAGATGGTAAGGGACCAGGACTTTGACTCTGAATCATGTGAAACCAGACGGGTCTGCCCCTTCGACCTTAAAATAGAGGAACTGCTCGAGCCGGTTGTCCGTTGTAGACTGCGCCAGACCCATGGCGATGACCACGATGATGCGATTGTGGACATTGGTTACTGGAGTCCTCAACCCGTTGTGGCTGACTGTATCCTTACTGCCAGGCGGGAGTCTGAGGGCTACCGCATACATCCCGAGGGGATGATGAAGTCCAGGGGAGCCCCTATTGCGCTGCCTTCTAGTAGTGGCCTATCTCGTTCCGTGGCCGCCCCCCGTCTCTCCAAGGGGATGAACGTTGTGCCGCAGTTCTGGCGCTCGCGGACCCAGCCTGGTGGGCGGTATGATTTTACCCTTGAGATCAGCGTTGAGGGGAAGGCAGTTCACAAAGAGGGGTTTGCCTTCTATAAGCTTCGTTCAGGTGATCTGAAGGAACTGAGGGATCGCTACCAGAAGGCCGCTCGTCGCGTGCCTCATACCATCTCTCAGTCGCTGCCCACAGTGTCCGCAAGGTTCGATTGGATTGAGAGCATCCGGCGGAGTCTGGGGCCCGGCGATGAGCCGTGGGCTCTGAGGGAGCTGTTCACCGAGTTGCTTGACATGGTTGAGCGAATGGAGGAGCGGAGGGATCCCCTCAAGGGGGTAATCGGCTATCAGAGAAGGGCCTTTCGTTCTACAATTGACGGGTCGACCCAGCCCTTCTCCGTTCACCTCCCCACGGATTACTACAAGGATGCGAGACCAAGGCCCATGCTGGTCATGCTGCACGGTAGCGGGGTGGATGAGGTTAAGACAGCGCAGAACCCCAAACTCGTCCAACAGCTGGAGGAGTACGGTTGGCTCCTCTGCGCTCCAAAGGGAAGGGATTTGAGCGGATGGTACCTTGGTGACTGCGGAAGGGACGTCCTTGAGGCAGTAGATGCCGCTGCCAGGACGCTTAATGTTGACGTTGCCCAGGTCTTTCTTGGTGGTTTCTCTATGGGTGGATTCGGGGTCTGGCGTTTGGGCCTGGAGGACCCGCGCCGCTTTGCGGGCCTGGTGGTTCTGTCCGGATTGCCGGTCAATCCCCTATCTCTGGAGGAAGGTCAGGATCTGGCGGGACAGGAGGTAGCGGTAGCATCCTCACCTGGAAACGATGATCCGGCTCGATACCTTGACCGGGTTAGGGGTCTACCGGTATACGTTGTTCATGGTGACAATGACCGGGCAACCCCGGTTGAGCCGACTCGCAGCTTCGTCAAACGGCTGGTGAAGGCGGGGTCAAATGTAACCTACAAGGAGATCCAGGGAGCCGGCCACGGCGACTATGATGCCTGGCCCGCCGTCTTCAGGTGGATGGAAGACATCAGGCGCAGCAGGGGTTGAGGGCACTGCCCCGGCGCTGTTCAGGCCCTGCCCAGGGCAATCCCCCCTTCACGTGAGCCGAAGGAAGGTTTTTGGAGAAATAGGAAGGATAATGCTGGCCCGTGTAGAATAGCACAGAATAGGTGCGAAGGCACTGGAATGCATTGAACAGACAACCTGTTGGCAGTTTCTCTAACACCCCTGATCAAGCCCACCCCAAACGACTTCAGGGGTGTTTTTTTGCCTGCTCAACCTGGCGCAAGACGACCTTGGTCTTTCGACAGCAAAGAAAAACCCGCTCAGCTGGGCTGAGCGGGTTTCCGGGTTCTCACTGGTTATGTCAGATAAACTACATACCAACCTTGACAACGTTGCTAGCCTGAGGACCCTTGTCACCAGGGACGATGTCAAACTCTACCAGTTCGCCCTCGGCCAGATCTTTGAACCCCTCGGCTTGGATTGCTGAAAAGTGTACGAAAACGTCACCTTCGCCATCCTCACGCTCGATAAACCCGTAGCCCTTTTCAGCGTTGAACCACTTAACTCGACCTTGCATCTTGAAACATTCCTCCTAGATATTCCTTAGCTTTTAACTGCCTTTCGTATCGCAGCCAGTAGCATCATATCACTGTCTGACGGGAAAGTCAACTAATTACTGGAAGGCTTCCATCTGGAAGGGATAATGGGCCCCATTAAGCCGGCCTATCAGCCCTAGGTGGGTCGCCATCAGGCTCAATGAATATCTGGGTTGCGATGGGAACCACCTGGCGGATGGCCTGCTCCAGCTCGTCAGTAATCTGCTCCAGTTCATCTGTTGTCAAGTCGTCAACAAAATGAACATTGGTATTGATCAGCACCTCATTGGGGGCTAGGTGCATCGTCAGCAGTTCCATTGAGCGGATGACCTTGGGGTGACGATCTATGGCGGCGCGAATCCGCGCCTTGTTCCTTTGGGTTACCCCTTCACCAATGAGTAACTGCTTGCTCTCGAAACCCACAAAGGTGGCCACTGCTGCTAGAAGCAGACCGATGAGAACCGACGCGAGGCCATCATAGATGAAGTTGCCTGTAAGTTCTGAGACGAGAAGCCCCGTGGCGGCGATGATGATACCTAACATGGCTGCTGAATCCTCAAATAGCACTGTGAACAAGGCAGAATCCTTTGAGTGGCGAATTGACTGGAAAAGACTGCGATGGGTGCGTCGCCGCTGGAAGGCCCTGTAGGCGATCGTTAGGGGAACTGATTCAATGACAAAGGCCAGGGCCAGAACCAGGTAGCTAGAGGTCAGGTTATGAAGGGAGTGGGGATGAAGGATGGTGCTAATTCCGCGGTACACAGAGTAACAGGATCCGATGACAAAGATCAGGAGCGCCACCACAAAGGTCCAGAAATATCGCTCCTTGCCGTAACCGAAGGGATGGGCATCATCGGGTGGCTTTCTCGCACAGCTAAGCCCGTATAGGAGAAGGGCCTGGTTGGTGGTGTCGGCCAAAGAGTGAAAGAATTCTGCTGCCATGGCAGCGGAGCCAGTGGCCAGGGCAAGAACGCCTTTTGATACTGCAATCAGTCCGTTACCAATGAACGCGGCAACAACGGCCAAGTGTGAACTACTACTGCCGTCGTCGGTCACGGCTCATCACTCCCCCTGATTATGACCCTGAAGATAACTCTATTAGTTACTATAATATACGCTAGACTAATTGACAAGGGTGAAACCTTCGCTCAGAATTGTCAATGAAGAGACAACAGCGAAATGAGAGGTGACGACAGATTGAGAGAAGATAGGAAGAAGACTATTCGCATCATGCTGGATATGGATGGGGTTGTTGCTGATTTTACCAGTGAGGTTCTCTCTCGGGCCAACCGGATGTTTGGGATTGCCATACCCGATAAGGTGACGACCTGGGGATTTGAGGAGGCAGGGATTGGCATTACCGCCGAGATGCTTGGTGATATATATGGTGACATCAAGGCAACCCCAAACTTCTATGAGGGGCAGGAACCCCTCCTTACCGATGGGGAGGCAACCATGCTCCGGCAGTTGACGGAATCCAGCCAGTTCGATGTTTACATGATAACGGCTCGTTTTCCCGTTCAGGGCAGGTCAGTGGTACACCAGTGTCAGAACTGGGTCAGGCGGCATATTGGCCCCGGTTTCAGTGTCATAGTGAAGCGGGATAAAGGGACGCTCTGCCGGGCCCTAGGCATTGACTATGTCCTTGAGGACTCTCCCGTGTACCTGGACGGTATTATAAAGGCCGGAACAAACAGGGCGTATCTCATTGACCGGCCCTATAACCGAGATTTCAGCATTTGCCCAAGGGTCAAGTCCATAGAGGAGTTTGTGGACATCGTCATCTCAGAGACAGAGGGGAGCATGGAGAGAGAAACAGGCCATGGGCATTTGTAGCCCACGGCCTGTCCATAACAATGTTTGTTGCCTGCTAAGTGCAGGTGGTCATTCTTCGCCTCTTTCGTAGGCCACACCAACCGCTGCTGGCGGCTTTGGCTTCCTGACCACGCCGGTGAGCACCAGCAGGGTCAGGGCGTAGGGTATCATCTTAATGAACTGGTACGGCACACCGAAGTTCTCTGCCCTGAAGCTGAAGGATTCAGCAAGCCCAAAAAGGGTGGCTGCAAACAGGACTCCCTGGGCTGTCCAGTTACCAAAAATCATGGCTGCCAGGGCGATGAAGCCGCGGCCCTGGGTCATTCCTTCGATGTAGAACCCGGTGTGCTCAACGGCAAGGAACACCCCGGCCATGCCGCCCAGGGCGCCACTGATGAGAACGCCGACATATTTCATCAGCGTGACATTGATGCCCAGTGTGTCGGCGGCCAGAGGGTTTTCTCCAACGCTGCGAAGCCGCAGTCCGAAGACGGTGTGGTTCAGGACGAAGATCGTCGCCGGAACCAAGAGCAGCCCAATGACCAGCACCGGCGATACCCCGGATACAAGCGGTCGCAGGGCCGGAATCCTGTCCAGCAGAGGTATAGACCAGGGCTCAAACTTCGAAACATAGGGCGAGGTTGTGGCCATTCCGTAGAGTTGGATGCAGAGGAACCTGGCGAGGCCCAGGGCCAGCAGGTTAATGGCCACACCGCTCACAATCTGATCAACCCGGAACGTGATGGAGGCGACAGCATGGATTAGCGCGAAGAGCATGCCCGCCAGAATCCCCGCCACAAGGCCGACCATCGGACCGTAGTAGTAGGCGCCGGTGGCCCCGGCGAAGGTCCCCATGATCATTATGCCTTCAAGTCCAATGTTTATAACCCCACTGCGTTCGGAGTAGAGCGCCCCAAGGCCAGCTAGCAGAATCGGGATGCTCATTCTCAGCGCAGATGCTAACATTTCAGCGATCATAGGCTACTGGCCTCCTTTTTCCTTTGTGTTCTGAGATAACGCGCCAGGAGCTCATATCCGACGACAATACTCAAGATCATGACGGCTTCCAGAATACTGATGATCTCCTTGGGTACACCGGCAAAGGCCTGAACACCCTGGGCGCCCCTATCCAAGAAGCCGAAAAGCAGGGCCGAGACAACAACTCCAAAGGGGTGGTTGCGCCCCATCAAGGCAACGGCAATTCCGGTGAAACCATATCCCTTCGGAAAGTCGATGTCCATGTAGCCTGAGTAGCTCAGCAAGTGACTAAGCCCCACCAGCCCGCCAATAGCGCCGCTCAGCAAGAAAGTCTTGAAGTACGTGGCATTTACGTTTATGCGAGCTGTGGCCGCAGCCCCGGGGCTCTGAGCGACCGCTCTGATCTCATATCCAAAGGGTGTCCGCCAGATCAGGATGTACAGGAAAAAGGCCACCAGAAACCCTAGCGGCAGGAACCAGTTGGGGTACACATAGTGCGGGATCTGGATGCCCACGGCAGCAAACAGGCTATGTAGGGTCGGTATCTTTGCCGTGGCGGCAATAGCGGGCATCTTCATAATTGGGTTAATGCTCTGATTCTTGTCGACAAAGATGTCGACAATAAGGTAGTGGATCAGGGACAGGGCGATGTAGTTCAACATGATCGTGCTGATGACTTCGTGGACGCCCCGCTTAAGCTTCAGGTAGATGGGCGGTATTGCCCAGAGCATGCCCCCGAGCATTCCGAAGAGGATGACCAGTGGCAGGTGGATGTAAATAGGCAGGCCGTGGAAGGCAAATCCCGCCCAGGCAGCCGCCCAAGTTCCAATCAGGTACTGTCCCTCGGTTCCGATGTTAAACAGGCCGATGCGAAAACTCAGGGCAACGGCAAGGCCCGAGAAAATGAGGGGGGTTGCCTTAAACAGGACCGAGGCAACGCTGTCAATCCTGCCAAGGCCGTAGCTGAAGAGCACACTGTAGACCTGAATGGGATTGCCGCCTATTATGAGAATGACTATGGAGCCAAGCAGACTGGCAAAGGCAATAGCGGCCACAGGCGTTAGCACCATAAGCAGCGGCGTCTGATATTTCTTAAGTAGCTTCAATGTTGGCCCCTCCTTTCTGCTCCTGGTGCTCCATTGTACTGCCTGTCATGTACAGCCCGAGCTCTTCCGGTGAGACGTCAGAGCCCTCAAATTCCTTCACGATCTGGCCGTTATACATGACACCGATCCGGTCGCTCAGCGACAGCACCTCTTCCAGGTCGGCGGAGACCAGCAGTATCGCTTTGCCGCGAGATCTGGCCGCCAGGAGCTGCTCACGGACGAACTCAGCCGCCCCCACATCCAAGCCGCGGGTCGGCTGGGCCGCAACAATGACGTCCGGTTGCTTGTCCAGCTCCCGGCCAACAATGACCTTCTGCTGGTTACCGCCGGAGAGCGCGTGAGCCGGGATACCTACTGAACTTGTTCTGACATCAAAGGTGTCAACAATGGTCTCAGCCTTGCCAGTCGCCTTGGCCTGATCGATCAGGCCCATACTGACGTATTCTCTGTCACGGTGGCTACCCAGAAGCACGTTTTCCCAGAGGGTCATCGGCAGGACCAAGCCGCGCCTGTGCCGGTCTTCTGGAATAAAGGCAATGCTGTGTCCCAGTTGCTTCTGGCTTGCTGCAGCAACATCAAGATCACCGACGGTTACCGAGCCCGAGGCTATGGGCATGAGCCCAACAACGGCTTCGACAAACTCAGTCTGACCGTTTCCCTCGACTCCTGCCACCCCGTAGATCTCTCCGCCCTTGACATTAAGACTGACCCCTTGTACGACGGGGCGTTCACTTGAGCCCTGGACGACAAGTCTGTCAACAGAGATTAAGGGCTCCTCTGGCTTCGCTTCTTCCTTACTAAGCTCGAAGAGAACTGGCCTACCGACCATCATCTCCGCCAGTTCCTGCTTTGTAGTGTTGGCTGCCTCCACGGTGCCGATGGTCTGACCGCGGCGTAGAACGGTAATCCGATCTGAAATAGACAGAACCTCGTCAAGTTTGTGATTAATAAAGATAATGGTCTTTCCCTGGGCTTGCAGTTGGCGAAGGTTCTCGAAGAGGTCTTCTACCTCCTGGGGGACTAGCACCGCTGTAGGCTCGTCAAGGATCAGTAGGTCAGCCCCGCGGTAGAGGACCTTGAGGATCTCAACCCGCTGCTGCTGTCCCACAGTGAGCTCCCCTACCGGTTTTGCCGGGTCAAGGTTAAAGCCGTAACGTGCACAGATCTCCTTGACCCGCTGCTCAGCAGCCTTGCGGTTGATAAGCCCACGGGAGGCGGTGTCTTCATAACCCAGGATTACGTTTTCAGTAACGCTAAAGCTATCGATAAGCATGAAGTGCTGGTGTACCATACCAATCCGCAGGTCCACGGCAACCCGGGGGTTTGAAATCTTTGTGGGACGCCCCTTAAAGAGGATTTCACCTTCATCAGGGTGATAGAGTCCAGCCAGTATCTTCATCAAGGTGCTCTTGCCAGCACCGTTCTCTCCACACACGGCATGGACTTCCCCTTCTCGGACCGTGAAGGAGACCCTGTCATTTGCCAGGACGCCCGGGAAGCGCTTTGTTATCCCCTTGAGCTCTAGCAAGGCCCTAGTCATGATTAAGCCGCTCCTCTTCATCTGTCAATTTGCTAAAAAATTATGATGGGGGCAGTGTTGAGTACTGCCCCCATCAGTTTGGCTACTTGCTCTAACTACTTGTTCAGGTCGGCGAGGAAGGCCTCGAGCTCGTCGTAGTTGGTTGGGACCACGATTTCGCCGGCAATAATCTTAGCCTTGAGGTCTTCCAGCTGCTCCACGACGGGAGCCATCATGTCTTCATTGTGCTCGTTCACGGCGTAACCAACACCGTCATTGGCAACGCCGAAGCCACTGTATCCACCGGTGAACTCGTCGTTAACAAATGCTTTGATGGTATCGAACACAGCAACGTCAACGCGCTTCATCATGCTTGTAAGGATACTACCAGCGTGGTCAGGCATTGTCAGGGACTGGTCGGCGTCAACACCGATGGCCAGCTTGCCCTGTTCAGCAGCGGCGCTGATAACGCCGGTGCCCGAGGCGCCAGAAGCGTGGTAAACAATGTCAGCACCATTCTGGATCTGCTGCAGTGTCAGCTCGCGTCCCACCTGGGGGTTTGCGAAGGCTTCGCCGGTTGTGCCGATGTAGTTGGAGAGAACCTCAACATCGGGGTTAACGAACTTGGCGCCGGCGATGTAGCCAGACTCAAACTTCTTAATCAGGTCAATCTCCATGCCGCCCACAAAGCCGACGGTGTTGGTTTCAGTCACCAGGGCGGCGGCAGCGCCAACCAGGAAGGAACCCTCGTGCTCGTTAAAGAGCAAGCAGACAACATTGGAGTCCTCATTGAGATCGGCAATGAAACCGTCTACCAGGCCGAACTTGGTCTCAGGGAAGTCCGCGGCTACCTTCTTGACGATGTCGGCGAACATGAAGCCAACACCGATGATCAGATCGTAGTCCTCTTCAGCCAGGATCCTCATCTGCTCTTCGCGGTTTTCTCCGCCCTTGGCTGGCTCAAGATCCTTGACCTCAATGTCAAACTCCTGAGCAGCCCTCTCCAGGCCAGCGTAAGCCATGTCATTGAAGGACATGTCACCGCGACCGCCAACATCATAGACAAGGCCAACCCTGATCTTCTCAACGTCACCTGTGTCGCCGGTGTCGGCGGCTGGTTGCCCGCACCCGGACACGGCAATGGCAAGAACCAAAACCAGTGTAAGTGCTAGAAATCTCTTCAAAATCCACACCCTCCTTAGAAGTGTCTTTCCCCCTGACCGCTTGGGATTGCGGTCCAGTCAATTCAGACAACATTTCGTGAATATTCGATGGAATCCTCCCTATTGTTGCGGAGAGGGGAGTTGTAGAAGGGGGAAAGCCGCGTAAAGGCTGGTGAAAGTCCCGCCCTGTATGCAGCCGGTCCAGAAAATGCCAGGTTTGAGCATATATGTAGCCAGCAGTTCCTGGCCGGCTCTGGCCCACGGGATCAGGAATGCCTGGAGCGGTTTGGGCGGCCTGAGCCTGCGGCAAAGATAAGGCGGGCAAGGGGCGAACGCCTGATTGTAACGGCCTGTTGGGGGCATAGTTCCTGGCAGCAGAAGCAGCGAATACATGTATCAAGGTCGACCGTTGGCACCTGGCCCTTTGCTATCGTCAGGGCCTTCGAGGGACAGTGCTCAACACAATGTGAGCAGCCGGTGCAGGTCTTGGGCACAAATTCCGGCCTGGGACGAAGGGCTTTCTTCAGCCAGGCCCCAAGGAAGTCCGGCAGGTGGCTGGAGAAATCAATTCCAGCAGCTGACGGCGGCAACTCAAAGGGTCTGTCCAGAATAAACCTGTCTACTGGCTGGCCCAATTGAACCTGCTGGAGGCTTCCACCGGGCAGGCCGCGATCAATGGCCTCCGCCACAGTGGGCACCCTCTGAAGGGGGATGCCTGCCAGATGGCAACAGACGGCATCAAGGCTAAAGGGATTGGCACTGGCTGCGATGATGCCGACTTCGCGGGGTGTACCACCAGAGGGACCGGCGCCCTCCATTCCGACGACCCCATCCATTATCTGCAGGGCTGGTCTGGCCCAGAGAATGATGTCAATAAGGGCCTCGGCAAAGGAGGCCACATCAGGCAGACGGTAGTGGTACTCGATCTTCTTCATTCCGGGAATAGCACCGAACATCAATTTTACAGCACCGGTGTAGGTCATCATTCCGTGAGTCTTCAATTTGGGCAGGGCGATTATTGCATCGGCCTTGACCATTGCCTGGCAGACGGTGAAGGACTTGAGGATTTTGCCTGAGGGGTTGTCTACCTCAACCTCACTTGTGTCATAGTTTAGTTCCGCGCCTGTTTCCCGTGCCGCGCCCATCATTCCCGTCTTTCGATACAGTGTCTTCAGGAGGGTGGGATTAAAGGGACCGCCCGGGCTGTCGCCGATGACCGGGTGGGCGCCGGCTTCGTTTACCAGGCGGGCCACGGCAGACACCACTGAGGGATGTGTTGTTACTGCCTCCTCCGGGTGCTTCCCCATCAACAGGTTGGGTTTGATGAAGACTTGTTGGCCGGGGGAGATGAAACTGGAGAGTCCCCCCAGGGCCTTCACGGTGGATTGGACGGATTCATAGACTGTCTGCGGGTGGTAGGTGCGACACTGTTGAATGGCGACGCGGTTACCGTCGCCGTTGGGCAAGGGCCAATCTCTTTTGACCAATCTCAGCACTCCCTCGGTAGCTGGTCTTTTCTTCTTAAGGGAGATTTTAGCATTCACTCACCCGGATGTCAACGGAGGTGCCAAAGGGATTGGCAGGTTACGAATCGAAATTAGAGACCTAGTTGCGTAGGTGGGATGACGGCAACTGCAGTTGACCGGCAAGAGTCGTGTAACTGAACTCATTGGGGGAATAGGTCTAACTATGGGTAAGATCAGGGAATGGGTTGAGATATCGCGTCCCTTCGCGCTGACAGCAACGGCCATACCCGTGCTCCTGGGTACCGTCATGGCCTGGGGTGACGGCTTCTTTCAGTGGGGCCTGCTTGCGGCCAGCCTTGTGGCGGCAGTACTCCTGCAGGTAGCCACCAATATCATCAACGAGGTCTACGACTTCAGGAGGGGGGTAGATACCCTGGACACGCCTCGCCCCAGCCGGGTTATTGTGGAGGGGCGTCTTACTGTCCGTGAAGCGTACCGGGGGGCCCTGGCGCTATTGGCTTCTGCTGCCGCTGTTGGGGCTTACCTCGTATATCACAGGGGATGGCCCATGATGGCCCTGGGCCTGGTGGGCCTTGTCACCGGTTACTTTTATACGGCTGAACCTGTCTCCTACAAGTACAGGGGGCTGGGCGTGCCAATGGTGTTCCTGCTGATGGGGCCCCTGATGGTTTCCGGCTCCTACTTCGCCCAGGCCGGTTTCATAACAGGCAGGGCCCTGTTGATATCGGTACCCGTGGGGTGCCTTGTGGCGGCAATCCTTCACAGCAATGACCTTCGCGACAGCCATCAAGATATGGCCGCTGGCATCACAACGCTGGCCGCAGCTGTTGAGCCTGCTGTCGGGGGTCATCTCTATGCAGGGCTAGTTTTCGGCAGTTTCGCGGTAGTGGCTCTCCTGGTGCTGGCGGGGGTCATCACCCCCTGGGCCCTTGCAGTCTACATCACACTGCCGCTGGCGCTTGAACAGGTGAGGCGTGTATGGCGCGGCAGGAAAAACCCAAGAGCCCTTGACACCATTGATGTATCCACCGCCCAGCTGCATCTCTTTTTCGGGTTGCTGTTACTGCTATCCGTGTTTTTCAGCGCCCTGTTTGCCTGAGCCACCTGTCTCTTGGCAAACGCCGCTTGTTGATGTGCCTGCTTACGAAGAGATAGAAGGGAAGAGGAGAATACCCTTGAGATTTCCACAGCGCTGGCAGGTTCCACTGAGATACGTTCTCATCGCTGTCTTGGTTCTCTGGGCAGTTATCTTTCGGTCATCCCCCAGGTACTTCTGGTGGCTTATGACACCGGCGGTTCTCGTCGTTGGTGCCTGGGCTATGGTGGATATTGGCCCCTTCTGGCGCAGGGAGCAGCCCAACTGGAGAGACCTTGCCCTCGGCATCTGTTCCGCCGGGCTCCTCTATGGCCTCTTCTACCTTGGGAAGGCCGCCAGCAGCTTTGTTTTCCCCTTCGCTGATAAGCAGGTGGGGGCGGTCTACAGCCTGGCTGATAACACGCCGACCTGGGTTATTGGTGTTGCGCTCGCCCTGATTATCGGCCCAGGGGAGGAGCTGTTTTGGAGAGGGTTTGTCCAGCGCCGCATTGAGGAGCGCTGTGGGGTTTGGCCAGCCTTCGTCATGGCTACCGCGGCATACGCCCTGGTTCACGCTGTATCGGGCAACTTGATGTTGGTGGGGGCTGCGGCGGTTGCAGGGGGGTTCTGGGGCCTGATGTACGCTCTTCAGGACCGATTGACCCCACTGATTATCTCCCACGTTCTCTGGGACATTGCAGTCCTGCTGCTGTGGCCCATTGTCTAGATTGAGGTCGTGGTCGCCGGGACCGCGAAGGTGACTTGTCAATAAGGGGGTGTATCTGTGGAGAGAGCAACAGGAGTATTGAGGGTTGATGGCGCGGACCTCCACTGGCAGCGCCACCGGGTTTCCGACCCTGTGGCATTGATGCTTCTCATCCACGGCGGTGGTGAGCACTGCGGTAGGTATGACCACGTTGCGGAGTTCTTCGCCGACAGGGGTTTTGAGGTTATCAGGTACGATCAAAGGGGGCTTGGTCAGTCATCAGGCAGGCGAGGCCATGTTGCGCGGTTTGCCCAGTATATTGAGGATGCCCTGACGGTGACGAACCACTTTCGTTCTCAAGTTGACAAAGGGGTGCCGTTGGCTGTAGTGGGGCACAGCATGGGAGGGCTTGTCGCCACGCTGCTGGCCCTGGACCCAAGATCACCCGTGGACTACCTTGTATTATGTGGCGCCTGCTACAGGCTGCAGTTGAGGGTGCCTGCCTGGAAGAAGGCCCTTGGAAACATTCTAAGTGCCGTTACTCCCGGCCTGACCATGCCCAATGGGATTTCGTCGGAGGATGTGTGCCGTGATGTTGCCGTGCAACAGGACTATGCGGCAGACCCCAATAATGTCTCAGCTGTCAGCGTCGGTTGGTACAGGGAGTTTAACAGGACCATGCACGAGGCTCGGTCCAGGGCCGGACAGTTGCAGGGCCCCGTCCTGTTCCTGCAGGGCACTGATGACAGACTTGTTGACGAGGAAGCGGTCTACCAGGCATATGAGGCCGCTTGCGAACCGAAGCGTCTCATCAGGTATGAGGGTTGGTACCATGAGCTGCTCAATGAGCCAGAGCGCCAAAGGGTCTTTCATGACATCATCGAATGGCTGGAGGAAATGGGATTGAGCATGGCAAGGGGTGAAAGCGACCAAATCCCCGCCGCAAGCCCCTGAATTTATCTATGGGGTCCGGGAAAAGCTCTCAGTTTGTTGGTTCCATGCGAACTGGTGTTCTGATATAATGGCTATATCAGAACCAGGCAAAGGGAAGGTGGGAGGTGCCCCGCTTGCCGTCATCAAGCAGCACATCGAAAACCAAAAGTACATCTAGCAAAAAGGAGCGGACACCTTCGTTTGTCTGTGAAATTCCCCTACGGGTCACCCCGGCGGATGAACACGCGCTGAACGTGCGTCTGAATGCAGCACGGCAGGTGTACAACGCCTGCCTGGGCGAGGCGCTGCGACGTGCTCAGCTGCTGCGCGAACGGCGGGCGTACCAGAAAGCCCGCCGTCTCCCAAAGGGTGATGAACGTAGCGCCACCTTCCGTCAGGCCCGCCAAGCGGTGGCGTTCAGCGACGCGGCCCTCCAGCGGTACGCGGTGCGCCTCCGTCAGCAAGCGTTTACGGACCACCTGGATGTTCACACCACCCAGAAGCTGGCCTCCCGCGCCTACGCGTCGGCGAACGAATGGCTCCTGGGGCACCGCGGACGACCGCGGTTCAAGGCTTATCGCCAATTGGACACAGTAGAGGGCAAGTCCAACCACGCGGGTATCCGTTGGCGGGACGACCACGTCGAGTGGTTCGGGTTGAGTTTGCCGGCTATCATCGACCCCTGCGACCCCGTGATTGCCCACGGGCTGACCAGCAGGGTGAAGTACGTCCGGTTGGTGCGCCGTAAGGTACGTGCCCGGGATCGGTTCTACGTCCAACTGGTCTGCGAGGGCCTCCCGTACCGCAAGCCAGAGCACCAGGTGGGCACTGCTGTTGTGGGTTTGGACATCGGCCCTTCGACCATCGCTGTGGTGGGTGAGGGCGGCGCACTGCTCGACCCCTTCTGCGAGGAGGTCGTCCGCAAGCACCGCCAGCTGCGGCGGCTCCAGCGGACACTGGACCGTCAGCGCCGGGCGAATAACCCTGACAACTATCTGCCCGACGGGCGGGTGAAGCCCGGCCCGAAAAAGTGGGTGAAGTCCACGCGCCAGCGAAAGACACAGCACGAACTGGCGGAACTGCACCGCCGGGAGGCGGCGCACCGCAAGACACTACACGGACAGTTGGCTAACCGTGTTCTGGCCATGGGTAAGCAAGTCAGGACGGAAAAGCTCTCCTACCGGGCGTTCCAGCGTCAATATGGCAGCTCGGTGAGGGTTCGTGCCCCGGGGATGTTCCTGTCGATCCTACGTCGCAAGGCTGAAAGCGCCGGCGGCAGTGTGGTCGAGTTTCCCACACGCACGACGAAACTCTCGCAGGTCTGCCACGGTTGTGAGACTTACCAGAAGAAGCCACTCTCCCAGCGCCTCCACCAGTGCGCTTGCGGGGTCGAGATGCAGCGCGACCTCTACTCGGCGTTCCTGGCACGGTGTGTGGGCGAGGATAATTTGCTCCACGTGGACACGGCGCGAGAGCGCTGGTCAGGTGCGGAGCCGCTCCTGCGGGCGGCGTGGAGCAATGCCACCCAACCTGCGAATGGACGGCTGCAGCCGTCCTCCTTCGGGGTTATGCCCCGGAGTCAGAGCGGGTCGTCCGCGGAACTGGGGACAGCCCACGCCGAGGCCCGGGATGCTGTAGCGGCAGCGCAAGCTGCTGGCGAGAGCCCGGGAGCGGTTGCGGTGGTTC
>LADL02000097.1_pt1 | contig 17843 bp, 12 predicted proteins | sample 619721 | NCBI WGS metagenome assembly LADL02 (sample SAMN03397408, study PRJNA257561) | rock porewater metagenome | biome: terrestrial; feature: Opalinus Clay rock; material: porewater; isolation source: Opalinus Clay rock porewater BRC-3 borehole | place: Switzerland: Mt Terri URL, St-Ursanne ...
ATGATGAACGGAATTGGAGGATCGGGAGATTTTGCCAGAAGTGCCTACTTAAGCATTTTTGTTTGTCCGTCGTCATCCAAAAACGACACCATTTCACACGTTGTTCCTATGGTTTCACACCATGACCATACAGAACACGATGTAGATATTTTGGTTACTGAACAAGGTTTGGCCGATTTAAGAGGATTGGCACCAAAAGAACGCGCGCAAGTTATTATCGACAATTGTATGCATCCCGATTACAAAGAGCAAATGCAAGATTACGTCGAAGAAGCATTAAAACGAGGTGGCCAAACGCCACATGTGATGGAAAAAGCATTCAGCTGGCATCTCGATTTAAAAACACAAGGTTCCATGAAAAAATTGGTAGAAGTTCATATATAATAGTTTGGTTAATTATCTTTAAGAGCTCCTTTTTAAGGAGCTTTTTTAGTTTTAAACAATTAAAATTTAGTTAAGCATAATGGCTCTTGTTTATTGTTTTTGGTTATTTTAGCGATGTTATAAAAAAAATTGTAAAACGGAAACATTTAATAATAGAATGAAAATTAATGTAGTTGCATCATTAAGTTACCGGAATCTTAAAAATAAATAGAACGAATGCTCTTTAATTCAATAGATTTTGCCATTTTTTTGCCAATAGTATTTTTACTCTATTGGTTTATTACAAATAAAAACCTCAAACTTCAAAATTTATTAATAGTTGTATCTAGCTATGTGTTTTATGGCTGGTGGGATTGGCGTTTTTTGGCATTGATACTTTTTAGCACTCTTGTTGACTATTTGATTGGATTAAGACTTTTAAAAGAAGAAAATGGCAAAAAACAAAAAGCACTACTTTGGACAAGCATCATAGTAAATTTAGGTTTTCTTGGATTTTTTAAATATTACAATTTTTTTATAGAAAATTTTACCACGGCCTTTTCATTCTTCGGAAATGAAATTCAAGCCAATTCTTTAAATATCATTTTACCGGTTGGTATTAGTTTTTATACATTTCAAACTTTAAGTTATTCAATAGATGTTTATAATAAAAAGCTAGAACCTACTAAGGACTTTATCGCCTTTACTGCCTTTGTAAGTTTTTTCCCGCAATTGGTGGCTGGCCCAATTGAAAGAGCAACCAATTTATTGCCTCAGTTTTATAAAAAAAGAACATTTGATTATAACAAAGCAGTAGATGGAATGCGTCAGATACTTTGGGGTCTTTTCAAAAAAATAGTAATAGCTGATAATTGTGCAGAATATGCAAATATTATATTTAATAACTCGGATAATTACAATGGGAGTACTTTATTTTTAGGTGCATTGTTCTTTACTTTTCAAATTTATGGCGATTTTTCGGGGTATTCTGATATCGCGATTGGAACCTCAAGACTTTTTGGATTTGATTTGAAGAGAAATTTTGCTTTTCCATATTTTTCAAGAGATATAGCGGAGTTTTGGCGACGTTGGCACATTTCGCTTTCTACTTGGTTTAGAGATTATTTATACATTCCATTGGGCGGAAGTAGAGGTAGGACTTGGTTAAGGGTCAGGAATATTTTTATCATATTTATTGTAAGTGGTTTTTGGCACGGCGCAAATTGGACATTTATTGTATGGGGAGCTTTAAATGCGCTGTATTTTTTACCGTTATTACTTTTAAATAAAAACAGACAGCATATCGGAATTGTTGCACAGGGAAAATACTTTCCTACTTTAAAAGAATTTTTCCAAATAATATTAACTTTTGGGTTGACTGTATTTGCCTGGATATTTTTTAGGGCTGAAAACATTGGACATGCGTTCAATTATATTTCAGAAATATTTTCAACATCTATTTTTAGCCTTCCTGACATTAAGGAGATTCAAAGAGCATATATAACGTTAGGGTTAGTCACTTTTTTCATGATGGTTGAGTGGTTTGGAAGAGACCATGAATTCGCCATTGAAAAACTAATAATTAACAGATCAAAAACATTTAGATGGTCATTCTATTCATTTATCATATTTATAATTATAATGTTTGCCCAAACAAAAGAGACGCCATTTATTTATTTTCAATTTTAGACAGATGAAAAAATTTATTATTTTGTTACTTAAATTTTCTTTATTCTTATTAGTGTTCTATAACATACTAATAATTTTTTGGGGAAGTTTTGTGCCATCTGTTTTGAGTCCAAATATAAATTTTACATATAAAAAATATGGATTTACAAATACCAGATTAAATGAAATTAAAAACTTTAAAAATATAGATATTTTATTTTTGGGTTCATCACATGCGTATCGTGGTTTTGATACTAGAATTTTCGATGAAGCTGGATTAAAGTCATTTAATTTAGGCTCGAGTTCCCAAACACCGCTTCAAACAGAAATTCTTCTAAAAAGGTATTTAGATTCTCTAAATCCCAAAATGATATTATTTGAAGTGTCTCCAGTAACATTTAGTTTAGATGGCGTAGAGTCAACTTTGGATATTATTTCAAATGATAAAAATGATTTCAATTCAATTAAGTTAGCTTTGAAACAAAATAATTTAAAAATTTACAATACTTTATTTTACTCCTATTTTCACTCATTTTACCGTGATTTATTTGATAAAAAAAAGTATGCAGAGGACATAAAGAAAGGTAATGATACATATATTAGCGGAGGTTATGTTGAAAATCAAATGAAGTTCTTTAAACATGTTGATTACCCAGAGATTAAATGGGTGTTTAACGAAACCCAATTTTCTGCGTTACAAAGAATTATTGAGCTTGTTAATAAACGCAATATTAAATTGATTTTTATTCAAGCACCAAGCACTTCCAGTTTTTATAAGGCCCATACCAATAACCTTGAATTTGATGAGAGAATTAATAAATACGGAATTTACTATAATTTTAATGTGATATCAAAATTAGATGATTCACTACATTTTTACGACTCACATCACTTAAATCAAAATGGGGTAGAAATATTCGATAATGATGTCATAAATCTTTTATTTCAGAAGAAATCTATTTTAAGAGAATAAAGAATATCTAAAATTATTTTAATAATGACTTTAGATATTGCCAATCATTTTAACAAAAATCACTCAAACGCACCAAAATTGATTGTTAAAAAATCCAATATAATGTTCATTTTAAAAGCGATTTTTGAGTACTGGTTTTAAAAAATAAAGTGGGTATAAAAACCTTATTTTAGGTGTTTCAAATTCCATTTATTTTGAAACTATGATAAATGTTAGCTTTCCTTTGTGTCAATTATGGTTAACTTTGTAATTCAATTTTTTTAAATTATTAACAATATGAGCGATTCTAAAAAACAGAGCGAAGCTTTATTATATCACCAATACCCGAGTCCGGGCAAAATTCAAGTAGTACCAACAAAAAAACATGCAACGCAGCGAGATTTGTCGCTGGCGTATTCACCGGGTGTGGCGGAGCCGTGTTTGGCCATCGAAAAAAATCCGGATGACGTTTATAAATATACAGCAAAAGGAAATTTAGTGGCCGTTATTTCTAACGGTACCGCAGTTTTAGGTTTGGGCGACATTGGAGCCATGGCGGGAAAACCAGTAATGGAAGGAAAAGGATTGTTGTTTAAAATATTCGCGGATATCGATGTTTTTGATATTGAAGTGGATACACATGATGTGGAGAAATTTATTGAAACCGTGAAAAATATTTCGGTCACTTTTGGGGGCATTAACCTTGAAGACATAAAAGCGCCGGAAGCTTTCGAAATTGAACGCAGACTGAAAGAAGAATTGGACATTCCTGTAATGCATGATGACCAACATGGGACTGCAATCATTTCTGCTGCAGCTTTAAAAAATGCGATTGAAATAACCGGAAAAGACATTTCAAAAGTTAAAATTGTGGTGAGTGGCGCAGGTGCTGCAGCCATTTCCTGTTCAAGATTGTATTTGGCAATAGGCGCAACAAGAGAAAATTTGGTGATGTGCGACAGTAAAGGCGTTATCAGAAAAGACGCTCCCAATTTAAACGCCCAAAAAGCGGAGTTTGCTACCGACAGAGACCTACATTCTTTGGAAGAGTCGATGATTGACTGCGATGTTTTTATAGGACTTTCAAAAGGAGATCTTGTAACACCTGAAATGTTGATGACCATGGCAAAGGATCCAATTGTTTTTGCGATGGCAAATCCAAATCCTGAAATTGAATATGATTTGGCAGTTGCAACAAGAAAGGATATTATTATGGCCACAGGACGCTCAGATTATCCTAACCAAGTGAATAATGTGCTTGGATTTCCATACATTTTTAGGGGTGCGTTAGACGTAAGAGCCACTAAAATTAATGAAGAAATGAAATTGGCAGCGGTTCATGCCTTGGCAAATTTGGCCAAAGAGACCGTTCCTGAACACCTAAATATTTTATACGGAGAAACCAATATAAAATTCGGTAAAGAATATATCATTCCAAAACCATTTGACCATAGGTTAATTACCGAAGTTCCGCCGGCAGTGGCAAAAGCAGCCATGGAATCAGGTGTAGCAAGAGAACCAATTACCGACTGGGAAGGCTACAAAGAAGCATTGGCCGACAGACTGGGAACAGGAAGCAAATTGATGCGGATGCTTATGTCTCGCGCAAAAGACAACCCTAAATCAATCATTATAGCTGAAGCAGATCATTTAGATGTGTTAAAAGCAGCACAAATTATTCACGATGAAGGTATTGGAAAACCAATTTTATTGGGCAACAAAAAAATCATTAAAGAATTAATGAAGGAAATCAATTTTACGGCAGATGTGAAAATTTTGGATCCTAAATGTGATGAAGAGGAAGAACGCAGAAATAGATATGCTCAAGTATATTGGGAAAAAAGACAGCGAAATGGAGTAACGCTATTAACTGCCCAAAATTTAATGCGTGAACGTAACTATTTTGCCGCTATGATGTTAAATGAAGGCGAAGGTGACTCTTTAATAACAGGTTATTCGAGGGCGTATCCAACTGTTGTAAAGCCAATGATTGAGTTAATTGGTAAAGAAAAAGGTGTGAAGCGTATTGCGGCAACAAACATTATGTTGACCAAAAGAGGTCCGATATTCTTTTCTGATACCGCTATAAATATTGACCCAACCGCTGAAGAGTTGGCGAATATTGCCTATATGACAAGCGTTTCAATGAAAATGTTCGGATTTGAACCTAATTTGGCGATGTTGTCATTTTCAAATTTTGGATCATCTCCATCTCCGTTGGCCGATAAAGTTGCACAAGCAGTTGAAATTATGCACAGAAGATATCCAGAAGTTAACGTGGATGGTGAAATACAAGCCGACTTTGCGTTGAACCCTAAATTAATGAAAGATAAGTTTCCATTTTCAAGGTTAACCGACAAAAAAGTGAATGGATTGATATTTCCAAGTTTGGAAGCTGCAAATATTGGTTATAAACTTATGAAAGAGTTTGATCAAATTGTATCTATTGGACCAATTATTATGGGACTTCAAAAACCGGTTCATATTCTGCAGCTTGGTGCTGGCGTTGATGAGATTGTGAATATGGCTTGCGTGGCGATTGTTCATGCCCAGGAAAAAATGAATAGTATGTAATATTTTACTACATTTGGGAGTCCATAGAAAAAATGAAATATGATAACGCACATAAGAGGAAAATTAGTTGAAAAAAACCCAACATTTGCCGTTATAGAAACTAATGGCGTCGGTTATTGGCTAAACATCTCTCTTAATACCTATTCTCAGCTCCCAGATAATGAATTTGTTATTCTGTATACGCATCTTTCTATCAAGGAAGATGCGCATACATTATACGGGTTTATCAACAAAACAGAGCGCGAAATTTTTAGATTGCTTATTTCCGTTTCTGGAGTCGGACCAAGTATTGCCCGAACCATGTTATCATCCATGACCACTGATGAAATTCAACAAGCAATCGCTTCAAACAATGTTTCCGTTATCCAGTCCGTAAAAGGAATCGGAGTTAAAACCGCACAACGCGTTTTGGTCGATTTGAGAGACAAAATTTCCAAAACCTATGCCATTGATGAAGTTTACGTAAGTCAAAGCAATACGATTAAAAATGAAGCGTTATCAGCATTAGAGGTCCTAGGATTTAATAAAAAACAAGTCGAAAAAGTGGTGGATAAAATACTGCTTGAGGATAAAAACCTAAGTGTTGAGGTTTTAATAAAAAACGCATTGAAAAATTTATAAAAATTGAAAAACGAGCGATATATAGTTAAAACTTATATTTTATTTTTTTTCTTTTGGTTTTTTCTGTCAACAGTTAAAGCCCAAACACCTCCTGTTTTAGCAGCTAACGACACTGCAATTGTTGGAAAAGCAACAGATACCATAAAATTAAAATACCCATTTAAAAGATTTCAGGAAGGAAGTTTGTTTTTAACCGACCCAAAGCAATCGGAAATTATTTATGATACTGCGCTTGGGAAATATATGGTTGTTGAAAAAATTGGAGATTATTATGTGCAGTATCCAATTTTTATGACTCAGGAAGAGTACAAGCAATACCAACTTAAAAAAGACATGCTTGCCTATTATAAAAACAAAATTAGCGCAACCAACCCTAAAAAAGCTGCAAGTGCTGCTGAACAAAAAAATTTATTGCCAACGTATTACGTAAAATCAGATTTTTTTCAATCCGTTTTTGGCGGAAATACCATTGAGGTAAATCCGCAGGGATCAGTATTGGTAAAATTGGGAATGCTGTATCAAAAAGTGGACAATCCGCAGTTGTCTGAACGCAACAGAAAAAGTTTTACCTTCGATTTTAACCAGGAAATTAGCGCCAGTATCTTGGCAAAAGTTGGAACCAAGTTAAAAGTTTCAGCCCAATACGACACGCAATCTACTTTTAATTTCCAGAATCAGATAAAGTTGGAATACACACCAACCGAAGATGACATTCTTCAAAAAATAGAAGTAGGGAATGTGAGTATGCCCTTAAAAAACTCCTTAATTGTTGGCGCACAAAGTTTATTTGGGGTTAAAACACAATTGCAATTCGGAAAAACATCCGTTACGGGCGTTTTTGCTGAACAAAAATCACAAACAAAAACGGTGGCTGCGCAAGGCGGTTCCACCATTCAGGAATTTGAGTTGCAAACAACGGATTATGATGAAAATAGACACTTCTTTTTAGCGCATTATTTTAGGGATCATTATAATACCGCTTTAAAAGATTATCCTTTAATTAATAGCGCAGTAAATATTTCAAAAGTGGAAGTTTGGGTAACTAACAGAAACGCTACGACCATTGACATCAGAAATATTGTGGCACTTTCCGATATTGGGGAAAGCGATCCAACAAATATTGGCCCGGCAAACGTTACCCCTGTTCCGGGTGCAATTTTTCCATCAAATAGCGCAAACGACATTTCGTCCATATTGACAACCACAAATCCGGTTCGTAACATTTCTACAGTAAGCAATGGTTTGTCTCCTTTCGCGATGCAACAAGGCCGTGATTATTCGGTATTGGAAAACGCCATCAAATTAAGGCCCGATGAATATAGGGTGCATCCCCAATTGGGATTTATTTCATTAAACAGAAGATTGGCCGATTCTGACGTGCTCGCAGTATCTTTTGAATATACCATAAGCGGAGATTCCCAAGTTTACAAAGTGGGTGAATTCACCAGTGACGGTATTATTGCGCCTGAAAATATTGTGGTAAAATTATTGCGAAGTGAAATTATAAGCACTCAAATTCCACTGTGGGATCTAATGATGAAAAATATCTATTCATTGCAAACCTACAGAATGCAGCGTGATGGTTTTAGACTCGAATTGTTGTATGCTGATGATGCAACTGGTGTATCGATTAACGTTCTGCAAAATGCGCAAACTCCTGGTGTTTCGGACAAAACATTGATGAATTTACTGGATGTGGACAGGCTGGACCAAAGCATGTTTTACACACCAGAGGGCGATGGATATTTTGATTATGTGGAAGGTGCTACGGTAAATTCAGAAAAGGGGTATATTCTTTTTCCAAATATTGAGCCTTTCGGTGCAGATTTACAGGCTAAATTAACCAGTAGTGCCGATGAAATTTATATTTTTAATGAATTGTACCGAATTACGCAATCCGAAGCAAAAAATAATTTTCAACAAAAAGACAAATACTTAATAAAGGGATATCATAAATCTGAAAGTGCAAACGGCATTCCGTTAGGCGCATTTAATGTGGCGCAAGGTTCGGTTAGGGTAACTTCCGGCGGCAGGGAATTGGTTGAAGGTGTTGATTATGTGGTGGATTATCAAATGGGACGGGTTCAAATTATCAATCCGAGCCTAGAAGCTTCCAATGCGCCAATTGAAGTTTCTGTAGAAAACAATGCCACCTTCAATTTACAGACAAAAAGCTTTTTGGGCGTTGATATAGAACATCGGTTTTCCAATAATTTTATTGCTGGTGCAACCATTTTAAATTTAAATGAAAAGCCAATCACACAAAAAGCATTGTTTGGGCAAGAACCCATTAACAACACTATTTTTGGGTTAAACGCAAGCTTTGGAACCGAAGTGCCAAAATTTACAAAATGGGTAAACAAACTGCCAAATATTGATACGGATGTTCCATCAAATTTTTCAGTTCGAGGTGATTTTGCCTATTTAATTCCGGGTTCGCCAAAAAGAATTGAGTTAGACGGACAAGCAACTTCTTATGTGGATGATTTTGAAGGCTCGCAAATTCCTATTGAAATAAAAACAATTCAGCAATGGTATATGGCAAGCACACCCCAATACCAAACGCAATTTGATTTGGGAGGAAACGCTACCGACTTATCTTATGGGTACAAAAGAGCCAGATTGGCTTGGTACACTGTTGATCCTCTTTTTTATGGCGGATCCTCATTACAACCACCAAATATAGACAATGCCGAGCTTTCTCGCGCTGAGGTTAGAAGAATCAGGTATGAAGAATTATTCCCTGAACAAGATTTGGATTTAACGCAGTCAACCGTTGTGAGAACATTAGATTTGGCCTATTATCCGAATGAAAGGGGAAGTTATAATTTTGATACATCAAATTTGGGCGCCGACGGAAAATTCATCGACCCTGAAGACAGATGGGCAGGGATTACCCGACCATTAACCACCACAAATTTTGAGCAATCTAACGTTGAATATATCCAATTTTGGCTGATGGATCCGTACGACCATTATTCCATTACAAATGCAGAAGGACTGCCTTCAGGGATAAATCCGAACGACCTTGTGAATCAGGTGGGGGAAGTTTATTTTAATCTTGGAAATGTTTCAGAAGACGTTTTAAAAGACGGCAGAAAAATGTATGAAAACGGTTTGCCCGAAAACCCTTTGAGCACCAATAATACAGAACCAACTATTTGGGGAAAAATACCCACCAATCAATCTTTATTATATGCTTTTAGCGATAAAGACAATGAACGTTTAAGCCAAGATGTAGGTTTAAATGGATTAAATGATGACGAAGAAATACAAAAGTTCGGAACTGCTTTTGGCCCCGATCCGGCAAATGACAATTACTCTTATTTCAGAAGCACGGAATACGACAACAACAATGCATCCGTTTTAACGCGCTATAAAAAGTTTAACAATACACAAGGAAATTCACCAACCAACAATTTATCAACCGAAAGTTACCCAACATCAGCTACTACATTTCCTGATGCAGAAGACATTAATAGAGACCAAACCATGAATACGGTTGAAAGCTATTATCAATACAAAGTGTCGTTAAACAAAAACGATTTGGTTATTGGCCAGAACAATATTGTTGATGAGAAAATAGTGAAAGTTAAACTTGAAGACGGCAGCGAAAAAGAATTTAGATGGTTGCAATTCAGGATTCAGGTTACCAGTCCGGATGAAATTGTTAACAACATTACCGGGTTTAACACCATTCGTTTTATGCGGATATTTTTAACCAAATTTAAAATGCCTGTGGTGTTGCGTTTTGGAGAGTTGCAGTTGGTTCGCGGAGATTGGAGACGTTTCACCAAAACGTTGGATGAAGCCATTGTGCCGCCGCAAGATTTAACAAATACACAGTTGCAAAATTTTCAGGTTGGCGTGGTCAATATTCAGGAAAATGAAAGCAGAAGCCCTATACCTTATGTATTGCCTCCAGGAATTCAACGTGAAATTTTAAGGGGAACCACCACCTTGCAAAAACAAAATGAGCAATCATTATCGTTAAAAGTTACTGATCTTGAACCTGATGAAACAAGGGCCATATTCAAAAATGTCAGGGTGGATTTAAGAATGTACAAACACTTAAAATTATTTTTGCATGCGGAAGGAATTCAAACAAAGCCGCAGGTTCAGGACAATGAATTAAAAGCCATTATTAGAATTGGAAGTGACTTAAACGACAATTATTATCAGCTTGAAAAATTATTGGCTATTTCCGATTATGGCGTAACAACACCTTATGAAATTTGGCCCGAAGAAAATAATTTGAATGCCTTTTTGGAATATTTAGGAAAACTTAAATTGTTGCGATTTGAAGCCGGAATTGCTCCAAACGTGTTATTCCCGGCAGTCAATATGCCTTCACCCATTGAAGGATTGGAAGGATATGAAATTAGGGTAAAAGGAAATCCGAATTTAGCAAACATCAAAACCATTATGCTTGGGGTAAAAAACGCCTCCACCACCAATCAAAGTGCTGAGATTTGGTTCAATGAAATGCGGGTATCCGAGTTCGACAATAAAGGCGGTTGGGCAGCTGTTGTTAGCGCAGACGCAAATTTTGCTGATTTTGCCGATGTTTCCGTAACAGGAAGAATGGAAACACAAGGATTTGGAGGCATAGAGCAACGCGTAAATGAACGCAGCCAGCAAGACACTAAATTGTATGATGTGGTTACCAATGTGAATTTGGGAAAACTGTTGCCGAAAGATTGGGGCATACGATTGCCTTTTAATTATAGCGTTTCAGAAGAATTTAGAGATCCAAAATATGATCCCCAATACCAGGATGTGTTGTTTGAAGATGCCAAAGACATCAACCCAAACAGTGCCAGCGCAAGAGATTATACCAAACGCAGAAGCATCAGTTTAATCAATGTCAGTAAAGAATTTAATCCAAATTCAGACAATAAGCAGCGTTTTTACAGCGTGGAAAACTTGTCGGTTTCCTACGCTTACAACGACACATATCATAAAGATTACAATGTCCAAAAATATAATGACCAAAATGTGAGAACATCGGCCAACTATAATTACAGTTTTGAGCCACTTTATATAGAGCCTTTTAAAAATGCGGATTCGTTGAACAGCAAATATTTTCAGTTTATAAAAGATTTAAACGTGAATTTATTGCCTTCAACAATTTCGGTAAATTCAAATATTATAAGACGTTACAATGAACAGCTTTCCAGAAGTTTAATTGAAGGATTGCCGGAATTGCCAGTGTTAAGACAACGTCATTTTATGTTTGATTGGGATTACGCAATTGGATATAATTTAACAAAATCATTACAGTTTAATTTTAGGGCAACCAATAACAATATTTATGATGATTTCTTCGCTACGGATGACATCAAATTATTTGACAATTTCTTTACCGTCGGAAGACCGGATCATTATCATCAATCCTTAAACGGAACCTACAAAATACCGTTGAATAAAATACCGTTCTTAGAATTTGTGAATGCAGATTACGCCTACACAGCCGATTTTGACTGGCAAGCATCCTCGCAATCTTATGTGGACAAAGTGGGGAATGTTATTCAAAATGCAAATACACATATCTTAGGTTTTGATTTAGATTTTAATAAATTTTACAAAACAGTGGGAATTGACAAGCTGTTGAACAATAAATCCAAGGTTGGTGAAACAAATCCGACAGCTGCAGAAACCGCGGAAATTAATTCGGCTAAAAAGAATAAATCTGTTGGATCTGAAATTGGACAAACTTTTTATAACGTTTTGACCGCTGTTAAAAAAGCACGGATTAATTATTCTGAAAATAATGGAACTTTCTTGCCGGGCTATGTGCCTCAAATCGGATTTTTGGGCCGCGACAATTATAGCGGCGGGCTTGCGCCAACATTTGGTTTTGTATTCGGAAGCCAAATTGACATCAGACAAAGAGCCGTTGAAAATGGCTGGTTATTGTCGAGAGACATAAATGACCCATATTTTAACAGAACCTTCAGAAATACACATTTTAATAAATTAGATGCTACCATTACTGTTGAACCATCTAAAAATTTGGATATTGAGTTTAGGGGAAATAAAACGTACACCAAAAATACCTCGCAACAATTGGATGTTGTGAACAACGTATTAAACACAAATTCACCAATTACCCAATACGGAAATTTTAGCATAAGCCACAATATGATAAAAACATCATTCAACAACAGTGATGTCACTTTTGAAGAATTTAAAAATAACAGGGCCATTATTGCACAACGTTTTGCAACAAATACCGGACAACCAATAAGCGGTTTTGGGGAAACAAGCGAACAGGTAATGCTTCCGGCATTTATTGCTGCCTATTCCGGTAAAGATGCGGCTACCGTAAATTTAGGTGCATTTAGGGAAGTGCCCATTCCAAGTTGGAAATTAACTTACAAAGGATTGATGCAAATAGCTTGGATTAAGGAGCATTTCAGGAGTTTTTTAATCACCCATAGCTATAATTCACTGTATTCGATTACAAGTTTCAGCAATAATTTGGCATATAATAATAACAATCCTTACGCAGAAACTGATATTGCAGGCAATTACATCAACAAAACCATTTTTTCAAATGTTAATTTGCTGGAAGAATTTTCTCCACTGATAAAAGTTGATGTGAAAATGAAAAATTCCGTATCTTTCAGCGGTCGAATAAATAAAGACAGAGGGCTTACTTTAAACTTTTACAACAATACAATTACCCAAATTAAAGGGACAGAATATGTGGTTGGATTGGGGTACAGACTTAAAGATTTGGCCATGAGTTTTAAGTTTGGCGGAGAAGTGACAAAACTAAAAGGAGATCTCGATTTAAGGGCAGATATATCTTTAAGAGACAATGAAACAATTATTAGGGCCATAGATAAAGACAACAATCAAGTAACGGGCGGACAACGTTTATTGTCCTTGAAATTCTTTGCAGATTACGCGGTAAGTAAAAATTTAACAACCTCTTTTTACTTTGACCAAAGTTCTTCTCAATACGCAATTTCAACAACTTTCCCAAGACAATCTATAAGCTCGGGATTAAGCGTCAGGTATATATTTGGTAATTAAACAATAAAATAAACAGTAAATTAAATAATAAAAATAATGAAAATTCCAGCAGATTTAAAATACACTAAAGACCACGAATGGATTAAAATTGAAGGCAATACCGCAACAGTTGGTATTACGCATTTTGCGCAAAGTGAATTGGGTGATATCGTTTATGTAGATGTTGATACTTTAAACGAAACGATTGAGAAAGAAGAAGTCTTTGGATCGGTGGAAGCCGTAAAAACAGTTTCAGATTTATTCATGCCAATTTCAGGTGAAATCATTGAATTTAACGAAACTTTAGGTGATGAACCGGAAAAAGTAAACAAAGATCCCTACGGAGAAGGATGGATGATTAAAATAGCTATTTCAGATGCTTCTCAAATAGACGAATTATTATCGGCAAAAGAATACGGAGAATTGATTGGGGCGTAATTATTTTTTTTACATTGCCTTATTCTTAACAATTGCAATTGCGGTTGGAAGTCTAATTTCACTTAAAAGCGGATTGGGAATTGGTGTGCAAATTTCAGATAAAATATTGCATGCTTTTGGTTATTTTATGTTGACATTAAGTTGGTTACTGGCTTATAACGTAAAATCCAATCCGATGAAATCAAGCCTGCTTATTGCTTCCGCAGTTTTTATTTATGGCATAATTATTGAGATTTTACAAGGAGCAATAACCGATTACCGGCAATCAGACTTATACGATGTTTTTGCCAATTTTTCGGGTATTTTAGTTTCGACTATATTTTTTGTCCTTGTTATGAAAAAAAATTAACATCATTTAAAAAATATACTTGTATAATATATTTAAATTATTAAATTAGCAACCTATAAAAATTTTACAGATGCAAGTCAAAAAAAATCCAAAAGCGAATTTAGAAACCTATACCAAATTGTTTATGCAGTTAGGTTTGGTATTAGCACTTTTAGTGGTGTATTTAGCCATTGAAAAGAAGACGTATGATAGAGTTATCGCTGAACTTGGTCCGGCAAGCTATAATGCCGAAGATGAAGAGCAAACTATCGAAATTGAGCAGGTTAAGCCGCCAGAACAGCAAGCGCCACCGCCTCCGGCACCTGATAAAATTGAAATTGTTGAAGATGAAAAGGAAATTGAAGAGACGGTAATTAAATCAACAGAGTCAAACGAAAAAACGGCTGTTGAAGTTAAGAAAATTGTTGAGGTAAGCATGGATGAAGACATCATGGAAGATGTTCCTTTCGCAATTATTGAAGATGTTCCGGTATTTCCAGGATGTAAAGGTTCAAAAGCGGAATTAAAGGAATGTTTGCAAGATAAAATCTCTAAACACGTGAATTCTAAATTTAATGCAGATTTGGCATCGGAATTAGGATTGACTCCAGGTATTAAAAAAATATTTGTGATGTTTAAAATTGATAAAACAGGTGAGATTACTGATATTCAAGCAAGAGCACCTCACAAAAGATTGGAAGCTGAAGCGATTAGAGTTGTGCAATCATTGCCTAAAATGATTCCGGGAAAACAACGCGGACGTGCAGTAGGCGTGAAATACAGTTTGCCAATTGCATTTAAAGTTGAGTAATTAATTTTTCAAAATTATATAAAAAATACTGCTTTCATTTGAGGTAGTATTTTTTTTGCTTCAATTTCAAAAGTGTATTTTCTTATAAAAAAACGGTAAATTTGTCCTAAATACACAATAAATGGAATTTAACAATATTCTTTTACGTAAAGGATACGCCAAAATAAAACTCAAAAAGATCAACACCAATCATTTTGAACTTAAAGCAAAATTAAACAATGTAAAAGGCCGTTTACTGAAGCGATTAGAGTTGTGCAATCATTGCCTAAAATGATTCCGGGAAAACAACGCGGACGTGCAGTAGGCGTGAAATACAGTTTGCCAATTGCATTTAAAGTTGAGTAATTAATTTTTCAAAATTATATAAAAAATACTGCTTTCATTTGAGGTAGTATTTTTTTTGCTTCAATTTCAAAAGTGTATTTTCTTATAAAAAAACGGTAAATTTGTCCTAAATACACAATAAATGGAATTTAACAATATTCTTTTACGTAAAGGATACGCCAAAATAAAACTCAAAAAGATCAACACCAATCATTTTGAACTTAAAGCAAAATTAAACAATGTAAAAGGCCGTTTTATTTTAGATACCGGCGCTTCAAATTCTTGTATAGACATCAATTTGGCCAAAAAATTTAAATTAGAAGTGAAAGATTCCGACACAAAAGCTGCCGGTGCAGGAGCCATAGGCATGGAAACAAAAATTTCGTCTAAAAACAATATTGAAATTAGCCAGTGGAAATACCAAAATTTCACAGTGGTGTTACTCGATTTAACCCACGTAAACACAGCATTAACAGAACATCATGCAGAAGCTGTTGACGGCATTATAGGTGCCGACATTTTAGAAAAGGGAAAAGCCATCATTAATTATGAAAAGAAAAGTTTGTACTTAAAAAAATTGGTGTTTAAATATTAATTTTAAATTTTAAATGTTTTTTTTTAAACTTAAAGTTAATAAAATCGTCAATCAAAATATAAAAAAAACCGAGTCTTTTGCTCGGTTTTTTGATAATCAATATTTTAGAATTTTATAATTCCAACGCTTTTTTAGGATTGTTATCCATTAAGATTTCCACTGGATTTTCAAGTGCTTCTTTAACGGCAACCAAGAATCCAACAGATTCTTTTCCGTCAATAACCCTGTGGTCGTACGACAAGGCTACAAACATTATTGGCCTGATGACCACTTCGCCTTTAACGGCTACCGGTCTTTCAACAATATTGTGCATTCCTAAAATTCCGCTTTGAGGCGGATTTATGATTGGCGTTGACAACATAGAACCAAAAACACCGCCGTTGGTAATGGTAAATGTGCCGCCGGTCATTTCATCAACCGTTATTTGTCCGTCCCTTGCTCTTAAAGCCAAACGTTTTACTTCGTTTTCCACGCCCCTGAAAGAAAGGTTTTCTGCATTTCTGATGACCGGAACCATCAATCCTTTCGGACCTGAAACCGCAATAGAAATATCCACAAAATCGTGTAAAATTTTATAATCGCCATCCAACATAGAATTCACGTCGGGAAACAATTTTAAAGCTCTTACAACCGCCAAAGTAAAGAAACTCATAAATCCTAAGCCAACATTGTGTTTCTCTTTAAATGCATCTTTAAAGTCGTTTCTCAAGTCAAAAATAGGTTTCATATCCACTTCATTAAAAGTGGTTAGCATGGCAGTTTCATTTTTAACGGCAACCAAACGTTCGGCCACTTTTCTGCGAAGCATAGAAAGTTTTGTGCGCTCACTGCTTCGTGAACCGCCTGCTGGCGTTCCCATACTTGGTACAGCGTTTATGGCATCGTCTTTTGTGATTCTGCCATCTTTCCCTGTTCCAATGATTTCCGAAGAAGCAATTCCTTTTTCAGTCAATATTTTCTTTGCTGCAGGTGACGCTGCGCCGCTTGCGTACGTTTTTTCAACAACACCTGCCTGACCGGCAGGCAAGCTTGAAGCAACAGGTTTTTCAACTTGCTTTTCTTCAATCTTTTCTGAAGCCTTTTCACTGCCAGCTGCTTTTTCATCGCCAACAGGTTTTTTGCCGTCTAAATCGATTAAACAAACAACAGAACCAACTTTTACTGTATCGCCTTCTTCGGCTTTAAGTGTAATAATGCCGCTTTCTTCCGCAGGCAATTCAAGGGTTGCTTTATCGGAATCCACTTCGGCAATTGGCTGGTCTTTTTCAACATAATCGCCATTTTTTACAAGCCAAGCTGCAATTTCTACTTCTGTGATAGATTCTCCCGGAGAGGGAACTTTCATTTCTAAAATCATCTCTTTAATTTTTTTATCTTTTTTCTGCCTTAAATCTCTTCCGAAGAAAAGAACTTAATGATTATTTTATTTGTTATTTTCAAAAACTTTATCAATCACACGTTGGTGTCTTCGTTTAAATCTTGCCGAAGAACCTGCTGCGGGAACTGCGTGAAAAGCTTGTGATGCCACTTCCAGATTTACCAGTCTGAAACGTTGCAGCATAAAACTCCAAGCGCCCATATTTTCTGGTTCTTCTTGTGCCCAAACGTATTTTTCAACATTTGGATAACTGTCGATTACCTGTTGTAATTTTTCCAGATGTAATGGAAAAAGTTGTTCAATTCTTACCAATGCAACATCATTTCTTTCTAATGAACTGCGTTCGGCCAATAAATCGTAATAAAATTTACCGGTGCAAAACACCAATTTGGTCACATTTTTTTTGTCGATTGTATCATCAATCACCTCCTGAAAACTTCCTTTGGAAAATTCATCCAATGAAGAAGTGGCGGCCGGATGGCGAAGCAAACTTTTAGGCGTAAACACAATAAGCGGTTTGCGGTAATCGCGTTTCATTTGACGGCGCAACAGATGGAAAAAATTTGCGGGCGTTGTGCAATCGGCCAAAATCATATTGTCTATGGCGCATAATTGCAGAAAACGTTCCATACGCGCCGATGAATGTTCAGAGCCTTGTCCTTCATAACCATGAGGCAACAATATCACAATTCCGTTTTGCAATTTCCATTTGTCTTCGGCGGCCGACATATATTGGTCGAAAATAATTTGGGCGCCATTCGCAAAATC
>LADL02000504.1_pt1 | contig 17791 bp, 16 predicted proteins | sample 619721 | NCBI WGS metagenome assembly LADL02 (sample SAMN03397408, study PRJNA257561) | rock porewater metagenome | biome: terrestrial; feature: Opalinus Clay rock; material: porewater; isolation source: Opalinus Clay rock porewater BRC-3 borehole | place: Switzerland: Mt Terri URL, St-Ursanne ...
GACACCCTGATTAAAAGTCAGGTGCTCTACCAACTGAGCTAATGGCTCAAATTGGGGGATGCGTTAAAAAAAATTGGCTGGGGCGGCTGGATTCGAACCAACGAAATGCCGATTCCAAAGACCGGTGCCTTACCGCTTGGCTACGCCCCAGTGATTTTATGGGGTGGATGATGGGACTTGAACCCACGACCCCCAGAGCCACAATCTGGTACTCTAACCACCTGAGCTACATCCACCATATTAAATTAACTTCTACGCCAACCGGAGTTAACCTCCCCGTCAGCAAAAACTATTTTAACAAACAGTAGTATAAAAGTCAAGACCGGTTTGAAGGTAAGTTATACCATTTGCAACTGGTCGACTAAGGCTTATACCATTTGCCTTTGAGTGGATTCAATCAATTTTTGCAGGCGGATGTCTTCATTTTTGTCCACCAGTATAATCACAGGTTTACACAGTTCAGTTATCCGGGAGCTTATTCTGTAATCCAGGTAGTTACCTATTTCAAGGTATTCCAGATTCGAAGTGATTACCGTTGGCAAGCTTTTATTAATCCTGTGGTTTATAACCGAGTATATTTTGCTTTTTGTCCATTCCGAGTAACTGTGGGCCCCCAGATCATCCATTACCAGCACTGCTACCTCTCTGGCCCTGTCAAGTATTTCTTTTTCTTTATGATCACTTCCCTGTTCCCACGAGTGTTTAATTTCATCAAGGTAATCGGGAACAACCATGAAAAGAACTTCTATGCCGCCCTTTATCAATTCATTTGCGATGCTGCAGGCCAGGTGAGTTTTTCCGGATCCCACCTGACCAAATAAATAAAGACCCCTTGGGTTTTTTTCTCCAAGGCACTCCCTGCAAAAGATCTTACAGGTTTCAAGGGCTTTAACGGCTATTTCAAAATGAGTTTTTTCATTATAGGGGTCCTTTTGCGTTCTGGAATAATACCCCAGGGAAAAGTTTTGAAAGCTCTTTTTCCTCAGGTTTTCTGTCATATGGGATGCATTAACAAGGTTGGCCAATCTTGTTCTTCCGGTACAGGCGCAAACCGAGGCCGTCTTATCATCCCTTAATATAATTCCCCGTCCACCGCAGTCCGGGCATTTCTGGTTTTCCATCGTAATCCCTCCCGGAGTTTCTGTTTATTGTTTTCTACATACACAACTATTTTCCTTTAATCCGAGTATTTTAACAAGTATGCTCCAGTTAATTAATTGTTAAACAAATCAGTGTATTTGGAAGGAAATCTATACACTTTGAAGAAATATAACAGTAACTGTCAATATATAATACTGATTTTCTTTTCCATGTTGCCCAGGCGTATTTTTGAAAATGAACTGGGCAACAGGCTTTACACAGGTAAATGTGGATTATTGGGTTTATCAAAAACAACGTCGGGGGGATTACTATGTCGGCCACAGTTTTTCAGGAAGAACTGTTTAACACACTTTGCAACAACTCCCCTATAGGTATCTACATTGTCCAGGAAGGCAAATTCAGGTTTGTAAATCCCAGGTATTGTGCAGTTACAGGCTACACTGAGGATGAGTTGCTGAGAATAAATTCACTTATGCTCGTCCATCCGGATGACTTTGACATGGTCAGGGAAAATGCGGTGAAAATGTTGAAGGGGTTTCGTTCAGAACCGTATGAGTTCAGGTTTATAATAAAAAGCGGCAAAATAATATGGGTGCTAGAAACCGTAACCTCGATACAGTTCGGGGGCAAAAGAGCAGCCTTGGGAAATTTTATGGATGTAACCGGGCGCAAGGCTACTGAAAAGGCTCTATTGGAGTCGCAGGAGAGGTATCGGACTATTTTTGAAAATACCGGAACGGCAATTGCAATCATAGGAGAGGATGCTACAGTATCCCTGGTCAACACCAAATTTGAAAAACTCACCGGCTACTCTAAGGAAGAAGTGGAGGGTAGAATAAGCTGCACTGAACTTATTGAAAAAGCTCAGCTGGATAGATTGATGGAATACCATTACAGGCGGAGGATAGAACCTGAATCGGTACCCGGCAATTATGAAGCAAAAATATTGGACAGCAACGGCAATATTATTGATGTTATTTTGACCGTATCCATGATTCCCGGCAGTAGTAAGAGTGTTATTTCCTTATTAAATATTTCCGAGCGAAAAAAAATGGAGGAACAGCTTAAATATTTAAGCCTCCATGATCCTATAACCGGGCTGTACAACAGGGCCTATTTCGAGGAGGAGATGCGCCGTATGGAGGGAGGTCGCAGCCCCGAACAAGGTATCATTGTTTGCGATGTGGACGGGCTGAAACTGGTGAATGATTCCTGGGGACACGATGCCGGTGACGCATTGCTGGTGGCTGCGGCCGGTGTGATAAAGGAATCCTTACGGGCCAGCGATATGGCTGCAAGGATTGGCGGTGATGAATTTGCCATACTTCTGCCAAACTCAGATTTCGCAGTGGTGGAAAATGTAAGCAAAAGAATCCGGGGTGCCATTCAAAAATACAATGCTGCCAATCCCAAACTACCCCTGAGTATATCCGTGGGCTTTGCTGTGGGCCGGGAGATGCCGCCCAATCTGACTGAGCTTTTTAAAGAGGCTGATAACAATATGTACCGGGAAAAGCTCAACCGCAGCCAGAGTAACCGCAGTGCCATTGTGCAGACTCTTATGAAGGCGTTGGAGGTCAGAGACTATATTACTGAAGGACATGCGGACAGGTTGCAGTCACTGGTGATTTATGCGGCCAGGGAAATAGGACTTCCGGATCGCATCGTAACTGATCTGCAACTCCTGGCACAATTTCATGACATCGGCAAGGTGGGTATACCCGACCGCATTCTGTTCAAACCAGGGCCCCTTGATCCCGAAGAAAAAGTGGAAATGCAGCAACACTGTAAAATAGGCCACATTATAGCCATGGCGCCCCCAGATATGGTCCCTATTGCCGACTGGATACTAAAGCACCACGAATGGTGGAATGGTGAAGGCTATCCTCTGGGCCTTAAAGGGGAGGAAATCCCCCTGGAATGCAGAATACTGGCCATAGCTGATGCTTATGACGCAATGACAAGTGATCGCCCATACAGGAAGGCGATATCGCACCAGGAGGCGGTAGCTGAAATAAAAAGGTGTGCCGGAACCCAGTTTGACCCCAATCTGGTGCCGGTATTTTTAAAGGTATTAGAAAAACAGAAATAGCTTGAGGCTGGTTGTGCCAGAATGAACTGATTACTTTTGAAGGTTACCCTGAATGCCGGCTAAAAAGAAAACGATGTGTTGTACCGCACAGCCTTGCACTAAATCGTTTGCCAGGTACCAGGCACAGTCATCTTTTTTACAAGAGTCTTTTGTGATTGGGCACATAAGTTCATGGGACAAAAAATTCGACCCCCTTATATATTATAGGCTTTATTCAGTTAATTGTTTCGACAGTGATCGGGAAAACCCTGTAAGAAATCGATGGAGCTTTACGGGAATAATTTTTTCGTGGAATGGGAAACATAATGGTTATAGCCACCGAGAGAAAAATAAAAATTTTTACTCATTCTTCCAGGGTTGGCAGTTGCTTATTAAAAACATTTTTAAAAATAGTGCTTTGACTTTTGTTATGTAAAGTGCTATCATATATTTGTCCGCAAATTTAGGTTTTGCATGTTTCCCTCTCCTCATGTTATTGGTTTGGGATTAAGCATAATATCAAATCCTAATACCAGTGGATAAAAATTTTGAGGAGGGTTTTTTTAATGTTACAAGATCGTTACCTGACATGCCGTGACTGTGGAGTGGAATTTGTTTTTTCCGTATCGGAACAGGAGTTTTTTGCAGAAAAAGGATTTACAAACGAACCTGGTCGCTGCCCTGCTTGCCGTGCAGCTCGTAAAAACCAAAACAGAGGTGGCGGACAATCCGGTTACCGCCGTCAAGACCGCCAGATGTACCCGGCCGTTTGCGCCACCTGCGGTAAAAACACCGAAGTTCCTTTCCAGCCCAGAGAAGACAGGCCGGTATACTGCAGAGACTGCTACCAGCCTTCCCGTTACTAAGAAATAACATGTAACAAAAACAAAATAAACCTGCTGTCATGTTCTTCATGCGGCAGGTTTTTTTGTTGGGTTTGGGTAGGGATGGATTTGGGGCTATTGAAAGGAAAGCAGTGCGATGGGCATGGTATATTAAGTTTTTACTATTATAACTAAAAAACATATTGACAATAAATAGTGTTATAACTGATAATATATTAAGACCATGGTTATGTTATGAAAGGGTGCCCGGAAAAGGAGTGAGTCAATGTATTTATCGATCAAGAAAAAAGATAGTGTAACAAGTATCCTTCTATTCATTTTCAATGTTTTCCTTGTGGAGCGGGGGATAACCGCAATACCGTTAAAAAAGATATTCAGGATCCTGGAGCCTTTCCAAAAAAACGAGACAGCAATAAGGATGGGATTGTCAAGAGGGGTTCAGAACGGGCTGCTTGTTAGTGAAAAACAGCGGAATGAGGTTTATTATCTCATTACTGAGGAGGCCATAAAGGGGGTCAAATACTGGCAAGAGACCCTGGCGGACTTTAAATCCAGGGTTGCGCTTCAACTTTCGGACTGGGATGAGGAATGGAGCATTTTTTTCCTGGATTCAATGGGTGATAAAAAAAGCCTCGGTGATTTTGTTGATTCACTAAGGCTATTTGGGTATGGTGGTTTGGGCAGTAACCTTTGGGTTTCTCCATACCATTTAAGCGATAAAACAGAGGAATTAGCTAGAAAGCATAGAGTACAGAAGTATTATCAGTTCCGGGGAAAACTTGAGGATAACACTAAGATGGAAGATATTGCAAACAAAGTATGGCCGATAAGGGATCTGTCGGAGAAATACTCTGTATTTATTAAAACAATGAATGAAGCCTTTGGTACATTGGATATAAATTCATACAATGGTGGTGGTGGTCTGCCTTTCCTTCATATCCATGGGCTGGATTTTTTTGAAATAATCCAGGATGACCCCCAGTTACCGCTTAAATTGTTGCCCCAGGATTGGCCGGGTTTGCGGGCTGCCAAATCGTTTCTGGATATTAGGGAGAGCATTCTGCCCAAAGCCGCTAATTACATTATGGAGCAAATTTCCGAATGAAAAGATTATATTTAATGGAGGGATAATTTATGAAAATACCATTTACGGTAGACCAGTTCCTGTCTGTCTTTGTTAATTACAACACGGCCATATGGCCAATGCAGATATTAGCCTATTTACTGGGGATCACTGCGGTATATCTGCTTATTAAAAAGACAAGGCTCTCGGACAAAATAATCTCAGGCCTATTATCGTTTACCTGGATATGGGTGGGAGCCGTCTATCATATTACATATTTTAGTTCCATAAACAAAGCTGCGTACTTGTTCGGCGCACTGTTCATTGTTCAGGGTATATTCTTTTTGTTATACGGCGTGCTAAAGCCCGGCATAGTATATGGGCAAGAGTCTAAAAAATACAGATTTGTGGGAGGGGCTTTTATTCTCTATGCAATGCTTATTTATCCTGTTCTGGGATACTTGCAGGGACATGGGTATCCTCAGTCACCGGTTTTTGGAGTGGCCCCCTGCCCGGTAACGATATTTACCTTTGGACTGCTGTTATTTGCTGACAATTTACCGGTTCGAATAGTTGTAATTCCCCTGCTCTGGTCTGTTATAGGTTTTTTTGCCGCTTTAAACATGGGTATCCGGGAAGATATCGGGTTGTTGGTGGCGGGTCTGGTTGGATCATCTATGATTATACTTAAACAAAGAGCACATGAAACAGCAAGCATAAAAATTCTCGCCACAAAAATGTAATATCACACTAGTCCCGTATAAGATGTGGACATAGCTAGTAATGGGTGTATATTTTTGATTTAGTAAAATTTTTGACCGATGTTTAAGATCTCATAAAATGGGAAAAATAATATTAGGGGAAAAAAACAAACACATTAAGTAACCTATGATTATAAAAAATGAAAATATAAATGTTCCCCAGGAAGTCCTGCCAATATCGGTGGGGCTTCATAATTTAACCGAAACTTTTTAAATCCCAAACAGCTGTAACCATTTTAAAACTACCGAATACTATATAAGATATTTGGAAAGGTGGTATGAAAATGGGTTTCGGTATAGGTGGCGGCGGCAATGATAACAGCTTTATTCTCTTCCTAATCTTGATTCTTCTTGTTTTCGGCAGCGGTAGAGGTTATGGCTACCACGGTGCTGACAAATAACGGTAATCCAGTTGAGCCCAAATCTAAAAGATTTGGGCTTACTAATTATATGCAGAAGGACAATCCTCCGGGTCGAAAATACCGGCTTCCCTGAATAGCCTGGCGAGAATATATCCATGGTACCACCAGGCAAGCCTGAATCATTAATTTTTTTCTTGTGTTGGTGATTATAAAAAATTGTCTTTAACGAATATCGATCTTTTCTCCAAAGGTTATTGGAAGGACTATGTCTAATAATATAATTATTACAAAACATATTTATTTTTTTCTGGGTTAATCACATAAAAAAGAATACATCAAGAAGGTTTTTTGGGTGGAGCCATAGTATCAAATTTTGTAACCCGAAAAGATTTTACGAGAAAAATTGGGTTAATTTGTGCCAGCGGAACCGTTCCTTCGACATCTATTTGTTAGGGGTAATTGGTATGAGAAGAATTCCATGCAGTTTTCTGGAGCCTGGTGCTGAAGTGTCCAGCCACGTTTATGATAATGACGGCCGTATTTTATTGGCTAAGGGTGTTCGATTAACAAAGGCATACATAAATGCACTTGTTAAAAAAGGGATACCCTCCATATATATAGAAGATGATATTTCCCAAGACATACATATAACTGATGTTGTATTGGAGGAAACCAGGGCTCAGGCTAGTAAATCTATTAAGAAGACAATATCCAGTTGTTCAAGATTAGTAAATAAAGATGTTTTAAATCTTGGGGAGATTAAATCATCTATCTTTGAAATAATTAATCAGTTGCTGGAAAATAAAAGAATGATATACGATATAATTGATATCAGATCGATAGATGATTATTTGTTTGGGCATAGTGTAAATGTCTGTGTTTTATCTTTAATGACCGGCATTTCATTAAAATATAGTAGAGCCCAGCTGGAACAACTGGCGGTAGGAGCCTTGTTGCACGACATAGGGAAAGCTTTAGTTCCGCCAAGTATTCTCAATAAACCTGGAATACTTACACAAGACGAATTCCAGGAAATCAAAAAACACCCTGAGTATTCTCTTGAACTACTTCGCAAAAACTCAAGCATTGATAGTGTTTCCCGCATTATAGCATTTGAGCATCACGAAAAATTTAATGGCGAAGGTTATCCTGTGGGAAAGGGCGGTAAAGACCTTTTAGATATGTCCCAAATAGTAGGCATGGTGGATATGTATGACGCAATAACCTCCAATAGGTGCTATAGGGAAGGTTTGCCGCCGAATGAAGCCTATGAACTGCTTGCTGGTTCGGGAGATAGTTTTTTTAAGTATGAGATTGTCCTGGCGTTTTTGTCTAAGGTGGCGGCATATCCCACAGGGACTGTTGTTGAGCTTAATACTAATCAGATTGCTATAGTCTTAAGTAATGTTGGCAATTACCCGCTTACACCTCTGGTGCGCGTATTGCTTGAGCCCGATGGAAGCGTAGCCGCACCGCAAGTAGAACTGAACCTGATTGGCCAAATAAAAATAGTTATAAAACGTGTACTAAATGAAAGTGAAGTCCGGAAAATAGTAAACTTGATAAAGGATAGTAATACAACCAAAGCCAGGCTTTAGTTGAAGTAGGGAAGTGTTTTAAAGTGCGCTGTCAGCTGGATGAGGTTAAGCTTATACTGGATATCGCCATCGCGGCCAGAAAATCATTATTAAATGAATTACCCGAAAACAGCGTCCTTTACCGCTGTAATCCCGGACCCTCCTCCCTTGTTTACGGACTTTTGCTGTTAAGCGGTAATGATGTGTTTATTCAAAAGGGTGTGGTCAGTATGGGCGACAAAGAACTGGACCACTACTGGGTTCTGGTGTACCTTGACGGTGACGCTTTTATACTGGATATTGCCCCGACATGGTATAAGGATCAGTTGGATGTAGAAGTGCGGGAGGATGTGTTGTTTATGCCCGAAGGTGAGGCCGCTGCTGAGTATGGCTATGCCATGGGAAAGGACTATGAGTGGCGAAAGGAAGACTGCGGGGAAAACGTGTGGCAGGCAGCTCTTGAACATCTAAAAATAAAAAAGCCACTCAGCCAGGTTTTTAGAGATATAGAAGAGTAACTCTTCTATATGGATGAATGTAAAACAAATCCCACCTTGCAAACAGGGAGGGGTTTTTTTCGTACAAACTGTTTTGCTGAAATTGTTCGTTATAGCATTCATGATAATGCACATAATATTATCTGCAAGTGTTTGGAAAAAGACGGCGGGGGAACTGGTAATGGAAAAAACAACCAGTAAATTTACCAATTATATTTTTATAATTATACAACTTATAACTATTACTGCTTTAGCTATAGACAATAAAATGAATAATGTTGGTGAGGTGTTATTTGTCACCATTCTTTTTATCGGTTACATTTTTCTCGGAAAAAAGTACACTTTTTATGTTAGCAATTATATACACATCTGCCTTGCATTAGTTGTAATTGTGCATAGTTTAGGTGGGAAATACTTAAAACTTTATTCGAGGTCAGCTGTATTTGATAATTACCTGCATGTGTTTGGTACTTATGCTGTTACCCTATTTCTCTATTCAGTCATTAAGAAACTTATAGGCATTTCGTTTATTTCAAGAGCAAGTAACTTCTTGTATATAATTCTATTGGGTATTGGTATTGGTACAATTTTTGAACTCCTGGAATTCATTTTAGACATAACGGTTAGTCCAAATATACATAATCAACAAAATTTAATTGACACTAATTTGGATATGATTTCGAACCTAGCTGGCTCCTTAATAGCGGCATTTCATATCAGTTTTATAGGTATTAAATTGCAGTTGACAGAAAAATACAGGCAAAGTTAAGTCTCCGCCTATACAAATTATTTATTTCTTGAAAAGTAATAATTTTGTATAACGAAGAAGGATGTGTCAATACAACGAAGAATTAATAACCCATCATCTCGAAATAGCATCGTATGGTGCTGTTTTTTTGTGGAGTTCATTAGCATAACCGGTGAGGAGGCCAGTTTAATGGAACATTATCTTGGTACTTTTAATGAACCTCTTAACAGAAATCATCCAATCATCTTTTGTGATGTTACGCTGCGGGAAGGCGAGCAAACACCGGGTGTTTCATTTACGCTTGAGGAGAAAAAACAGTTGGTCAGGCGTTTGGACGAAATCGGCATAGGACAAATCCAAATTGCCCACCCCGGTTTTCACGAAAAAGCCCTGGAGGTTTGCCACGAAATTTGTTCAATGGATTTGCGTTGTAAAACAGAAATAATGAGCAACGGCATGTCGGATAGCGTGTTTGAAGCGGTTGATCGCCTAAATGAATGCAATCCCGATATTATTCACTCCTATTTCCAGGCGGCACACTTTCAGTATGCGGTATGGGATGCTTCAACACAAAAAAAGATTTTAGAACGCATGATCAGGGTGATTGAGTACATCCAAAAAAAGAAAAAGCTGGTTAATATCAGCCTTATTGACGCATCAAGAGCCAACAAGGAATTTTTAGGTCAATTGATTGAAACAGCTGCCAAGGCCGGCGCAAACCGTATCCGTTTGCCGGACACCGTGGGAGTTTCTACGCCCGATGGAATCTATAATATGATTTCCTTTGCCGTGGATATCGTGTCGAAGTACAATACGATCATCGGAATTCACACACATAATGACTTTGGCCTTACCCTGGCCAATGCAGTGGCGGGAATCAAGGCAGGTGCCGGTCTGGTGGATATATCGGTAAATGGCCTGGGCGACCGCGCCGGGAATGCCGCCCTGGCCGAGCTGGTGACCTTGCTGGAGGTTTTTTACGATTTTAGAACAGGAATCGATATTAAACAGATGATTAAGCTGTCCCGTTTTGTAGAAACAATCTCTGGTGTCAGGCTTCCACCCAACAAGCCTTTGGTCGGAGAATTGGTCTTCTCCGATGAAGCCGAACTGCATATTCTGGCGCAGTCGGAGAATCCCTTCGCCTATCAGGGGCTCCTTCCCGAGGAGTTTGGCACATCGCGCCAAACCATATACGGCAAGCTTACCACGGAAAAAACGCTGGAGATGGCGGCTAAAAAAGTTGGCCGAACTATCGATCCTTATTATTATCCTGAAATTCTATCAGAGTTATATCAATTTGCTGAGCAGAACAAAGGACTGGTTTGCACCGAAAATGTGCTGTGGAAAATTGTAGAAAAAATTAGCGCCAATCGCAACACGTAATGCTTTGACAAAGAATCAGGATTGCCAAGTTGAAAAAAACAAGGATTAGAATGTTTTACGAGAAGGAGAATATATTGTGAGAAAGTCTGGGGGGTTTATCTGGTCGATTATTATTTCGATGTTGCTAATCATGAATTCTAGTACAACGGTTTTGGCAAGCAGCCTTCCAACAACAACGAGGGTAGAACTGGACAAGACAATTACCATTCTCCATACCAATGATACCAACTCCCGTGTCGTTGAAGGACAGTATGACGGGATGGGATTTGCTAAACTTACCACCTTGTTCAAACAGTACAAAGCCCAAAATCCCAATACCCTGGTCCTGGATGCCGGGGATACCTTCCATGGACAGACAATTGCTACCCTGGTAGAAGGTGAGAGTATAGCTAAATTGATGAATATAATGGGTTATGATGCCATGACCGCGGGAGACAATGATTTCAACTATGGCTATCAGCATTTATTGAAACTTGATGACGCCACCAAATTTCCGATTTTGGGTGCCAATGTCAGGAAGGTTGATGGAAAGAGAATTCTGACCCCCTATATTATCAAGGAAGTAGACGGTATCAAGATTGGTATTCTTGGTCTGTCCACCCCGGAGACAACTTACAAAACCCATCCTAAGAATGTCGAAGGTATCGAGTTCGCTGACCCGGTAGATGAGGCCAGAGAGATGGTGGCTAAACTCAAGGGTAAGGTGGATGTTATCGTTGCTTTAGCCCATCTCGGCATGGATAAATCCAGTCAGGACACCAGTATTAAACTAGCCCAGGCTGTACCAGAAATTGACCTCATTGTAGACGGTCATAGCAACACCACTTTAAATAACGGCATGATGGTTGGCGGTACACTGATTGTCAGTGCTGGAGAATATGGAAAGAACCTGGGTGTTGTTCAACTTACATTTGACGGAACTAAATTGGCTGCCAAAATAGCTGGATTGATCACCAAAGAGGAAACTAAATTGATAGCAGAAGATAAAGAGGTTTTTAATATCATCAACGGGATAAAGTCCGAACAGGAATTAGTATTGTCTCAGGTTATCGGTAGAACCTCAGTCAAGTTAGAGGGTGAACGGGAACAAGTACGCAAGGGTGAGACCAACCTGGGCAACCTCATTGCCGATGCCATGATAAGTGTATCTGGAGCCGATGCGTCAATTACCCATGGTGGGGGGATCCGTGCCAGCATAGGAGCAGGAAATATTACTAAGGGACAGATTATATCCGTATTACCGTTCGGCAATTATATTGTGACCAAGAAAGTGAAGGGATCGGATATCAAGGCGGCCTTGGAGCTTGGGCTAAGGAATTATCCAGAGCTTAACGGTGCCTTCCCCCATGTATCAGGTATTACTTGCACCTTTGACCCATCCAGCTCAGCCGGAGGAAAAGTGGCTAATATTTTAATAAGAGGGAAGCCGTTAGATATGAATCAAGACTATGTATTGGCGACCAATGATTTTTTGGCCGCCGGTGGCGATAACTATACAATGTTAGCCGGGGGCCCTATTGTAAATGAATATCAGGCCTTAGACGAAGCGGTAATTAGCTACATTCAGGAAAAGCCATTATTGGAACCCAAGTTAGAGGGAAGAATTGCAAAAAAATCATTAACTTCCATCTATATAGTAAAGCCAGGTGATACACTTTGGTGGATTGCCGAGCAATACGGTACGACCTGGGAGAAACTTCAGAAAGTTAATATATTGCGCGACCCCAACCTAATTTTCCCTGGACAGGAGATTATTGTGCAAGCACAGCAAAAGTAATAGCCCAACTTTGGGTTTAAAACCCTTGATTTGCCCAGCTGCAGGGCTATAATGTTTTACAGGAGTTTTTATTTTGCATCAGGATTTTCTTTTTGCACTGACATTTCTAATCAGCTCGTTTGTTTCAGGAGTTTCCGGGTTTGGCTTTTCCATGATAGCGGTGGCCCTCCTTACCCTGCTTCTGGACGTGAAAATGGCGGTGGTCTTTCTATCGGCACACACACTGACCGTTAATATACTGCAGTTAATAAGGCTGAGAAGACACATAGTCCTTAAACAAATAATTCCTCTGCTGGCAGGAGCCATTGCTGGGGTTCCGGTAGGGGTTTACCTGCTAAAAAACCTGGACCCCCAGTGGCTAAAAAAAATGCTGGGACTGGTGGTCATCTGGTTTGTATTGCAGCAAATTTTTTATTCCGGAAAGCAATATGATCATTCCGACCATCCGCCAGAACCCGAACCAATGGCACAGGGAAATAACAAGGAAACCTTGGCGGGCTTCCTGGTTGGAACTGTAAGCGGAGTCCTGATGGGAGGGATACTTTCCGGGGGTCCGCCGGTGATGATTTACTCTCTGAAAAAGTTCACCAGTAAATATCAGATAAAGACAGTACTACAAAGTTTTTTTCTTTTTAGCGGGTCCTATGCCATGGTCTTATATATAAGCTCGGGCCTACTGACGCTGCCGGTGCTTTTATCCAGCATTATCTACCTGCCTGCCACCATAGCCGGGACAGTGTTGGGAATAATAGTTTTTGAGGCCATTTCTTCGGTGGTATTCCACAGGATAGTCATAATATTCATGGCCTTGCTGGGGCTGTCCATGTTATTAAAGTAGCTATTCAATAAGTGACGTGCAGAAAAGGTTCCTTTACCGAAAGAACCCTGAATATTCACCCCAAAAACATTCGGCAGCGCCCACCGCCCCAATGTCTGATTGTTAATTGTAGTTTTATTAAATAATTAAATATAGATAAGTAAAACTTATCTATATCATAAATACTCATAACTTTTTATCAGTTTTATGCAGTATTCAATCTTAAGCATAAAAATTTCAGTTAATGGAATAGATGTGCAATCATCCCTGGCTGCAGAATCCCCCCCAAAGCCCGGGCGATATTACCAAGCAGTTGTTTCTATTGAGGGAAAAGGGATCGGGCATGAGGCACATGCTGGAGAAAAAGCTGGAAGAATATAGTCTGAAACTGGAAACGGTAATGGAGCTTTCCAATACCGAAATGATCATTAGGCTGGTTGAAACCGGAATGGGTGTATCCATTGTATCAGAATACGCTGTGGCCCGTGAGGTAAAACTGGGAACCATTAAAGCCCTGGACCTTCCCTTTATGGAAATTAAAAGATTTTTCTATATGGTATACAGCCGTGAAATCCCGCCTTCCCCTGCACTTAAAGCCTTTGTTCACTTTATTGAAAAAGGTTACACCTTTAAACCCGAGGTATAAGAGTCTTATTGGCTCCTAAGAACTGGCCTTCCATTCATAGAATTTTTTGAGAAATTTACCATTAATCTAACAAACAGTTTTCCAAGCCCAATAACCCCAAGGAGTTGCCCGATACCAGTAGGAAGTAGGCATAAAATTTAGTACACCGAGGCTTAACTGTTAATTACACAAAAAATAAGAAAAATGTCTCCCGGATTTATTCGGGAGACATTTGCCATTCCTGTCTTAAAATGTAGTCGAACCTTTAACGATGTTGCCGCCAGCGGATTTTGTAAGGGTCACCTTTATTACAAAGCGTCAGTCAAGAAATTATATGTGCAATCATGGCTAATCAATTCTAAAGAAAGACTCGTCAAATTCCGGTTTGTCTTGATACCTGGACATGAAGAACCCGGGCATCCTATTGGACTGTTCGAACAAAACCGGATTTACCTCAATTCCTGCCTGAAGCAATGCTTTGACAACATCCTGGGGGTCCGGAGGACAGCCTTTAACAGGAATCATCTCCTGGATATCCGGATTGTCCTTATTGGCATTATACATGCATTGACCCAGAAGAATGGTTTTTTTCATGCCCGGGGTCGGTTTCATTTTTTTACCGGTAAGGATCTCCACCTTGTCCCATGGCTCACCTTTCCAGGCATTGCGGATAGCCGAAAGCACCAGACCATTCAATCCCGAGCAGTACGTGCACATGGTCAGGTCATATTTCCGATAATAAAGCCCCTTGATGCCATCCTTGGCCATAGGTACGGGCATACACCCCTCTTCGGTATCGCTGTAAGGAAAAATGTATTGATGAAAAGAGGTTACGTCTCCAATGCTTTCACCCACCACTTCCACATCCGACAGGTCAATAGGACGGTTGCGGTTATTGGCCGCGTGGACGAGATGAGGAACGTCCGCCGGATCGTGTCCCAGCACCCTGGCCCCCAACAAGTCGGCTGAAAGTATATCGCTTGAAGCCACCAGCAGGTTGCTTCTCCGCATCTTGCCGTCGAAGGCCGGACCACGCTCCAGGGTATATATGCCGTCAAGCAGTGTGAAGATGGGCGGCATCTTGTCGGCCAGTTTGGCAATATGAAAATTCAAGTCCTTTTCCGGGTCCGGGTTGTGGCATTTTTTTCGCGAGGGGATATCAATAGTACCTTTCAGGTTTTTGATGCCAAGACTGACTACGGTCTGGTTGTGGGACTTCATGGCGGGAAGGTCCACAACGAAATCGCTGTGCAATATATCAGTGTTAAAGTTCAGGGTAATCCCGTCGCCAAGGTCCACTTTCTCAAAGGGCCTGTCCATGACATTTATTGATTTCACCCCGTAGCGCTGTTTTAATGTTTCGTAACCAAGTGTCCTGAAGGCATGGGCCGGGGTCTCTTTGTCTTTAGCACCGGTAACTGTTCCTTCGCCTATGGTAATATCATTGATGCCGTGTTCTTTCAGGATCACGACCATATCCTCAATAACGCGGGAGGTGGTGATTACCCCCCATTTTGGAAATTGTGTGACCCTGGACCAGAACACAATATTCGGCTTGATAAAAACCCTGGCGTTTTTCGGCATGTGTTCCAGCCCTTTGGAAAATTCCACCGCCTTGCGAACCGACTCCAGCGGTTTCTCGTAACGTACAATGGCAACAACAGGTTTACTCATTAAAAATCCTCCCTTAATGCTATTTTTTTGGAAATCCCCATCTATCTCTATCATTTTTCCAAATACATGACTGCAATTTTATCGCTGATAGGCTTCATTGCCTGTAAACATCCAGCACCCATACCGGAGTATCAAATACAATCAACTTAGGGTATAATGTTGTCGCCGCATAGCAGTCTTCTGGAGTTGCTAGAAAGGAATGTCTTGTATCCAATAGATACTCAACGGAGATTACCGAAAACCATCGGGTATCCTTTGCTTTTACAATTATTTCTGCGTACCGTGCCATATCCTTCGATGCTAACTGTAACAAATCCTCCAACGTTGAAGAACTTTTTAAACCCCAATTACCCACAAGCAGCCAGGCAATATATTGATGGGGATAGTGATTGAGGATTTAAGGATTGTCCGGGGTTTTGATAGCAATAGCAACTCAGGCAGGCTATTCCCTGCCTAAGTTGCAGCCGGTAATCGGCAGAGACATCTCGGTTTTGTCAAGGATGTGCCCATGCAGAAACCGACACTGGGCGGCAAATGCTTAAAAAAGTGATTATGCGGTTAGAGGCATAACTGAAAGCCTGACCCCTTAATACTTCTATGTTTTTTCATTCCGCTTAAGTATCGCCCCGACAAGGATTAAATCTTCTTCTTTAATCAGCTGGTAGATAATCCTGATGTTTCTTGTTTTAAGCCGGTAGTAGTTTTTCTCCAGGCAAATGGCGTTGGGGGGAACGGGTGTTTCTGTCAGAGTCTTTAATACCTCGAAAACTCGCTCTCTATCTCTTTATCGTCAGGATTATTCGTAGGCTTCCACCAGTTTTTTATAGGTGTCAATATCAAGCAAAACGCTTTCCAATGCCTAACTCGTGGAAAGTTACGCTGCAGCAATATGCGGGCAGACTTCATAAATTATTTGGCACAAACAGATTCTATTCGGCCAGGAGGATATTTGTCGTATTATATGGAAGTTTTATAACGTTAAAGCAATTTCTATTCACTGCAGGGAACATACCGTTAGCAGTAACATCTACTGTTAAAGAATAATGAAAGGATAATTATGATTAATAACATTGCAACAGAAAAGGACATACAAAAAATCGTCAGTGATTTCGATGTTTTTTGCACATATATTATAGACAATAAGCCGACACTGACCAAGACCAAAGAGGAACTAGGAAAAAAGGACTGCTTTGCCATAAATACCCTGCTAACCAGTCCAAAGGATGTGAGCGGTCCTAAATACATGCAGTCCGCCTATCCGGAAATAAACCTGTTAATCCACTTGGCCGGGAAGGCCGGACTCTTTACGATGGAGTACACTAAAAACGATAAGCGGTTACTGATGCCGACAGCAAAAATGGAAAAATACAGGGCTCTAAATTTCTATAGCAAGTATATTTTACTGTTCAGGATTTACTGGACCGGTCTGGATTTCAATGCATTTTATAGCGATTCAACAATACATCATTATCTGCACTATATTGATCCAGTCTTTGCAGTGCTGGCCAAGGCTGTGCCGGAAGAGGTGATAGATGTGGACATTGAGTATGTCGGCTATAAAATTGACCACCAAAATCCCATTGAAATTATGTTTTACGGTATGGGACAAATAGTGCATCACCTGGGGTATTTCGGTTTTTGGCAATATGTAAGGGCCGAAACTCAAAGGGTTTATTATACCGTGAAGGATATCGGCATCAAGTCCATTACTCCGTCAAGCTTTGGCATAGCCATGGTTAACGCCTGCCTTGAGCGGCCTTTCGGTATTTATAACAGAGTGTTAAGAGAAAATTATCTTGTTATTAGAAATAGTTTTGGCGAATTAATTGGGGACATGGAGCTGACCCTGTCAAGAAATCAGGGTAATTTAAAGGAGAAAAGGCGCGTTTTCAAGCCCAAAGGCGGGCCGGTGAACCGGCCGGAGAGAGAAGTATTCGAGAAAGCTTTTGAAGGGATATTCCCCCCGGGGGCCATCGACGCAGAGGCCATAGCCAGTGTCTTACGGCGGGAAGAGCGGCAGGCGGTGGGAAACACATATATTTTCAAGGTATCTATGGGCAAAAATATATGGAGAAAAATAAAATTGTCTTCCAGCCATACCTTGCATCAATTACATGAGGCAATTCAGGATGCCTTTGGTTTCTTTGACGACCATTTATACGCCTTTTTCATGGACGGCAAGGCCTGGTCCGAGGATGCCTACCTGGACCCCAGGGGAAATGAACCGCCCTACGCCGACGAGGCGGAAATCGGAAGGATCGGATTGGTGCTCTGGAAGCGATTCCTGTATTTATATGATTTTGGATATGAATGGAGAATCGATGTGCGGCTGGAGGAAATACTGGATTCATCAACACCGCCAAACGAAGCCGCAGTAATTGAAGTATATGGCGAGTCTCCTTCCCAGTATCCCGACTAGGAGTCTTCCGGTACCGGGTAGTGCGGCCGAGCAAGGTCGCTTTATATAGCGGGTGCGAATCCCGCCGG
>LADL02001413.1_pt1 | contig 17773 bp, 16 predicted proteins | sample 619721 | NCBI WGS metagenome assembly LADL02 (sample SAMN03397408, study PRJNA257561) | rock porewater metagenome | biome: terrestrial; feature: Opalinus Clay rock; material: porewater; isolation source: Opalinus Clay rock porewater BRC-3 borehole | place: Switzerland: Mt Terri URL, St-Ursanne ...
TTAGGGGGCGGAGTAATTGCTTTTAGCGTTAGAAGGAATCAGGATATTGGATTTGACACGGCTGCTGCCGGGACCGTACTGTACAATGTTCTTTGCGGACTTTGGGGCAGAAGTTATAAAGGTTGAAGAGCCAAGGTTAGGGGATTATATTCGCTGGAACCCACCTTTTTATCAACAGGGTGCCAGCTACCGGCATGAGATTATAAACAGAAATAAGAAAAGCATTGCTATAGATCTTAAAAGCGTGGAAGGTCGCGAGATATTTAAACGGCTGGCACAAAAGGCTGACGTTGTTGTCGAGAGCTTTCGCCCCGGGGTTGCCAGGAAGCTCGGTATAGACTATCAGGCTGTCAGGGAGGTCAAAGAGGATATTATTTATTGTTCTATAAGTGGATACGGGCAAGACGGCCCTTATAGCCAAATTCCGGGCCATGACATTAATTATATCAGCATTGCAGGGTTGCTGATTAATAATGGAATACCAGCTGAACCGATTGTGCCCGGTGTACAGGTTGCAGACTTGGGAGCCGGCGGGATGATGGCGGCTATTGGAATCCTCACTGCGCTGGTTAACCGCCAGCTTCATGGAGGCGGGCAATACATCGATATTTCCATGCTGGATGGCGCTGTTTCCTGGCTTCTGCCGCTAGCAGCAAACATCTTTGCAGGTGAAAAAGCGCCTAAGCGGGGACAACATCAGCTTACCGGGGGACGGGCCTGTTACCAGGTCTATAAGACTAAGGACGGCAAATTTATCTCAGTTGGCAACCTGGAAGAAAAGTTTTGGGTAAAATTTTGCATTCGGATCGGCCGGGAGGATTTAATCGAAAGGGCGAATGACCCACCCGAACAACAAGCCGAGTTGCGGGTCTTGCTGCAAAACATTTTTGCGGCAAAGACCCGGGCAGAATGGAATCAGGAGTTATTTAGTGAAGATGTTTGTTTTGCCCCGGTGCTGGAAGTGGAGGAAGCTTTTGAGGACCCGCAGGTTGTCCACCGTAATATGATTTTTGAAATCCCTCATTCAAAAGGGGGACTTATAAAGCAGATTGGATTTCCTATTAAATTGTCTCAAACCCCGGGTAAGTTCAGGCTTGAAGCCCCGGGTTTGGGAGAACACAGCAAGGAGATTTTGCAGGAACTGGGGTATGATCACCACGAGATAGGTGAAATGGTGAAAAAAGGTGTGGTTAGCGCCAAGCCAGGCGATTAATTAAAACACTTGGCAGTGAGGAGAGCTGATTTTATATGGGGAATAGCCATCGTACAATCTTAAAAAACTTGACCGTTGACAATAAAAACCACATTTGCACTATTGTTATTTCGAGGGAAAGTGTAAGAAATGCCCTGGATCCTGAAACCTTTGCCGAGATATCGCAAGTGTTGAAGGAAATTGAGGCAGACACTGAAGTTTATACGGTGGTTATAACCGGGTCCGGGGAAAAGTCCTTTGCTTCGGGGGCCGACATCCGTTCATTGAATTCAAGGAACCCTATGGATATTCTCAATAACCCCAATACATTGGTGTTAAATCAAATTGACAGTTTTCGCAAACCGATAATCGCCGCTATTAACGGCTTTGCCCTTGGGGGAGGGTGTGAGTTGGCTCTAACATGCGATTTGCGAATTGCCTCCAAAAACGCCAAATTCGGATTACCGGAACTCAATTTAGGAATAGTACCGGGAGGTGGGGGAACTCAGCGCCTGGCCCGGGTCGTTGGTTTAGGCAAAGCTAAAGAGTTAATTCTAACCGGCAAGATTATCGATGCCGACGAAGCGAAGTCAATTGGACTGATTAGCGAGGTACTGCCAGATAGGACGAGTTTAATGGACAGGGCGCAAGAAATTGCCGCTATTATGGCGAGCAAGGGGCCAATTGCATTGCAACTGGCCAAAAGCTTAATCAACCAAAGCTTAAATATTGATGTCGCCAGCGGGATCAACCTGGAAAAGCTTGCACAGACTATACTATTCTACACCGAAGATAAGCGCGAGGGGGTAACAGCATTCCTGGAAAAGCGGAAAGCTGAATTTAAGGGTATATAAAAACATTTTTGAGATAGGGGGATGGAAATGGTGAATAAAACAAATGACCTCCTTGCAATTGCAGATATCCACAATATAACTGTTCTCGGCGCAGGAATTATGGGAGCGGGGATTGCCCAAATAGCTGCGGCTGCCGGCTACAAGGTCAAACTCTATGATATTTCGCAAATTATACTTGATAAGGGACTTAAAACAATTTCAGATAGTTTATCTAGGTTTACTAAAAAAGGTAAAATAACCAATTCCAAAGCTGATGCCATAATTAGCAATATCACACTTGAAAACAATTTTGAGCAAGCTGTCGGGGATGCTGACTATGTCTGTGAGGCAATTCCTGAGATTCTGGAACTTAAGAAAGAGACGTTTCAAAAATTAGATTGGGCTTGTAGGACAGACACGATATTGGCTACCAATACATCACAATTCAGCGTTACCGCAATTGCTTCGGCAACTAAGAACAGGGGAAGGGTTGTAGGAACTCACTACTTTAATCCTGCTGTAATTATGAAATTAGTCGAGATTGTCAAAGGGTTGGAAACTACCGACAGCACAATTGAAAAGGCAATTAAAGTTAATGAAAGGTTTGGCAAGGAGGTAGTTGTCTGCAGGAAGGATACACAGGGTTTTATTACCACCAGGCTAACCGCAATTCAACGGGTTGAAGCTTATCGGCTGCTGGAAGAGGGGATCGCGACTCCGGAGGAAATTGATAAAGCCATGAGACTAGCCTTCAATCATCCAATGGGGCCATTCCAATTGGGAGATTTTGCAGGATTGGACACCGGTCTTCGGGCACTCAAAGCATTGGAAAATACCTACGGAGACCGCTTCAAACCGCCACAAATAATTGAAAGGATGGTGGATGCCGGGCTGATTGGCAAAAAGGCTGGTAAGGGTTTCTACAAGTATGAATAACAAGAGCCTTAAAACTAATATTGAGGGGGGAAGATTATGAACACAAGCGTGCTTGCTATTGCTGTTTTGCTTGCGGCGTTGACTTTTACATCTGGCTGTGGTTCTGCAAAGAACGAAGAATCTGGCAAACAATCGTCAAAAGAGCCAATAAAAATTGGTGCTAATTTCCCTTTCTCGATCAACTGGTAAACCCATTGGAAGAAAATCAGCTGTGACATAAGGGAGGAGAAATAAATATGGATTTAAGTAACTCACAAGATTACTTGGAACTTAGAAAAAAAGTAAAAAAATTCGCGACTTGGTTTAATGATCAAAAAATTGAGGGTAAGCGTTACAATGACAAGGAAAAGTCCATAATGCTGGCAAAGGACGGATTCTTCGATTATATGTTTCCAAGCCAATACGGTGGAAAACTGGTGAAAGACTTTGATGTTACCGCCCTTTGTATTATTCGCGAGGAACTAGGGCGTTTATGTGCTGAATTAGATGGTGTGTTTATCGGTCAGGGACTGGGGGGTTATCCCATCCTCATCTTCGGGTCGGAGGCGCAAAAACGGGAATATTTAATCCCGACCGCAATGGGGCAGAAAATTGCAGCGTTTGCTTTGACTGAATCTGAGGCTGGTTCTGATGTGGGAAGTGTACAGACCTCGGCCCTACCGGCCGAAGATGGTTATGTTATTAACGGAACAAAAAAATTCATTTCGAACGCGGGGGCTTCTGATTATTATCTGGTATTTGCCAAAACCGATCCTGCAGCCGGAAACAAGGGTATTTCCGCATTCATTGTTGATGCGGATAATCCGGGATTGACGATTGAACCAATGGAAGTAATAGCGCCCCACACCATTGGTAAACTGGAGTTTAACTCTTGTAAAGTCACCGAAGAGAGCCTGGTGGGAAATTTAGGCGATGGTTTTTCAATCGCCATGAGTAATCTGGATATTTTCAGGACAACAGTTGGAGCCATGGTGGTGGGGTTGGCTCAATCCGCTTTGGACCTGTCGGTAAGTCGCGCCAAAACCCGTGTTCAATTCGGCAAACCTATCGCCAAGTTCCAGGCTATTCAATTTAAACTTGCAGATATGTCAACGTCATTAAGAGCAGCCAGGCTTATGGTTTATACTGCTGCAGGATTAAAGGATTCAGGGAAGAACCCATCCATGGAATCAAGCATGGCAAAGCTGTTCGCAACTGAGACAGCATTTAATGTTGTAAACTCGGCAGTGCAGATTTTCGGGGGGGATGGGGTAGTGAAGAATTCCCCCGTTGAGAAGTTATACCGTGAGGTTCGTTCACCCATGATTTATGAAGGAACTTCCGAAATCCAACGCATTGTAATCGCCAGGGAACTCCTAAAGCGTTCTGAAATGTAACAGCCGCCATGATGGTAGGCTACCCAAATTCCAGTACTACCGCATACTGCTTCGCAACAGCCCGTTAATAACGTGGCGATAAAATATCATTAGTCGCTAAAAGAATGGGCATTAAAAAAGTAAGGTTAATGGAAAGAAGGGGTAAAGCCGAGTGGACCATTTTGCTTTAAGAAATACCACAATGGGTGATGCTTTCCGAAAAATTGCAGATATTTACGGCAACCGGGAGTCAGTGGTTTACGGAGAGGAAAGATACAGGTACAGTGACCTGAAAGAAATGGCAGATTCCATTTCCAAGGGGCTGATTAATATTGGAATTGAAAAAGGTTCAAAAGTGGCTGTATGGCTTCCCAACTGCCCCGAGTGGATTTGTTTATTAATGGGAATAACCCAGATAGGGGCTGTCCTTATTCCCATGAACCCGCGGTACAAAAGTTATGATTTAGAGTACATAATTAATGAGGCTGGCATAGAGGTCCTGTTTACGACTGATCAGTTTATGCAGGCCAATTATCTCGGGGTGTTGGAAGAGATTTGTCCGGACGTGGGGAAAGGAGAGGGACGTAGCGATAAAGTGCCGACACTGCGGGAGATTGTATTTGTAAGAAATCAAAAGAAAGTTCACTTCACGCTGGATGACTTGATAGAGGGCGGCAAGAATATTTCCGACTCAACACTGGAAGACGGAATAAGCCAGTGTGATCCTCATGAAGCCATATACATTTTGTTTACATCAGGGACTACGGGAGTACCTAAGGGTGCTGTCAGAACAGCCGATAACGTTCTACAGCACGCATATGATGTCGGAAAATGGCTTTTGCTTCAGCCGGGAGACAGGGCTTTAGGGGTAATTCCCTTTTGCGGGGCGTGGGGTTGCTCCACTATTATTCCCAGCACTCTGTTACACGGGTGCAGCTTAATAATGCAAGACCATTTCGACGTTGAAGAATCACTGAAAATAATTGAAAGAGAAAGAATTACCCTAATGCATGGCGTGGATGTAATGTTCAATGCCATGGCCGATTTTGAGGGGCTCCATAATTATGACATTTTTTCACTGAAAAAAGCTCTTGTGGCAAATTTTGGAGCATACCCGGGATTAATGGACAGAGTATTTGAAGAATTAAAAATTGAGCAGGCAACTCAAGCCCTGGGAATGACGGAAGCCAATGCGTGCTACTTGCTTCTTGACGTCAGGCAGCCTGTGGAGGACAGAAAAAAAATTGCCGGCGGGAAACCCTTGCCAGGGATAGAAATAAAAATAACCGATCCGCTAACCTGGAGGGAACTTCCTCAAGGAGAAACCGGGGAGATTTGCATTCGGGGGTACACATTATTATCCGGCTATTTCAAAGGTGAGGAAGAGAATAAAAAAGTTTTTGAAAATGACGGGTGGTTCCACACAGGTGATCTCGGTTTAATCGACGAGAAAGGATTGGTTCATTTTCAGGGCCGGCTAAAGGAAATGTACAAATCAAGCGGTTTTAACGTCACACCCAGGGAAGTGGAAGAATTTTTGTTGACGCACCCTGACATTGAAGAAGTGGGGGTTGTGGGGGTTCCCCATCCCAAGTTCGGGGAGACCGGAATGGCCTTTATAAAGTGTAAGGAAGGCTTTAATGTTGAGCAGAAGGACATGTTTCAATATTGCAAGGGAAGAATCGCTACCTTCAAGATCCCGCAATATATTCAGATAACAAAAAAACTTCCGAAAGTTCAGGGGCCGCACGGGGACAAAATTTCAAAGGTGGAACTTCAAAAAATGGCTATGGCTATATTAAAAAATGGAGGTGCCCAATAGTATGATATTTGAATTAACAGAACAACAACGGAAGCTTCAAAGTGATTTGCGTCAGTTGCTGGAAAAAGAAATTATGCCCAGGGCCGAGGAAATTGACAGAACCGGCGCATACCCGAGAGAAGGCCTCAAAATTTTAAGTGATTTTGGCGTAACGGGAATGACTATCCCCAAAGAGTATGGCGGAAACAAAAAAGATTATGTAACAGTATGCCTTGTGGGGGAAGAGATAGCCAGGGCCTGTTTGTCTACTTCCTGTGTGATCAATATTTATCATTTAGGTTCATTTCCTTTTCTGATCGCCGGGAGCGAAGCTCAGAGGCAGTGCTATCTTCCCGATATAGCGGCGGGTAAAAGGGCGGGTTCATTTTGCCTGACTGAACTAGAATCCGGATCTGACGCAGCATCAATAAAAGCAACGGCAGTGCTTAAGGGAGATAAGTATTTAATCAACGGGCATAAAATCTTTATCGGCAATACGGGCGAGTCCGATATTTATGTGGTCTTTGCTAAAACCGATGCAACCAAGGGAGCCCGCGGAATTTCAGCGTTTATTGTTGAAAAAGGCACGCCAGGCTTCAGGATTGGTGAAATATACCTCAAAATGGGAATTAATGGTCAGAGAACTGGCGAGTTGTTTTTCGAAAATTGTGAGGTCCCGAAAGAAAACCTGCTGGGTGTCGAAGGAGAAGGATTAAAAATAGCGCTTAAAACATTGAATATCGCGAGAGTGACCGTGGCGGCGCAAGCCCTCGGGGTGGCCCAGGCGGCTATGGAAGAGAGCTTGCAATATGCTCTGAAAAGGCAGCAGTTTGGCAAACCTATTTTTGAAAATCAGGGGATACAGTTTAAAATCGCCAACATGGCTACGCAAATCCATGCCGCCCGCCTGATGACATTAGATGCAGCAGCCAGACTGGATGAAGGTATGATTCCGATTAAAGAATGTTCAATGGCCAAGTACTGCGCAACTGAAACGGCCAACAGGGTAGCCTACGACGCGGTCGAAATTTTCGGGGGCAGAGGCTATTTAAAGGGGTTCAAGGTTGAAAGGTTTTTCAGGGATGCTCGGGTTCTAACATTATATGAGGGTACTTCGGAAATTCAACAAATTATAATATCCAGGGAGATGGCCAAAGAACAGTTTTAAGCTGTTTATGACCTATTTTGTTGTTGAAGGAGGATTGTTCCTTTGAAACCCTGGATAAAAAATCTTTTACCACTATGCTTATTTTTGGTCCCGGCTTTAAATTTAAATCCATATTTTAATGACATATTGATAATATTTTTAATTTACACAATTTATGGACAAAGTCTGAACTTGCTTACAGGTTATGTTGGTGAAATAAGCTTTGGTCATGCAGCGTTCTTTGGTTTAGGTGCTTACACTTCAGCTATAATGGTTGAAATGGTAGGTCTTAGTTACTGGTTATCACTATTCATAGTTGTAATATTGGTAGGGCTGGTTGGGTGGCTTATTGCAAAACTCGCTTTTAAAACCGTAAAGGGCATATACTTTGCAATTGTTACATTTGCGATAACTTACATTTTCTATTTCATTGCCAACGAATGGGAGTCAGTTACCAAAGGGGCAGCCGGGATAGCCGATATCGACGTTCCCAGGATAAACATTTTAAACCTTAATTTAGTCTTTGACAATGAGCAAATGTATTTGGGCATGGTGATAGTGTTTACTATTGCTATAACATTCATAATTGGCAGAATTGTGAATTCAGGTATCGGTCGGGCGTTTATCGCCATCCGTGAAGGGGAGGATCTTTCAAAATCAATTGGAATCAACATAGTAAAGTATAAGACGACGGCTCTGGTTATATCAGCCTGCATAGCCGCAATTAGCGGGTCAATATACGCTCACTATATAGGAGTTCTGAGTCCGTCGATTTTCAGCCTGTACTATGTTTCCCTTCCTTTACTGATTGTTGTGGTCGGAGGTAAAGGTACAATAGCGGGTCCCTTTATAGGAACGGCATTGTTTCAAGTACTTCCTGAATTTATGCATTTCAGTCCTGAATTAAAAATGATTGTATTTGGGTTACTATTACTATTCTCGATACTTTTCATGCCTGAAGGAGTATACAACAAGTTTGCCGAGGTTTTTATCAAAGCTAAAAAGGACAAGGTGACCGGAAATGCATAGTGATTGTTCTGGTGCGATTCTTGAAGTTAAGCAAATATCTAAGGACTTTGGCGGTTTAAGGGCCCTCTCAAATATTAGTTTGCATATTAAAGTCGGGCAAATATGCGGTTTGATAGGCCCAAATGGCGCAGGGAAAACCACTCTTTTCAATGTTATAAGCGGTTTTCTCAAACCCACAAATGGTGAAATAATTTTTCACCAAAAAAATATAACCCAATTAGATCCTTTTGCTATTGCCAAAATAGGACTGGTTAGGACTTTCCAACAAACCAATACCTTTCCTGAATTGACTGTTTTTGAAAATGTATTTACTGCAACATTCTGTTCGCACAAACATGACCTGTGGAATTCAATACTAAGGTCAAAAAAATTTAAGGAAAATGAAAAGGAAGATAAAGAATTTGCCTATGAAATAATAAAATACTGTAGAATGGAAAGCCGGACCGATATTAAAGCCAAGAATCTCTCATATGGAAACCAAAAGCAGCTGGGTATGGCCATTGCCTTAGCCGTCAAGCCGAAGCTGCTTTTGCTGGACGAGCCGGCTGCCGGTTTAAATCCCAGTGAAACAGAGCAGATAAGCGAAATTATTACCAAAATACAAAAGCATTTTGGTGTATCAATTTTGGTAGTTGAGCATGATATCAAGTTTATTATGAATCTTTGTGAGAAAATATCTGTTTTAAGTTATGGCGAAATAATTGCTGAGGGTTCTCCGGACGAGATAAAAAGCAATACTAAGGTGGCGGAAGTTTATATCGGCAAAAGCAACCGGTAGATCAAGCCTTGTGGAAGAGAGGACATAGTTATATGTTATCTGTTCGTGATTTAATAGTATATTACGGTAAAGTCAAGGCCTTAAAAAATATTAATCTACATGTCGATAGCGGTGAATTGGTGGCTATAGTTGGTGCCAACGGCGCTGGGAAATCAACCTTACTGCGCACTATTTCAGGATTAATTGAGCCAAAAGCAGGTTCTATTAATTTTGAGGGCAAGGAAATCGGGCGCCATCCGGCTCATAAAATAACCCGGTTGGGAATATCGCACGTACCTGAAGGCAGGCAGCTCTTTCCGGAAATGACGGTGTTGGAAAATATAGAATTAGGCGGGCTTGTGATTAAAGACTCTAATTTATTTAGAAAAAACATTGATTTTGTTTATGAAATGTTTCCGATTCTAAAAGAACGTGCGGGTCAGAAAGCTTCTACACTAAGCGGCGGGGAACAGCAAATGCTGGCTATCGCAAGGGGCCTGATGTCCAGCCCAAGGTTATTTTTGTTGGACGAACCATCTTTAGGTTTGGCTCCGCTGATTATTGACAAGGTGGCTGATATAGTCACAGAACTGAACAAACAGGGGTTGACTATAATACTTGTTGAACAAAATGCAAATATGGCCCTGCAGTTGGCTGATAGAGCATATGTATTAGAAACGGGTGAAATAGCTATGGAAGGGAAGGGAAGCGATTTATTGAAAAATGAGGTGGTATTGAAGTCTTATCTGGGAGGTTAGCAAAATAGATTAAAGAGGAGGATAACTTTTGCAATTACTACTCCAACAGTTGATAAACGGCCTGGTTCTTGGCATAAATTACGGCCTGATGGCCAGCGGGCTATCGCTGATATTCGGCATAATGAGGGTGATAAACTTTGCCCATGGTGAATTATATATGTTCGGAGCCTATTTGACTGTTTTATTTATGAATCTCCTGGGGTTATCCTACATCTGGTCAGGAGTTATCTCCATATTAATGGTGGTTGTAATTTCTTTTCTTATAGAAAGAGTATCAGTGCATCAACTTTTAAAACGCGATCCGATGACTATATTTCTCAGTACTTTTGCGATAAGCATTATTTTAAGCAATGTTGCCCAGTTAATCTTCGGTGTAAGGCCTAAGCGGATGCCAAGTCCTTTTGATGTACCGGTGGATATTCAGGGCATAATATTGACTGAACAAAAGATTTTAACCTTTGTTATTGGAATAGTTGTAGTCATAGGGTTGAGTATATTAATTCAAAAAACCAAGATTGGGAAAATATTGAGGGCCACTTCTCAGAATACAACTCCCGCCCAGTTGGTGGGAATTAACACCCGGGCTGTATATATGTACGCATTTGGAATTGCCGGAGGCTTGGCTGCTTTAAGTGGAATTCTACTTGCTCCTTCAATTAACCTGTACCCTACCATGGGGACACAGGTTATTATTAAAGGTTTTGTAATCGTTGTTCTGGGAGGCCTGGGCAGCGTAAACGGCGCTTTTGCCGGAGGGCTGTTGCTTGGTGTGATAGAAGTTCTTACGGCTTCGTATTTTGGCAGCGGTTTCAAAGATGTGGTAGGATATATAATTCTCGTTGCTATTCTAATATGGAGACCTTCAGGGTTATTCGGAAAAGCGATTAGTAGGTAAAAGGGAAAGGAGCGGCGTATGTATTTTGTTGTTAAAAAACGAGGAGGTGAGTGATGTTAATCTCCCACTTAAATTAAGTATTACTAAAATACATTTTTGAAAGGAAAAGAATTATGCGAAAAATAAGTATTTTTACAATCATTTTACTATTTACCGTGGTGGTTGCGGTGGGTTGCGGAGAAACCAAAAAAAGCAGTATGGGCGGCGCCAAAGAAGAGAAAAAGGGAGGCAATCCGGTAAAAATAGGACTCATCCAACCTGCCACAGGGGACGCGGCCCAGTGGGGCAAGTTCGCTCAGGAGGCATTTGATGTTATTGTGAAGGATGTTAACGACAAAGGCGGGGTCCTTGGCGGCAGGCCCATCGAATATATTTTTGTTGACAGCAAGGGAAATGCTGAGGCTACGGTAACTGGCATTAAAAAGTTTATCAACCAGGACAAAGTGGACGTTATAATCGGACATAGTTTTAGCACTCCTACACTGGCTGCCAAAGAAATAACCCGTGATGCGGGGATGCTGCAAATAGTTGCCGGCGCCAAACATCCTGATATTACATTAAAAGGACACCCGTTGCTGTTCAGGGTCAATACAACGCAGATGCAGGACGGTATGGCTTTTGTAGAAGACCTGGAAAAAAATATAAAGGCTAAAACAGTTGCCATAATCGCCGATAAACTTGACTACGGCCAGTTTTTGACCAAGCTTCTCGATGAGGAACTGCCCAAAAAAGGGATAAAGGTTGTGGCCAAAGAATCCGTGGAAATGCAGGAGAGTAATTTCGCGGTTCAGGTTTCAAAGTTTAAGTCTATGGCACCCGATGCCGTTGCCATAATTTTAAGTTCCCCGCCGTCCACTGCCGCCTTTTTAAAGGAAATGGACAACTACGGGCTAAAGGCCGCCAAACTGGTCATGGGCGGGGGTGTTGACGAAAGCCTTATTGAAATGGCCGGAAAATCAATAGAAGACGCATGGTTTGAGGATATCTATGTGCCTAGCTTTAAAAACCAGTTTAACCAGGGATTTGTCAGCGCAATTAAAAATAAAACCGGTATGCTTCCCAACAAATTGCACCTGCAGAACTGGGATTCGCTTCAGGTTTACCTGAAGGCTATAGAGAAGGCCGGAACAACTGATCCCAAAAAGGTGGCGGAAGAAATACGCAAGGGTGAGTTTGACAGTCCACGGGGCAAAAAGATTACTTTTGACGAAAACGGCCAAATCAAAGCACTGCCGATGTCTTTGACTGTGCGGGATGGCAAGGTGGTTGAGAGGTTTTAGACTGTCTTATTGAACTTGATGGGGGAAGGGAAAATTGCGGAGGAACCTGTATTTTTTCTTCTCCCATCGTCATTATTCCAACTGAGTGATTTTGAATAGTTAATCGAAGGAACCCCTTTTTTCAATCACGGACTTAGCTATTTAAGGAGAGGATTTTAGTGACATTATTTACCAGGGTGCTGGAGCCCCTAAAAATAGGGGCGATAGAAATAAAAAACAGGTTTATCATGGCGCCTATGGTTGTCAATTACGCCGGAACGGACGGGGAGCTTACTGAAAGGTATATAGCCTACCTTTTAGCCAGGGCCAAGGGCAAGATCGGAATGATCATTACTGAAGCCGCTTATGTCCACCAGAGCGGCAAAGGGTTCGTGAATCAAATAGGAATACATAAAGATGAACTTGTGGAAAGCCATAATCAGCTTACACAGGCCGTTCATCAACACAACTGCAAGATTGTCCTTCAGTTGTACCATGCGGGACGGCAAACTGTATCGGAAGTTACAGGCATGCCGATTCTTGCGCCGTCCCCGGTGCCGTGCCTTTACAAAAAAGAAATGCCCCGGGAAATGAATAAGGCCGAAATAAAAGAAATCGTTCAAGCATTCGGCAAAGCGGCGGTAAGGGCTAAAAGAGCCGGTTATGACGCTGTGGAGATTCACGGTGCCCATGGGTACCTCATCAACCAGTTCCTTTCTTCGTACAGCAATAAAAGGACTGATGAATACGGGGGATCCCTGGACAACCGCTGTAGATTTGCCCTGGAAGTAATTGAGGAGGTTAGAAAAACGGCAGGAGAAGACTTCCCTGTTATTTTTCGTATAAGTTCTGATGAGTTTGTTTCCGGGGGTATAGTCGTTGGCGAGGCGAAAATTATTGCTAAAAAAGTGGTTGATGCCGGGGTGGATGCTATTCATGTTTCAGGAGGGAATTATCAGAGATCGGATATGATCGTCCAGCCCGCCACTGTCCAACAGGGCTGCTATGCCGATAACGCGGCGGTCATAAAAGAGGAGATTAGGGGTAGAGTTCCGGTTTTGGTCGTGGGTAGAATAAAAGACCCGAAACTTGCGGAAGAAATAATTGATGCCGGTAAAGCAGATGCCGTCGTTATGGGTAGGGCTTTACTGGCCGATGCCAACCTTGTCAAAAAGATCTATGAAGGCATGTACCACAGGATCAGGAAGTGTACGGGCTGCTGCCAGGGGTGCATCGACAGGCTTTCTAATGGTTTTGACGTACAGTGTTTAACCAACGCCGAGACGGGGAACGAGTACAGGCTTGATTTGAGCATGAAAGCCGAAATAAAGAAAAGGGTGCTGGTTGTCGGGGCTGGGCCGGCCGGATTGGAAGCGGCGAGGGTGGCTGCGCTCAGCGGCCATGAAGTGTTTCTTTTTGAGAGCAAGGAAAAGTTGGGGGGGCTTGCCACAGCGGCTTCTATTCCCCCGTATAAAGAAGAATTAAATGAATTGATTGACTACTTTATCAATGAGATAAAAGAACTTGGTGTAACGGTAAAAGTCAGGTCACAAGTCAACAAACAAACAATAATAGACATGAATCCCGATGCGGTTATTTTGGCTACGGGCTCAGTCCCTTTTATTCCTTACATTACCGGTATCGAAGGAAAGAATGTGGTCACAGCCGAAAATATGCTGAACGGTAGCGCCGGGGTGGGGAGGAATGTCGTAGTAATTGGGGGCGGCATGGTAGGATGCGAAACGGCGGAGCTCATTAAATCAAGAAATAACAGGGACGCCCGGGTAACGATAGTGGAAATGCTTCCGCGGGTGGCTGGCGATATGCCTGTTATCCCGCGTGAAATGCTCTTTAACAGGATGAAAAAACTGGGAATTGAAGTAGTGGTCAAAAGCAGGGTTGTGGGAATAAAGGATGGCGGCATAATTGAAATAGAAAAAAACGGAGAAGTTGAAAGCATGGATGGCATAGACACCGTTGTGCTGGCATCGGGGTACAGGTCAAACAATTTATTGGCGCAAGATCTTAAAAAGGATAACATAACCTTTTTAGCCGCAGGGGACTGTATAAAGCCCAGAAAAATCCTGGACGCTATTCACGAGGGTTTCTACGTTGCACGCAATATATGAGGAAGGTGATCTCCAGCTGTAAGGAGTGATGGCATGAGAATTACAATAAGAAAAAAGTTGTTTGCAGGTTTTGGACTAATCATGACTGTACTGATTGGAGTTGGCATATATCTAGCTGATTTCCCCGGTATAATGTGCAAATATGCAAAGTTTTTTTAAAAGAAAGAAAAATTTAAATAGATCAAGAATTTATTAATCGACAAAATAAGTGTTATAGTTACCTTTTTTCGGGCTGGTCCGGTATTTAGTGCTGGACAGGCAAAGGGTAGGTTGGTGGGCAATACCCCGTTATAGGGATTTCAATTGCGTTCGCCGGCCGGTACATAAAGCGGGGACATTGAAGGAGGTGCGGAATCTGTTGGGATAATTGTCTAGTTGCCGATAATAATTTGCTATTTTAAAAGGAGGAAGGACTCTCATGAGTAAGAGACTAGGAATTTTTTCAATACTGGTGGTTTTTCTGTTGGTGTTTGCCGCGGGGTGCGGCGGCGGGTCCAAAAGCGTCGGTGACAGCCAGGGGAAACCGGCTGAAAAGGCCAAGGAAAGGGTGCTGTTGAACGTCGGCACCACCAACAAGACTTCCAGCGCCTACAGCTACTATGTAGCTTCACTGCAGGCCTTCAAGAACAAGGCGCCCCATATTCAGGCCACCCTGGTGGAAACCGGGGCCAGTGTGGACAACGTGGAGCGGATAATCAAGGGTCAGGTGGATTACGGCCTGTCCAGCCATGACGTGGCTTACGAGGCGTACAAGGGGATCGGCCGGTGGAAGGACAAGGCTGTCCCTGACCTGCGCGTAGTCATGATGTGGACCTCCAACGCGGTGCCCTATGTGGTTCGTGCGGACAGCGGGGTCAATACCCCCTACGACCTTAACGGCAAGCGCTTTTCGCCGGGGATGCGGGGGAGCGGCAACGAGGCCATGTGCGAGGCCGTTTTCGGTGCCCTGGGGGTTAAGCCGGACTGGTACCGCGGCAGCCTGGAGGACGCCGCCAACGCCATGAAGGACAATCAAATTGTGGGCACCAACAAGACCAGCGTGGGCACACAGCCCGATGCCACCTTCATTGACATTCAGACCTTTATCAAAATAAAGGCCCTGGACTGGAAGCCGGAAGACATCAAAAAAGTCCAGGAAAAATACCCCTATTACCTGACTGCCGTAATCCCGGCCAAGAGCTTCAAGGACCAGGAAAAAGACGTGACCACCTGGGCCATCATCATGGGCGATGTGGCCAGCAGCAAGCTTAGCAAAGACGTGGTTTATGATATAGTCAAGGCGTTGTTCGAGCAAAAGAGCATACTTTCTCAATCTTATAAGGGATGCGCGGATACTGACTGGGTGAAGGCCACGCTGCAGTCACCCATACCCCTCCATGCCGGCACAGTCAAATATCTCAAGGAGACTGGCGTGCAGGTGCCGGACAACCTGATCCCGCCGGAAGCAAAATAATACTCAGGAGGAGCGGGCGGTTTTGAGGTGGCGGGGTGTTCCCGCCACCCCGGCTCACCGCTGAGGGGGGCTATGAAGTGGTAAAAGAGAATAAAAATAAAGTGGCAGTGCAGGTTGAGCTGCCGGAGGAAAAAAACAAAAAGCGGATGCTGACCGGCGTCCAGGCCACTGTTTTTTGGGTTGTGGCCCTGGCCTACGGAATATTTCAGTTTTACACGGCGGGTTACGGGCCGTTTCCCAACCTGATTCAGCGGGCCATACACATCGGCTTCGGCCTAGTGCTGGCCTTTGCCCTTTTTATGCCGAAGTCAAAAGATGAGGCGGAGAGGCGGGTCGGTGTCCTGGACTGGGCTTTGATTGTATTGAGCGTATTGGGCACCGGCTGGGTGATCGTAAACTACGACCGGTTTATGCTAAACCCGGGCCAGTCGGAGAACATTGACGTTATTTTGGCAGGGATTACAGTCATACTGATTCTGGAAGCCAGCCGCCGTGTGGTGGGCACTGTATTTGTAATAATCGCTTCAGCGACACTTCTTTACGGGGTGATTGGCCCCTACCTGCCCGGTATGTGGGCGCACAGGGGCTTCGGCCTGGATTTTATGGCGGAGCACCTGTACATGACCGACCACGGCATCTGGGGGACCACGGCCGGAATCATGGCCACCACAGTGGCCACCTTCATCCTTTTCGGTGCGGTTTTAGCCCGTTCCGGGGGGGGGCAGGCCTTTATCGACATTGCCTGCTACCTTGGCGGCCGGGCCGTTGGCGGGCCCGCCAAGGTAGCTATAATCAGCAGCGCGTTCTTTGGCATGGTGAATGGCAGCGCTGCCGCCAACGTGGCTGTTACCGGCAGCTTTACCATCCCGATGATGAAGAGGGTGGGCTACCCGCGGGAGTTTGCCGGCGCGGTGGAGGCCACGGCCAGCACCGGCGGCCAGATTATGCCGCCGATCATGGGGGCGGCGGCCTTCATTATCGCGGAACACATGAAACTCCCCTATACCAACATAATGATTGCGGCGGCAATCCCTGCCCTGCTTTACTACGTAGGTGTCTTCATGTCCGTCCATTTCTTCAGCCTGCGCAACGGCATGAGGGGTTTAACCAGGGAGGAAATGCCCGATGTGAAGGAAACCCTTAATATCCGCAACCTTGTCCCCCTGGTGATACCCCTCGGGTTTCTCCTGTTTCTCCTGTTCCGGGGCACTACCGCCACCCTGGCCGGGTTCGCCGCCATGTGCGCGGCAGCGGTGCTTTATATATTGAAGGATATAAGGCCGGCAGGATTAAAGAAGCGCGCCCGGGATATGGTGGAGGCCCTGGTGGAGGGGGGCCGCGAAATCGTGTTGATCGCCCTCCTGGGGGCCGCCGCGGATATCGTAATCGGCATGCTCTCTTTGACGGGGCTGGGGATCAAGCTGACGGACTTTATATTCGGCATGAGCGCCGGGCACCTGATGATGGGCCTGGTCCTGGGTATGCTGATTGCCCTGGTGCTGGGCATGGGCCTGCCGACAACGGCCGCCTACATCCTCGGCGCTTCCGTGTGCGGGCCGGCCCTTATCAATATGGGGATTACCCCCATGGCTGCCTACCTGTTCATCTTTTACTTTGCCACCATATCCGCCTTTACACCCCCGGTGTGCGCGGCGGTTTACGTGGCCTCGGGGATCGCCGGCTCGAACTGGCTGAAGACGGGCTGGATCGCCGTATTGCTGGGCGCTGCCGCGTTTATCGTGCCGTATAATTTTGTCTTTTCCAATGAATTGATAATGATAGGAAATGCATTGGTAATATTATGGGCGGCAATCACGGCTACCACCGGAACAGTCATGCTGGCCGGCGCCTGCATGGGGAACTTCTTTACCAACATCAGTATCCCTTACAGGGTTTTACTGTTTGCCGGGGCGCTTCTGCTGATTAAGCCCGGTATTGTAACGGATGCCATCGGGTTTGGTATTGCCGTTGCCGTCTTCCTTTTATCCAGGTGGGCGGGCATTCGCACGCAGCGGGCGCTCAAAGGCTAGGAACATTTTTGAAAGAGGTGAAAGCGTGGGAGAATTTCAAGACATTATCTACGAGGCGGAAAATGGAACAGTGGTGGTAACCTTCAACCGCCCGGCGGTTATGAACGCGCTCGGACGGACCCTGGTCAGTGAACTGGATCAGCTTGTGACCGAGCTGGAACGGGACAGCCAGATCAGGGCGGTTATCTTTACCGGCGGG
>LADL02003543.1_pt1 | contig 17769 bp, 15 predicted proteins | sample 619721 | NCBI WGS metagenome assembly LADL02 (sample SAMN03397408, study PRJNA257561) | rock porewater metagenome | biome: terrestrial; feature: Opalinus Clay rock; material: porewater; isolation source: Opalinus Clay rock porewater BRC-3 borehole | place: Switzerland: Mt Terri URL, St-Ursanne ...
TAAAAATTCTCATGCGGACGGAGTACCGGTTTTTTAGTGAAGCAAGCGGCTTTGTGAGCAACGTATTTCACATTGGCGAGGAGTGGGCGCAAGCAAATAACTTTCTCGTTTCTGACATCCTATTTTGGCTCAGTGAGAATCGGAAGAAGCGCGGCACGATAGGGCTTGAGGGCTATTTCGCCATAGATCATCTTGCGGACGTTATGCAGTTGCGAGGCTATTTGCGGGAGGATGTTTCTCGCGCGTGTTCGTGGCTACTTCAGCACCAGCTGGTGGATGCCGACCATATGAATCGCTCGCTTGTTAAAAGCGGTGACAGCGTTAAAGTTAGCGCATCCGGCTTTATTCATCTCCGCATTCTATGTGAGCGAATTGAATACCTCTACAGCGTACTAAGTGTTACGCCTATTCTCGACCAGCGGGTGGCTGCAAGAATTTCCGACTATATAAGCCGCGAAAACCAACACGATCGATTGAATGCCGCTCAAAAAGTGCAATGCGTTGAAGAGTTTTTGAAGTACCTCAAGTACCAACATTCGCAACTCAGGAGCGCGTACCCACAGTTTGGCGGAGAACAGACCGGTGCAGATTTTGTAATCGCGCAAATGGAAGGCACGATCAGCCATTTCCGAAATCCTGAAGCACGTCTCCCTAGACAACCGAACTTTCTCGACGACTGACCAACACGCATCTCCAATATAACATAGTGTCGAACGCCGCCCCTTCTTTGGGGCGGCGTCCATCAAGATGTTACTTCTTTCCGATAGCTCGCAACTCTCGCGCTGTCGGAACGTCGAAACCCTCTGAACGAAGCTTCAAGCGATACCAGTTGATGCACGCGATCGTCGTCCTCGCGTCGGGACGCCTCAGCGACTGCGCGGACGCGCGGGCGGCCCACCCTCATCGCCAGAGGCAACCACGGCGCAACGAGAACAGGGCGACCCGGGACATTCGCGGGCAGCGTCCGGGCGGCGGTGTCCCCGTTCGGTTCGTCGTTCACTCGCTTGCGAAATCGACCGACTCGAAGCGGCACGCCATCGTGAAGCCGCCATCGATCGCGATATCCTGACCCGTGATGTAGGAGGAATCGTCGCTCGCAAAGAAGAGCACGAGCCGCGCGACCTCATCCGTCCTTCCAAATCGTCCGAGCGGCGCCATCTGGCGCCAGCGTCGCGCAAACTGGGGCTCCACCATATCCGGGCTGCGCCAGCGCGGGGTCTCGATGACGCCGGGGCAGATTACATTGGACCGGACGCCATCCGGGCCGAAGCGTTTGGCGAGCTTGCGGCTCAGGCCCAGCACACCGGCTTTGGCCGAACTGTAGGCCTCGCTCGCGAATTCGATCCCCATTCGTGCCCCGGCAATCGAAGCGTTGCTGACGATCGCCCCGTGGCCAGAGCGTGCAAGAATCGGTGCGGCTTCCATGGCGGCGGCCCAGTATGCGGTGAGCCCGCTCTCCAGCATGAGATTCCAGCGCTCGTCTTCCGTGAAGTCGGCGCTCGGATTGGTCATCGCGTTATTGAAAAGGATCCCGAGACCGCCCAGCGTGGCGTCCGCGTCGCGGACCATTCGACGCACCGCCGCACGGTCGGTAACGTCGACATGGCGATAGTGTGCGACGCCGCCCGCCGCGCAAATTTCGCGCACGACTTTTTCACCCGCGGCGTCATCGATGTCGCCGATCATCACCACCGCGCCTTCGGCGGCGAGCAGGCGCGCCGACGCCTCGCCGATACCCGACGCCCCGCCTGTCACCAGCGCCTTGCGTCCCGCCAGTTTTCCCTGCGCTTTCGTGCTCATCGTGTGACCCCCGGCCCTTCATAAGGTGCTCTGAATAATTCATCGAGCCGATGATCGGCCTGTTTATCCCTCGGCCGCGGCCGCTTGAGATTCTCCGCGAGATAGGCCTTGGCCTCTTCGCGATCCTTGCGCAATTCGGGGTAGTAGCGGTCGAATATCCGGTCGGTGTAGGCGACCAGGTTGGGTTTGGAGCGGCCGTACTTGCCGATCGGGCTGGGAAAGGGCGTGAACATCACATGCGCGAGCTGGGCGTACATGTTTGCATCCAGCGAACTTGGACGCCGTCCGAACAGATATTGCTTGCGGCCCAGGAGATCGGACATCGCATCGATAAGCTTGCTCGCGATAAACTCGACCTCCTCCTCGGTGTTGCGGCCGGTGCCGTGGTGCCAGAACTGCGTGAGGAGGTGATCGCGGAACTCGCGCACCGGGGCATCGCGCTGCTCCTCGGGCAGCCAGGCGAGGAACTTGGCCCACAGGGGATCGTAAATCGCGTAATCCTCGTCGCGGCGATAGCGCGTCTGCACGGCCATCCAGTACCAGCACTCGCCAAACATGCGGTGGATAAGCGTCGCGGTCGCCCTTTGCTCCTTGTTCAGCCAACCGTCGAGCGGGTCCTTGTATTTTTCTTCGAGATAATACTGGATCAGCTGCGAGTCCGAGACGCTGGTACCATCGGTGTCGATGATCCAGGGCAGCTTGCCTTTCGGGGTGCTGTTGAGATCGCCTTTCTCAAGCGTCACGGCCTCAAAGGGGATGCCCGCCATGCGCAGATAGGCGTCCGTGTAGGAAACAAAGGGGCTCATGTCTGAACAACCCCATGCGGCCAGATAGCCGTACAGCTTCATCATCGATCAATCTCCTCCCATTGCGGCTTACTGCCGCTTGTTGTTTCACCACGGAAGGTTTTGTCCGTTGGCGTGACGAAATGTGCCCGTCGTCTCAAGGGTCAGCTCATCAAGACGTGCGATCAGTCCTTGTGCGGAAATTTCGGGATCGACCAGCGTGCCCACCGTCGCCGTCTGCGCAAGGCCGGCCGTCATCTGCGTGCGCACGCTGCCCGGATGCAGACACATGACCGCGATGCCGCGGGCTTTCAACTCGTGCGAAAGGTTGATGCCAGCCATGTTCGCCGCCGCCTTCGACATGCGATATCCATAGAGGCCGCCGCTTGAGTTTTCCGACAGCGAACCGACGCGGCTGGTTACGATGCCGATCTTGCCGCCCGGCGCCATCCTGGGGAGAAGCAGCTCCACTACGCGCAAGGGGCCGAGCGCATTGACGGAATACTCCTTGGCAAGCGCGTCATAGTCGAATTCGCCCAGCGGTTTCTCGATGACGACGCCCGCGTTGTTGACGAGTACATCGATGGTGCGGTCTCCCACTGCGGACAAGAGCTTGCGCAGCGCTGCTTTCGACGTCACGTCGATGCCGGTGACCACCTCCACACCGGGCCGCCCGCGCAATGCGGGTGCGTCGACGAGACAGGCCGCTATAACGGTGTCGCCGCGCGCGCCAAGCGCAACGCACATCGCAGCGCCAATCCCGCGGTCGGCTCCGGTTATGACGTAAGTCGCCATGCGTTATGCCCTTCCCCCAGCAGGATACCGGCAGGCTCTTGTTGGACGCTACCCGCGAACCATGCGCCTTGCGGCTTCAAGAAGCTCGCGGACGTCAGTTTTTCGCCCGCCGGGGACAGTAAGTCCGCGTTGCACGGCGGGACGTTCCTCCACATGCTGAAACCACTTTTGCAGCGCACCAAACTCCTCAAGCGGGATGCCCGCCCACTCATGATAGTTGATCCAGCTCCAGCACGCGATATCCGCGATCGAGTATGTGTCACAGATGAATTCGCGGCCTGAGAGCTGTCGCTCGAGCACGCCGTAAAGCCGGAGGCATTCTTTCTGATAGCGCTCGATCACGCTGGGAAGATGCTCCGGGAAATAGCGCAGAAACACATTCGCCTGTCCCTGCATCGGGCCGAGCCCGGACATCTGGAACATGACCCACTGGATCACGACCGAGCGCCCGTCGCGGTCGGCCGGCAGGAAGCGGCCATATTTCTCAGCGAGATAGATCATGATCGCGCCGGACTCGAAGACCGCGAAATCATGGTTGTCGCGGTCGACGATAGTGGGGATGCGGCCGTTCGGATTGATCGCGAGGTACTCGGGGCGTTTTTGGTCATTCGCGCCGAGATCGATCGCGTGAACGGTGTACGGCACCTCAAGCTCTTCAAGCAGGATGGACACCTTGTGCCCGTTCGGCGTCGCGGCGGTATAAAGATCGATCACGTGAACCCCACCGGAAAGCGGCATCAGTGCCCGTCACGATAGGGGGGCTTTCGCAAGCCCGACAGTGGGAATATCGTGGATTGAAGTATGCATAAATGCATAGGGGGTCGGCGATGAGGTGGGATGATCTGCAGTTTGTTCTCGCCGTCGAGCGCGAGGGCAGCCTTGCCGGTGCGTCGCGACTGCTGGGGATTAACTACTCCACGGCGCATCGCCGGCTGGAGCAGATCGAACGCACGATGGGCATGCGTATCTTTAATCGGCGCCGCGAGGGATACAGTCTCACGTCAACTGCGCGGGAGCTCCTGGATGCAGCGCGCCGGATCGAGGCGGAGGTTCTTACGCTTGAGCGCCGTATCATCGGGGCGGATGTGAAGCTCAGCGGAACGTTGCGCGTGAGCACATCGCAATTGATGGGCCTTTATGTGCTCCCGCGCATGTTTGAGGAATTCCTGCGCAACTATCCCAGTGTCGGGCTCAAGGTCGCCATCACAGACGAACTGACAAATCTGACACGCAGCGACACCGATGTCGTGATCCGCGCAACCGCGGCACCGCCGGCCTATCTGTCCGGTTTGAACCTGGGGCCGGTGAGTTACGCCGCCTATACGCGAAAAGATCAGGCGGCGCGCTCACAACCGCTCCATGCATACGACTGGATCGACTTTGTCGGCCGGGATGCGAGCGCTCCGCTGGCGCGCTGGCGCCAGGATCTGGTTGCGGGCATAGAGAGCCGCTGCCAATTTGATTCCGCGGCCGCGCTTTGCGAGGCCGCCCTCGCCGGTCTCGGAGCAGCTGTCCTCCCGTGCCTTGTCGGCGAGATTCACCCCGGCCTCGCGCGCATCAGCGAAATCCGGCACGAACGGGAGTTTAATCTGTGGATCCTCACGCACGCAGACTTGCGCAGATCTGCGCGTGTGCGATCGTTCATGAGGTTCATTCAAGCGCAGATAAAATTCTTTCTCAGCGAGATTCCCGCGCCAAGGGCCTGAGGCCTCTCAAGACGAGGGTATCGGGAGGTGGCCGGATCGGGGCATGTCTGGCTCAGGCGCAGGGGGTGTAAGCTTGCATTCGGCACGCCTCTAGTTTATCGATCGATCAACAAAAGTACGCGCGAGGATCCGCAGGCATGATGAAGTTGGGCCACTATTCCGTCCGAACGCTGGACCTGGCTGCTTCGGAGCGCTTCTACACGCAAGCACTGGGCTTTCGGTCCGGCTATCGCCCACCGTTCGACTTCCCCGGAGTCTGGCTTTATCTCGGCGACGACGAGAGCGAGTTCGGCGTGATCCATATCATCGGGCTCGATCCCGATCGCCCGGAGGGACTTGCCAGCTATCTGGGGGACCGTGATGCAGGCAGTTTGAGCGGTAGCGGCGCAGTCGATCACATCGCATTCCTGGCGACCGGCTGGCTTGAAGTGCGCGCGCGGCTCGAGCGCATGAGTATTCCATTTCGTGAGCGCAGCGTGCCCTCGCTCGGCCTTCACCAGGTGTTTCTTGAAGATCCATCCGGCATCACGATCGAGCTCAACTACCCTGCGTCGGAGCCAGTGTGACGGCCAGCCCGGCGCACGCCCCGAAGGATACGCGCGCTCGATCGCTTCGTGATGGATACGCCGCGTGCGTGCCGGGAGGTCTACAGTAACGCATGAACCGTCGTGGCTTTCTGACTTTTCCGCGCGCACCCCACACGACGACCGACACGGGATGGTGACCAATGCCGCGAAAAGCCGAGCTCCGTTCAGCGCCAGGAAAGCCGCCGGTAAGGCCGCGGCAACGCCTCGCATCGGCCGAGCGCCGCAAGCAGATTCTCGAGGGCGCCATCACGTACTTCGCCGAACATGGGTTCGAAGGTGGGACACGCGACCTCGCCAAGCAGCTCGGCGTAACGCAGCCGCTGATCTACAACTATTTTCCGACCAAGGACGAATTGATCTGGGAAGTCTACCAGAGTGTGTATGTGGGCCGTTGGCGCACGGAATGGAGCGATCTGATCAGCGATCCCAGGCGTCCGTTGAAAGAACGCCTGATTGATTTCTACGGCCGCTACACGGATGTCATCTTCTCCGCAGACTGGCTGAGGATTTATTTGTTTTCCGGTCTCAAGGGCCTGCAGATCAACTCCATGTGGATCGGGTTCGTCGAGGACCATCTGATCCGGCGGATCTGCAACGAGATCCGGCGCGAATACGGCTACGTCACCGCAGATCAGCTGGACATCACGCCGGAGGAGATTGAAGCGTTCTGGGTGTTTCACAGCGGCGTCTTTTATTACGGCGTGCGGCGTGAGGTTTATCGCTCGCCCGTCCATCTTCCAATCGACGCTTTTATCGAGACATGCGTCCAGTCGATGCTGGCCTCGCTCCCGCTGGTCATGGGCAAAACCATCCGCAAAGCGTAAATCCCGCTTGACTCCCCCGGCCAAACGGCTCTTATTTATCGAACGATAAATAACAAGAGGTGGAGGATGAGGGTCGAGCCTCGCAAAACTGCCATCGTGGTGGGGGGGTCGATCGCGGGCCTGACGGCGGCGCTGCTGCTGGAGCAGGATGGCTGGACGGTCGACGTCTTCGAGCGGGTCGATACGGAGCTCTCAGGGCGCGGCGCCGGCATCGTGACGCACGCCGATTTGTTTGGCGTGCTTGAGGCCGCCAGGATCAACATCACGCCCGATTTTGGCGTGGCGGTACGGACACGCCGCGTCTTTGGGCGCGAGGGGACCTGCGTTGCGCAGCTCGATTATCCTCAGATCCTCACGTCGTGGGACCGTCTGTATCAGGAGCTGCGCTCAAGGTTCGCCAGTTCGCGCTACCACAAAGGCCGCAAGGTCGAGCGCGTGACGGAGACCGCGGAAGGTGTCGTCGCTCATTTTGCGGACGGTTCGAGCGTCGCGGGCGATATCCTGGTGGCCGCCGACGGCTTTCGCTCGGCGATCCGCGCACAGTATTTTCCCGGCACACAGCCAAACTATGCAGGCTATATCGCGTGGCGCGGCCTCGTGAGCGAGCGGCAGCTGTCAGCCCGGACGCGGCGCGACATCTTCGAGCACTTCGCATTTTCGCTCCCCGAGGGCGAACAGATGCTCGGCTATCCCGTCGCCGGTGCCGGGAATGAAAGCCAGGGCGCGAAGCGCCGATACAATTGGGTCTGGTATCGCCCCGCAAGCGCATCGCAGTTGCGTGAACTGCTGCGCGACGACAGCGGAGCGGTGCACGATGTTTCGATTCCCCCGCCCCTGATCCGCCGCGAGGCGATCGTCGCAATGCGGGCCGCCTCAGCGCGGATTCTCGCGCCTCAGTTCGAGGAATTGGTCGAGCGGACGCCGCACCCGTTCTTTCAGCCGATCTACGACCTGGAAGTCCCGCGCATGGCGGTCGGCCGCGTGGCGATCATCGGCGACGCGGCCTTCGTGGTGCGACCGCATGTGGGGGCCGGTGTAACGAAGGCGGCGCAGGACGCGCTCGCGCTCGTCGTGGCGCTGCGCAACAACGGGGACGATTTTGCGGCCGGATTGCTCGCTTTCGAGCACGACCGCCTGAAGGCGGGCGCACGGATCATGAGCCGCGCACGGCACCTCGGCGCCTACATGCAATCGCAACTCCATACGCCGGAGGAACGCCGCAACGCGGAGCGATTCCGCGCGCCGGACGCGGTGATGCTGGAAACCGCATCGCTGGAGTTCCTGCATGCCAGCAGCGCGTGAGGATGACGACGACCACCAGACTTGAAGCAACGAGCAAAGAAAACTGATCCAGGGAGCGCCGAAAATGGCAAAAATGAGAGCCGCAGTCTTCGCCGAAGTGGGACGTATCGTGCTCGACGACAAGCCGATTCCCGATGTCGGCCCGACCGATGCCTTGGTGCGCATCACGACGACTACCATTTGCGGGACGGATATCCACATCCTGAAGGGCGAGTATCCAGTCAAGAAGGGGCTGACGATCGGTCACGAGCCGATCGGAATTCTTGAAAAAGTCGGTTCGCAGATCAAGGGCTACAAGGAAGGCCAACGCGTGCTGTGCGCCGCGACGACGCCGTGCGGACAATGCAGTTCGTGTCTGATGGGTTACCACTCGCAATGCGGCGGTACCGCGGCGGGGGGGTGGATGCTCGGCAACTACCTCGACGGTTGCCAGGCGGACTACTTCATCATCCCGAATGCGCAGGCCAACATGGCCGTGATCCCGGACAAGGTCACGGACGAGGAAGTGCTTCTGGTGCCGGACATCGTCAGCACCGGATTCTCCGCTGCGGAAGAAGGCAACATCAAGATCGGCGACACGGTGGTGATTTTCGCGCAGGGCCCGATCGGCCTGTGCGCCACAGCAGGCGCGCGCCAGCTTGGCGCCGGGCTCATCATCGCGGTCGATCCGGTCGCCGAACGGCGCGAGAAGGCGCTCCTGATGGGCGCCGATATTGTCCTCGACCCGAAAAACACCGACGTCGTCGGCGAGGTGATGCGCCTCACCAACGGCGCGGGCGCCGATGTCGCGCTCGAATGCCTGGGGATCTCCGAAACGCTTGCGGGCTGCCTCGCCTGCACGCGCCCGGGCGCGACGATTTCCAGTGTCGGCGTCTACTCCAAGGATGTCCTCGTTCCGCTGGAGGGATTTGGCGCCGGACTGGCACAGAAAAAAATCGTCACCTCGACCTGCCCGGGAGGCAAAGACCGGATGGCGCGGCTCATGAAGATCATTGAAAACGGCCGCGTGAAATTCGGCGCGCTCGTCACCCATCGTTACAAGCTGGCGCAGATTGAAGAAGCCTATCAACTCTTCGCGAACCAGGCCGACGGCGTCATCAAGGTGGCTGTCACACCCTGATGGGAAGGTTTCGCTTCGATACAGAATTGCGGAAGGAAGGGCAATCGAATGTCAAACTCAACGAGCCACTCGGATCAAGTCGGCAAGCAGCCCGCGCAGTACGACGCGGTTGTCATCGGTGCCGGCTTTGCGGGAATGCACATGCTCTACCGTCTGCGCGAGCTTGGACTCACCGTGTGTGTCTACGAGCGCGCCGATGACGTCGGCGGGACCTGGTACTGGAACCGCTATCCCGGCGCGCGCTGCGACACCGAAAGCATGACCTACTCCTATTCGTTCTCGAACGAACTGCAGCAGGAGTGGAACTGGACGGAGCGCTACGCGACTCAGTCCGAGATTCTGGCCTACGCCAAGCACGTAGCGGACCGGTTCGACCTGCGCCGGGACATCCGCTTCCGGACCGGCGTCGAATCCGCCGTCTACAACGAAGCGACCGAAAGGTGGGAGATCGAGACGGATCGCGGGGACCGTGTGTCCGCGCGGTATTGCATCACCGCCATGGGCTGTCTGTCGGTTGCGTCGATCCCGGAATATCCCGGCCTTGGCGACTTCAAGGGCGAGCACTATCACACCGGTCACTGGCCGCACCGGCCGGTCGACCTTGAAGGCAAGCGGGTCGGCATCATCGGCACCGGCTCATCCGGCATCCAGTCCACCATCGCAATCTCCAAGATCGCGAGCCACCTTTATGTGTTCCAGCGGACCCCCAATTACAGCGTTCCAGCGTGGAACGGCCCGCTCGATCCCGCGACGCGCGACCGGATCAAAGCCAACTACGACGAATGGCGCCAGCGGGCCCGCTACGCGCAGATCGGGATTCCCTTTGAGAGCAACGGAAAGCTCGCCCGCGAGGTCCCACCCGACGAGCGCGAACAGGAATACGAGGCGGCGTGGCAGGTCGGCGGCTTCAATTTTGTCATGGCCTATCCCGATCTCCTCACGGACCTGGAATCCAATCGCACAGCCGCCGACTTCGTCGCCCGGAAGATCCGCGAAAAGGTCAAGGACCCGGCGATTGCTGAAATGCTCACGCCAAACGACCACCCGCTCGGCACCAAACGGATCTGCGTCGACACCGGCTACTATGAGACCTTCAACCGCGAGAACGTCACCCTGGTCGACATCCGGCGCGCGCCCATCGAGGCCGTCACCGAAACCGGATTGCGAACGAGGGACGCGAGCTACGATCTCGATGTCATCGTGTTCGCGACGGGCTTCGACGCGATCACCGGGCCGTTCCTCAAGATGGACATTCGCGGCCGGGGTGGCGTCGTCTTGAAGGAAAAGTGGAAAGAGGGACCGCGAAATTATCTCGGCATTTCGACAGTCGGATTTCCCAATCTTTTCACCATTACCGGACCCGGCAGTCCCTCCGTGTTGAGCAATGTGGTCACCTCGATCGAGCAGCACGTCGAGTGGATCGCCGACTGCATCAAATATATGGAAGCTCACGGCATCAAATCCATCGAACCGACTCCGGAGGCCGAAGACAATTGGGTGGAGAGCGTGGACGAGATCGCGCACACGACGCTCTACCCGCTGGTCAACTCCTGGTACACGGGCGCGAACATCAACGGCAAGCTACGCAAGTTTACGCCGTATGCCGGCGGTGTCGGAACGTACCGGATCCTGTGCGACGAGGTCGTGAAAAAGGGGTATGAGGGATTCCGGCTGATCCGCGCGGGTTGATGGGCGCTCCTGCCTGATATCGGCGGAGATCCCGGCGAACTCAGTCGCCGGCGATCGCGACCAGATCGCTCAAGGCGCGGATGCGGAAGTCGGGTGCGAAACCCAACTCGTCCATCTGCATGCGCAGCGCATTGAACATGGCGTGCGGGCGAACGAGGGCGCCCGTCGTCAGTCCTTCCGTCACATTCGGCGCGGCGAGGCGCTGCACCCACGCGAGCGTGAACCCGAACGCCTTGGCGCCGCAGATATCGAACGGATTTGACGAAACGAACAGGACCTCCGCCGGCTTGAGGCCAAGCACGCTCTCGACCAGCGCGTAAGCCTGCGGGCTCGGCTTGTAGGCTTTTACCCGGTCGACGCTGATGGTGGCGTCGAGCACAGGGTCAAGGCCGGTGTTGCGCACGAGCGCGCCGAGCATCGCCGGACTACCGTTGGAGAGAATTGCGAGGGTGCGCCCCTGCAGCCGCGTCAGCGTCCCGAGCGCGTCGGGGTAAAGCTCCAGGTGTTCGTAACGCACCAGGAGGCGCTCGAAGATGTCCGCTTGCGGCGCGAGGCCGAGCGCGGAAAGGGCGTATTTCAGCGCGTCCCGCGTGACGGCCGCAAAATCCTCGTAGCGCCCCATGAGCGAGCGCAGCCAAGTATACTCCAGCTGCTTTTGCCGCCAGATCTGGGTGATAACCTCGCCATGACCGGGAAACGCCTCATCGATGGCGCGCGCCACCGATTGAACGTCGTAGAGCGTCCCGTATGCGTCGAACACGACAGCTTTAATGGTCATCGCGAATGCATCCCTCGCCTCGCGCCCGGCGAGCGCCGCCACACCCGATCCTAGCAGGACCAGGCGAAACGAGAAACCAACGCTCGTCTTCGCTGCGGACAGTGATGCGCGTTACGCGCTATACCCGCCGTCGATCCCGATGATCTGGCCGCTGATGTAGGCCGCGTCGTTCGACGTGAGGAAATCCACCAGCGCGGCGACTTCCTCCGGCTTGCCCATCCGCCCGAGCGGAGTCTTGTTCAGGCAATCGGTGATGACGTCCTTGGCAACCTGATCGACCTCGAACGAGGAATGGACAATCCCGGCATCGATCACGCCCGGCGCGACGCCGTTGCAGCGCACATTGTGGGGGCCCATTTCACGCGCGGTCTGTTTCATGAGGGCCGCCACGGCTGTCTTGGGGCCGCCCGACATGCCGTCATTTTCCAGCGTCCGCAGGACGGCGGTGGTGAGGAACACAACGATCGCGCCCCCGCCGGTCGCCTTCAGCGCGGCGGACCCATGGCGCAGAACCTGAAATGCACCGTGCACGTCCGTATCGTAGATGCGGCGGAAATCCTCGTCGCTCACCTGCGAGAGCGGGCACAGCGGGATCGCGGGACCGGTCGCCGTCACGATCGCGCTCAGGCCCTTCCACTGCTCGGCGGCAGTGTCGATGAAATTCTTGATCGAAGTCCCGTCGCGCAGATCGACCTGCGCGGTTCGGGCCCGTCCGCCGGCCTTTTCGATCTCGCTTGCGAGCGCTTCGGCCTTGGCCTTGTTATTCGCATAGCCGAGCGTAACGGACGAGCGCTTGGCAAGACGCCGCGCAATTCCCTCGCCCAGCCCGCCCGACGCACCCAATATCGCAATGCCCGTCATCGTTCCGTCCTCCGGCTTTTCTGTTCTTCGAAAACGCGTTATGCGGTCACCGGCGGCTGCTTGCTGCGCGCCGCGGATGCAGATGCCCCGGCTCGCCGCTCCGGGAGATCATGAAACACGAAGCCGGGAAGGCCCTGCTCCTTCGACTGCTCCAATTCCTGAAAATACGCGCCCGCGCCGCCGAAGTAGAACAACACGCTGGGGGTCTTTCCCGGCAGGTTGGCGCCCAGGTACCAGGTGTTGACCTTGGTCCCTGCGCCCAGCAGCGTCATGTCGAGCATCTCCTGCATGTGACGCCCCCAGGCCTCGACTGACTGCGCGGTCGGCTCGATCGATGCATGTCCCTCCTCGCGCAGTGTGCGGATCGCGTGACCGATCCACTCGACCTCGGCCTCGATCGCGGGAGGAAAATTCGAGAACGGCGTGTGAGGGCCCGAAATCATGAAAAAATTCGGAAATCCGTCGACCATGATGCCGAGCTGCGTGTGCGGGCCGTGCGCCCAGCGGTCCTTGATGGTCTGGCCGCCGCGACCGGCGACATTCATGTGGGTCAGCGAACCCGTCACCGCATCGAAGCCAAGTGCGAAAATCAGCATGTCGAATTCGTAGGACTCGGTCGCGGTGCGCAAGCCCGTTTCGGTGATCTCCTCGATCGGATTCCCGCTCACATCCACCAGCGACACATTCGGCTGATTGAATGACTCGAAGTAGAAATTGCCGAGTGGCGGGCGCTTGATCGCAAACGCGTATTTGGGACACAACAGGTCCGCTGTCTTCGGGTCCTTCACGATGGCGCGGATCTTGTTGCGGATGAACTCGGCCGCGGCCTCGTTGGCCTCCGGGTTGACGATGAGATCGTCGAACGTCGTGAAGACGAAGCGGAAACCGCCGGCTTCCCACCCGGCGTCAAAAATTGCCTGCCGTTTCTCGGGCGGAGTCTCGCTGAACAGCCGGTTGGCGGGCTCCATCGGAAATGCGAATACCTGCTGGCGGATGAGCTTCCACAGCGCGTCGCGGTTAGCCTTGATACCCGCCCGCTGGGACGAATCAATCGGATGATTGCGGCCGGGCATGACGTAGTTCGGCGTGCGCTGAAACATGGTCACATGCTCAGCCGTCTGCGCGACGATTGGCAGGATCTGCACGGCCGTCGCCCCGCTCCCCACCAATGCGACCCGCTTGCCCGCAAAATCGACCGGCTCGTGCGGCCAGCGGCACGAGAGATATTTCTCGCCCTTGAAGTTCTCGAACCCCTTGAACGGCGGCGTAATCGGAATCGTTAAAATGCCCATCGCGCTGACGAGGTAGTCGCACGTAAAGCGTTCGCCGTGCTCTGTCCCGACGGCCCAGCGGTTCGAAGCTTCGTCGTAGGTCGCCGAAGTGACACGCGTGTTGAACTGAATATCCTTACGCAGATCAAACCGGTCCGTGACATGGCGCAGGTAAGCCAGCACCTGTTCCCAGGTCGGCATGCGCTCGGTCCACACCCAGTCGTCCTGAAGTTCCTGCGAAAACGAATAGCAGTACGACCACGCTTCGCTGTCGGTCCGCGCGCCGGGGTAGCGGTTCCAGTACCACGTGCCGCCGACATCGGTCGCAGCTTCGAACACCTTGACCGAGAGGCCCATATTTCGAAGCTCATAGATCGCCCGGATGCCGCCGAACCCCGCGCCGATGACGATCGCGTCATAGTGGGTTTGGGCCTGTGCACGCGTGCTCGACTTGGGGCGTTCCTCCGCCAGCATCGACCTGCTCCTGTCTTGGACTTGGTTGTGAAGAGAGTCTGGTCTGCTCATCATCAGTACGGCAGGGCAATTATGCTGGCAAGTAAAAATTGCACCAAATGATCGCTTGGTGTCGGCTGCATGCCCCCCCCGCACCGCTCAAACCGAGCCGAGCGGGAGTGCCGTCTTGTATTTGACCTGCTTGATGGCAATGCTTGAGCGGATATTCGCGAGCCCCGGGATTTTCGAAAGCTCGTTGACGATAAAGCGCTCAAGCGCACGCACATCCTCAACGACTACCCGGACCAGATAGTCGGAATCCCCCGTCATCAAATAGCATTCCATGACTTCCGGGTGCCGGCTCATCGCAGCCTCAAACTGCTCGAGCGCCTGCTCGACCTGCCGCTCCAGACGAATCTGGATGAAAACGCTCAGATTGATGCCGAGCTTGGCCGGATCGAGCAGCGTCACATAGCGTGAGATTACGCCGTCGCCCTCCAGCGCCCGCACCCGGGCCAGACACGGTGACGGCGAGAGATTGACCCTTTGGGCCAGTTCCACATTGGTGAGGCGAGCGTTCTCCTGCAGCTCCCTCAGGATTCGGAGATCGGTTGGGTCTGGTGCCTTGTTCGGCATTTTATGCCTATATTTTGTAACATTTCAGCTACTCATGCTGAATTATAACCAATAATAAGCTCAATTCAAAGCCACCTGCCGCGCTTGCCGCGCTAGTTTGGCCGTCCCCGCTATTCCCGGAAGGACGCCGCTATGAACGCCCGTAGCCCCAGCGATTTCGCCCCCAAAGCCGCCGTCCCCGACGCCGATCCGGCCGAAACACACGAATGGCGCGAGTCCTTCGAGGCGGTGATCGAGAACGCGGGGCCTGAGCGCGGCCTGTTTTTGCTGCGCCAGATCGAAAGCCAGGCGCGCGACCGTGGCATTCTGTCTACGCAACAACCCTATTCGGCCTACCGCAACACGATCACCCTGGAAAAGCAGGGTGCCTACCCCGGCGACCTCGCGCTCGAAGAGCGTATCACGTCGATCATGCGATGGAACGCGCTCGCCATGGTGATGCGCGCCAATCAGGCCTATGGCGACCTTGGCGGACACATCGCGAGCTACGCGTCGGCTGCGGAGATCTTCGAGGTCGGCTTCAACCATTTCTTCCGTGCCGGGACGAAAGAGGCCGACGGCGACCTCGTCTTCTACCAGCCGCATTCCGCGCCCGGCATCTACGCGCGCGCGTTTCTCGAAGGCCGGTTGACCGAGGAGCGGCTCGGCAATTATCGCCAGGAGGTATCTGGCAACGGCTTGTGCTCATATCCCCATCCTTGGCTGATGCCGGAGTTCTGGCAGTTCCCGACCGGCTCGATGGGCATCGGGTTGATCAATGCAATCTATCAGGCGCGTTTCATGCGCTATCTCGATCATCGCGGCCTGAAGCCCGCCGGCGAGCGGCATGTGTGGGGCGTATTCGGCGACGGCGAGATGGACGAGCCGGAGTCGATCGGTGCTCTCACCCTCGCCTCCCGCGAAGGCCTCGACAATCTCACCTTCATCATCAACTGCAATCTTCAGCGCCTCGACGGACCGGTGCGCGGCAACGGCCAGATCATCCAGGAACTGGAATCGCTGTTCGCCGGCGCGGGCTGGAATGTCATCAAGGTATTGTGGGGTTCAGAATGGGACGCGTTGTTCGCGCGCGACACGCAGCACGTTCTGCTGCGGCGCTTCGCGGAGACGGTCGACGGACAGTATCAAAATCTCGGTGCCAAGGACGGCGACTATAATCGCCACAAGTTCTTCGATCTCGATCCCGACTCGCAGGCGCTCGCCGCGCACATGTCGGACAGCGAGATCAACGCCCTCAAGCGCGGCGGTCACGATTTCCGCAAGCTCTATGCGGCATTCGCGGCAGCGCGCGCGCATCACGGTCGCCCCACCGTGATTTTGGCGAAAACCAAGAAGGGTTATGGCATGGGCGGCGCGGGCGAATCGCGCATGACCGCCCATCAGGCCAAGAAGCTCGACACGGACGCGTTGAAGGCCTTCCGCGACCGCTTCCAGTTGCCGCTCACTGATCAGGACGTCGCCGCACTACAATTCTGCAAGCCCGCGCAGGACAGCCCCGAAATGCGTTACCTGCATGAGCGCCGCGCGGCGCTCGGCGGCTACATGCCCTCGCGCGTGCGCGCCGCGGAGCAACCCGTCGCGATCCCGGCGCCCGAGACCTACGCGCAGTTCGCGTTGCAAGCCGAGAACAAGGAAATGTCGACGACCATGGCCGCCGTGCGCATGCTCGGCAATCTCCTCAAAGACAAGACGCTCGGACCGAACATCGTTCCGATTGTTGCAGACGAGGCCCGCACCTTCGGCATGGCAAATCTGTTCCGGCAGGTCGGCATCTATTCGCCCGTCGGGCAACTCTACGAGCCCGAGGATGCCGGCTCGATGCTGTACTACAAAGAGGCCAAGAACGGACAGCTGCTGGAGGAAGGCATCACCGAGGCTGGCGCGTTGTCGTCCTGGGTCGCCGCCGCCACGTCCTACAGCGTCCACGGGCGTGCCATGCTGCCCTTCTATATCTACTATTCGATGTTCGGTTTTCAGCGCGTCGGCGATCTCATCTGGGCGGCGGCCGACCAGCGCGCGCGGGGGTTTCTGCTCGGTGCGACGGCAGGGCGAACAACACTGGGCGGCGAAGGTTTGCAGCACCAGGACGGCACCAGCCATATCGTCGCCTCGACGGTGCCCAATTGCCGCGCCTATGACCCGGCGTTCGCGTACGAGCTCGCCGTCATTTTCGATCACGGCATGCGCGCCATGACGGAAAAGCAGATCGATGAATTTTACTATGTGACGGTGATGAATGAGAATTACGCCCAGCCTTCCCTGCCCCTCGGGAGCGAAGAGGGCATCCTCAAGGGCCTCTACCGTATTGGGGGACGCGGAGACGACACAGCGAAAATTCGTGTGCGCCTCGTCGGCTCGGGCGCAATCCTGCGCGAAGCGATTGCTGCTGCCGATCTTCTCGCAGCGGATTTTGGGATCGCGAGCGACATTTTCAGTGCGACCAGTTTCAGCGAGCTTGCGCGCGAAGCGCAAGCGACCGAACGCGACAATCGCCTTTTTCCCGAGCGCGACCCGGCGGTGAGCTATGTCGCCACGTGCCTTCCCGGCACGATGCCGGTCATTGCGGCGAGCGATTATGTGCGCGCCTATCCGCAGCTCATCGCGCCTTATGTCGATGCGCGCTTCGTGGCACTCGGTACCGACGGCTTCGGGCGTTCCGATACGCGCGCGGCACTGCGCCGCTTTTTTGAGGTCGACCGTCACCACATTGCGCTCGCCGCGCTCGAGGCGCTGGCCCGGGACGGCCATATCAAGCGCGCGGTGCTGAGCGACGCGATCGCGCGCTACAAAATCGCGCGCGATCAACCCGCCTCGTGGACCTGCTAGGCCGGCATTCCGACAACAAACCATGACAGGACGCGCGCCATGAGCAACCTCCAGATGATTGCGGTTCCCGATATCGGCGATTTCAAAAACGTGCCGATCGTCGAGGTCAAGGTGAAGCCTGGAGACCTGATCGCCATTGACGACACGCTGATTGTCGTTGAATCCGACAAAGCGACCCTGGATGTCCCGGCACCCAGCAGCGGACGCGTGAAGGAAGTCAAGGTTGCGCTGGGCGACCTGGTGAGTGCGGGCACGATGATTGTGGAGATCGAGGCCGACGAAACCACCGCAAGTGCACCGAAGGCCGTGGCAGCGCCCGCCCCGCCGCCCGTAACC
>LADL02001651.1_pt1 | contig 17717 bp, 18 predicted proteins | sample 619721 | NCBI WGS metagenome assembly LADL02 (sample SAMN03397408, study PRJNA257561) | rock porewater metagenome | biome: terrestrial; feature: Opalinus Clay rock; material: porewater; isolation source: Opalinus Clay rock porewater BRC-3 borehole | place: Switzerland: Mt Terri URL, St-Ursanne ...
CGCAGTTTTTCACACATTTTTTTGCCGATATGATACGCATTGTCTGTATGAATCAAGGAAGAAAGCGCATCCACAACGGTTCCGTTCAATAAAATATCAAGCCTTACCAATCTTGAAGTTCTCAATCCAATAGGGTGATAATCAAAAGAGGCGTATCCTTTAGAAACCGTTTTTAATCGGTCGTAAAAATCGAAAACTATTTCAGCCAAAGGCATTTCAAAAGTCAGTTCAACACGCTCTGGCGTTAAATAAGTCTGGTTGGTAATTTGTCCGCGTTTTTCAATGCACAAACTCATGACCTGACCTATAAAATCGGATTTGGTGATAATGCTGGCTTTAATATAAGGTTCTTCAACCCTGTTTAATTTTGAAGGTTCGGGCAAATCGGTCGGATTGTTCACTAAAATTGGAACATCGGGATGTTTGTTGCTAAAAGCGTGGTACGATACGTTTGGAACGGTGGTAATTACCGTCATATCAAACTCGCGTTCTAATCTTTCCTGAATAATTTCCAAATGCAGCATTCCCAAAAATCCACATCGAAATCCAAATCCCAATGCGGCAGAACTTTCAGGAACAAACACCAAAGAGGCATCGTTCAGCTGCAATTTTTCCATAGATGATCGAAGCTCTTCATATTCATCGGTATCAACCGGATAAATTCCTGCAAATACCATTGGTTTTACATCTTCAAAACCATCAATTCTGCTATTGGTCGGATTTAAGGCGTCGGTAATTGTGTCGCCAACTTTTATTTCAATAGCGGTTTTAACGCCGGTAATTAAATAGCCTACATCTCCTGCTTTTACGCTTTGTTTTGCAACTTGTGTTAATTTTAAGGTGCCAACTTCATCGGCATTGTATTCGTTGCCGGTTGCCATAAATTTAATGCGCTGTCCTTTTTTAATTTCACCGTTAAAAACCCTGAAATAAGTCTCAACGCCTCGGTACGAATTGTAAACCGAGTCAAAAATCAACGCCTGCAATGGCGCATTCACATCACCTTTTGGGGCAGGAATTTTTTCAATAATCGCTTTTAAAATATTTTCAACGCCCAAACCTGTTTTTCCGCTCGCGTGAATCACGTCTTCATGGTCACAACCCAGCAAATCAACAATATCATCGGTCACTTCTTCCGGACTCGCGCTTGGCAAATCCACTTTATTTAAAATCGGAATAATCTCTAAATCGTGTTCCAAGGCCAAATAGAGATTGGAAATTGTTTGTGCCTGAATGCTTTGTGCGGCATCAACAATTAACAAAGCACCTTCGCAGGCTGCAATGGATCGGGAAACTTCGTAAGAAAAATCTACGTGGCCCGGCGTGTCAATTAAATTTAAAATATAATTTTCGCCTTCATACATATATTCCATTTGAATGGCGTGGCTTTTTATGGTAATGCCGCGTTCACGCTCCAAATCCATACTGTCCAGCAGCTGGGCTTGTTCTTCACGTGCCGTTGTGGTTCCTGTAAAACTTAATAACCTGTCGGCAAGCGTGCTTTTTCCGTGGTCAATATGTGCGATAATGCAAAAATTTCTGATGTTTTTCATGCGTCGTTTTCCTTTCTACTTTTAGTTGCGCAAATATAACGAAATAAGGGTTTGAAAATACGACAAGTTATAACTTATCAATGCTTAAAGTTGCGCAATCTTCAATATTATAAAAATGCTTGTTTTTTTGGAGGGCGTTCCCCGCCAGCTGGCGGGGCCAGGCTTTTCGCTGCAATCTTTTTATCGGCGAAAAACCTCTAAAAAGTATTTTCGCTGCAATCCCTAACGCAAATCCAAGTAAATATCGAAAAAAATCAATGTCTGTTATTCCACCCAGTCGGCAATAAATAAATTGGTGTCGCGTGTGCCGTTATTGTTTCTGTTAGATGAAAAAACAATTTTTTTTCCGTCGGGCGAAAACATCGGGAAAGCATCAAAAACGGAATCCCAGGTAATTTGTTCCAAACCGGTTCCGTCAACATTGATCATAAATAAATTAAAACTCGACTTTGTTTTATGGTTCGAGGAGAAAATAACTTTTTTTCCTGATGGGTGAAAAAACGGCGCCCAGTTGGCACTGCCTAAATTGGTGATTTTTGTCAATTCGCTGCCGTCAACATTGCAGGTATACAATTCCATATTTGTGGGTTGCACCAGTCCCTCAGCCAATAAATCCTTGTATTCCTTGATTTCTTCTTCTGTTTTTGGACGTGAAGAACGGAATATCAATTTGGTTCCGTCGGGTGAAAAGAATGCGCCGCCGTCGTAACCCAGTTCAAAAGTCAATTGTTTTACGTCGCTTCCGTCAATATTCATCGTAAACAATTCCAAATCGCCGGTTCTTGTTGAGGTAAACACAATTTTATCGCCTTTTGGAGAAACGGTTGGTTCGGCGTCATAACCAGGTTCAAAAGTGAGTTGCTTTAACTGATTTCCTTTGGTGTCGGCCACAAAAATATCAAAACCTTTATACACCGGCCAAATATATTTGTTGCCGTAATCTTCTTTTTTTGGAACGGGCGGACAAGCTTTATCGGCCAAATGTGTGGAAGAATATATAATGGTGGAATCTCCCGGCAAAAAATAGCTGCAGGTGGTTCTTCCTTCTCCGGTGCTTATCATTTGCGGAATTTGCCCTTTGCTTAAATCATCGTTAACATTTATGGTAAAAATTTGATCGCATTCCAATCCCCAGGCTTTTGTGTTTGCCTGAAAAGTGAGTTTTGTGTTGTCGAAACTCCAGTAAGCTTCTGCATTGTCGCCGCCAAATGTCAATTGTTTTATGTTTTTCAAATGTTTTTCCTGCGGATAATGCAACATGTTCACAATTTTTGTGGCGCCCGATTTTCCGTCGTAAGCGGTTTTATTTTGGGAAGATTTGCAGCCTAAAAAGAGCGTAGCTATAAGAAGAATTGACAATCTTAATTTCATAATTGAATTTTTAGCAATTCAAAAATACAATTTATCTTTAAATTGTAAAGCCATAATTTGTTGTTGTTCTTTGAATTTTATTTTAATATGATTTGGCAGAAAAATTGTAAATATTTGATTGTAATCTATTATTTACATATAATTAACAGAACATAATCTATTATTTATATATTAAAAATGAGATTAGGAATATTTCAGGCTTAAATTAATAGCATTTTTTTTAGGAATGACAAAAAATATACGAATATCACAAAACCAAGTGTGTTAGGGATTGCAGCGGCATCCTTTTTTTGAATGTAATGCAGTGAAATTGCAAAAAAAGATATAGCGAAAAGCCCGACCTGCAAGGAAACACCCATAAAATTAAATTATCAAAAATAATTAGTAATTTTGCACCCTTAAATTTTTTGATTTGATAAAGATAGGAGACATAAAATTGTGCGATTTCCCGCTGTTGTTGGCGCCAATGGAAGATGTAAGCGACCCGCCGTTTAGGGCTTTGTGTAAAGAACAGGGCGCAGATGTGGTGTATACCGAGTTTATTTCTTCGGAAGGATTGATACGCGATGCGGCAAAAAGCAGAAAAAAACTGGATATTTACGAAAAAGAACGTCCGGTGGGCATTCAAATTTTTGGCGCAAATTTAGAATCGATGTTAAGAACGGTGGAGATTGTTGAACAATCGAATCCGGATATTATCGACATAAATTTTGGCTGTCCGGTAAAAAAAGTGGTATGCAAAGGCGCCGGAGCCGGTATTTTAAAAGATATCGATTTGATGGTGAGTTTAACCGAAGCCATGGCAAAACACACTAAATTGCCGATAACCGTAAAAACCCGTTTGGGCTGGGACGAAAATTCCATAAAAATTGTAGAAGTGGCTGAGCGTTTGCAGGATGTTGGCTGTAAAGCAATTTCCATCCATGGCCGTACGCGTGCCCAAATGTATAAAGGCGAAGCCGACTGGAGCCATATTGCCGCGGTGAAAAACAATCCGAGAATGCACATTCCTATTTTTGGGAATGGCGACGTAAATTCACCTGAAAAAGCGATGGAAATGCGGGATAAATTTGGACTGGATGGTGCTATGATTGGCCGTGCAAGCATTGGAAATCCTTGGTTTTTTAAACAAGTGAAACACTTTTTTGAAACGGGAGAACATTTACCCGAAATTACGGTGGCCAATCGTGTTGAAATGGCACGCCGTCATTTACAAATGGAAATCGACTGGAAAGGGGTTGAAATTGTGGGTGTTATGGAAACCCGCCGTCATTATACCAACTATTTTAAAGGCATCCCCGATTTTAAAGAATACCGCTTAAAAATGGTAAAGTCCGATGCTGCGCAAGATGTGTACGATGTTTTTGAGGAAGTGCTTCAGAAATTTGCCTGATTTACGTTAAGCGTTAAAAGTTAAATGTAAATAGTTGTTGTTAAACCCATAAACATTTAAACGCCTAAAAGATTCATCAACGCAACAATTAAACAATCTTATTCCACCAATTTTAAAGAAATTCTGCTGCTGGCAATTTTTGATGCTGCCAATCCCAACACAAGAATGGTCACAAGCACCGTTAAAACATTGAAAAATGTAAACTCAACCGGATAGGCCAAATTTTGCGTGATCATAAATAAGCTGTATTTTTTCTGAAGTAAAACCAGGATTATACCAACCGAGAGTCCAATTGTTAATCCGAAAAGTGTCAGCAAAAATCCCTGAAAAATAAATATCCGTTTAATTTCTTTGATGGAAGCGCCCAAACTATACAACGTTTTAAGGTTGTCCCTTTTGTCCAAAATCATCATAATAATGGCGCCGATTACATTAAAAAGCGCGATAATCAGAATCAGCGTAAATATTAAATAGGAAGCCAAATTCTCTGTATTCAGCATTTTATAAAATACGGCATTTAATTGCTCACGGGTTTCAACTTTAAAGTCGGGACCCAAATTATTTTTGAGTTGCGCAATAATTTCCGCACGTTCATTGCTGTTTTGAACTTTTAATTCGATGCCTGAAATTTGGGTTGGATTGTAATTCAACAGTTCCTGTGCCAATTCCAAAGAAATAAACACGTATTTTTTGTCTATTTCATCGGTCAAAGCAAAAACGCCGATGGGTGTTGTGTTAATTTTGGAAAATGCGTTGGCTGGATCTGTAATGTAGCCGCTTCCCGGTTTTGGAACGTAAATTTTTAAAGGTTCCAAAAAATCATACACACCAATCGACAATAAGTTTGAAATTCCGTTGCCCACAACTGCCCCGGAAGGCATATCTAAGTCCAGCCAAGTGCCGGAATAAACCGTGGTGTCCATACGGTTTACTGTTGCGTAGTTAAGGTCGACACCTTTTATATACGCTATGTGTGTTTTTTCATTGAAATCGAAAAAAGCGCGTTCCTCAATGACTTTTGAATAAGAAGCGATGCCGTTTTGATTGTTGATGAAGGTTTCAATCTTAGAATTAAAATCGAACGATTTTCCTTTTACGGCAGTAATTTTAATGTCGGGATCCGAAGTGTTTAAAAAACCAATGCTGAAAGTCCGCAATCCTGAAAAGCCCGAAAGTACAATAAACAAAGCCAAAGTCCCTATAATTACACCAACAGCGGCAATAAAAGTGATGATATTGATGGTATTGTTGCTGCTTTTTGAAAATAAATATCGCTTGGCTATGTAAAGGGAAAAATTCAAATTATCGCTTTTTGCGTTCGTTTAAAATCTCAGGATTTGTAATCGGATTTTCCTGTTTGCCTTTTAAGGCATTGTCAATATCTTCAATATAATCCAAACTGTCATCCATATAAAAAAACAGTTCGGGCATTCTTCTAAGCTGTTCCTTGGTTCGTTTTGCCATTTCATAACGAATGGTGGCCGTATTTTCATGCAACCCTTTTAGAATAAGGTCTCTTTTTCCCTGCGGAAAAACGCTGATATACACTTTCGCGTTCGATAAATCGGAAGTCACAATCACTTTAGTAACAGATATAATAATCCCTTTCATTCCGTCCTGTGCGGCGTGTTGCAAAACATCGGCCAGATCTTTTTGTAAAACACCCGCAATCTTTTTTTGTCTGTTTGTTTCCATACTGCAAAAATAGTATTTAAATAACATAAATTTCGTTTTTGTCTTTGATTGTTTAGGAAATATTGGCTTAATTCTAATAGGTACAGTAATTTATAGCTGATTATTTTGGGCGTTACCCTGCGGGTCGGGCTTTTCGTTACAATCTTTTTTGAAGCTAAAAAGCTTCAAAAAAGTATTTTTACTTCAATCCCTAACGCAAATTGAAGTACGTCCCGATAGCTATCGGGATTACACATTTTTGAATTACGTCCCGATAGCTATCGGGATTACACATTTTTGAATTACGATTTGTCGATTTACGATTTTAAGTTACCTTTAACGAATAACATATAACCAATAACATTTAACTTTTCAACCTTCAAAAAATGAAAAAAATTGAACACATTGGCATCGCCGTAAAAGATTTGGAAAAATCGAATGAACTATTTGCTTCCCTATTTGGCAAACCGCATTATAAAGTGGAAGATGTGGAAAGTGAAGGCGTAAAAACTTCTTTTTTTCAAGTAGGTTCAAACAAAATTGAGTTGCTTGAAGGCACCAATGAAAACAGTCCGATTTCAAAATTTATCGAAAAAAAAGGCGAAGGCGTTCACCATATTGCTTTTGCAGTTGACGATATTTTAAGCGAAGTGGCGAGACTTAAAAATGAGGGATTTGTCATTTTAAACGAAATTCCCAAAAAAGGCGCCGACAATAAACTGGTGGTTTTTTTGCACCCAAAATCAACCAATGGCGTTTTAATTGAATTGTGCCAGGAAATAGGTTAGCGGTTTTCAGCATGTCTTATCCTAAAATGCGTTGCCCCATTTTTGTTAATAATTTCAAACTGACTTGCCAATTGTCGGGTGCGCTTTTATTGCTTTTTCTGACCAAAAATAAAGACTGAAAAAGGGTGATTGAATATTTGACGGTTTATATTAAATTAGATTTAAGCATAAATTTTATACGGTTTTGCCTTTTGTGCTTTTAAACAAATCTTTTAGTATGAATTTTATTATTGAAAAAACATTTTTCCTTTTTTGGTTTTCCAATTCAATAATCGCTTTCAATATGTAAAAATTCGAGACTTTCTTGGTTTTTTTAAAACTTTAATTGTGAAAATTATCTGTCTGTTTGGTTTCCCGTTTCAAGTAGTTTTTTCGTTTCAACTCTAAATTTTGGTTTACAGATATAACCAGATTTTCGTTATTTGTTTAAATAATTTCAAAACGTTATGATATTGTCAGTTTTAATTGATTAATTCAACTGTTAAATAAAGTCAAAAAAACCTAATTCCATTTTTTTTAAGTTGTTTGTCAAAAATATACTTTGCATAATACTAGTTTTATATTTATTAATTATTTATGTAATGATGAAAACTTTTGATTTTTAATGTTTATGTTGTAGTCATGTATAGGTGGATATTTATGGTTTTGTAATAAAAATGATTAGTATTGGAGATAATTAATAATTTAACCAATACTTTATGAAAAAATTAATAAATAATCAAATTAAAAATTGTTTTTTTCTCATTTTAACAGTTTGTAGCTTGCAATTGGGATTTGCACAATGTCCAACTGTTGTTTGGGCAGATGAATTTTCAGGGACTACGCTAGACCTTACTAAATGGAACTATCAAATAGGTGATGGTTGTTCAGAAGGTATTTGTGGATGGGGAAACAATGAACTGCAATCTTATCAGGAGAGTAATGTTATTGTAAGTGATGGAACCTTAAAAATTGTTGCAAAAAAACAAAGAATTAAAGGTTCTCAATACACCTCTGGCAGAATAAATTCTAAAGCGAAAGGCGATTTCACTTACGGTCGTTTTGAAGCTTCAATTAAACTTCCGTTTGGTGATGGTCTTTGGCCTGCATTCTGGATGCTATCTACCAATGAGCCCTATGGAGGATGGCCACAAAGTGGTGAAATAGATATTATGGAGTTTGTAGCATCTGATCCCAGTAAGATATTTGGAACAATGCATTATGGTGATCTATATCCAAACAATCAATTTCAAGGCAATGATTATACGCTGCAAAACGGAACTTTCACAGAAGCATTTCATGAATTTGCTATTGAGTGGGAGCCAGGAGAGATTCGCTGGTTCATGGATGGAGTTTTGTATTCAACAAAAAAAATTGAAGATGTTTCTCCCTTTAACTGGCCTTTTGATCAAGACTTTTATTTTCTGCTAAATGTTGCGGTTGGCGGTAACTTGGGCGGTGCTGTTAATGACGCAATGCTTCCCGCAACTATGGAAGTAGATTATGTTCGGGTATATGATGGTTTTAAAGCGTATCTCAATGGAGATAGAGTAGTGGCTAACCAAACGAAAGGTGAAACCTATTCTATTAATAATATTGTAAATGGCGTTAATGTCTCTTGGTCTGTGCCACAAGATGCAATTATTGTCAGCGGACAAGGAACTGATACAATAATGGTTGATTTTGGCAATGTTAGTGGAGATGTGACTGCTACGTTTAATGATGGCTGCAAGTCACAAACATTAAGTGTTTTTGTGGAGGTTGAGCCACCTTATATAAAATCCTTTTCTTTCGAGAATTTTGATGATACTGCCACAGCGGTTTTTATATCTGCAACAGGTGTTTTAACTGAAGTTGCTAATCCAGCACCAAACGTCATGAACAGTAGCGCTTTAAGTGGTAAGTATATCCGAAACAGTGGAGAACAATTTGACTTGGTGGTTTACGATGTTAACAATATAACAGATGCCTCACAATATGTGAATAAGAATAAGAAATTCTATTTAGATGTATATACTTCAGCTCCCGTAGGAACTGAAATTATTATTCAACTAGAAACGGCTGTCGCTACTCCTACAAATTATCCAAGCGGAAGACATAGCAGATACGTTGCAACAATCACAGAGAACAATAATTGGCAACGATTAGTTTTTTCGTTATTGGATAGACCAGATATAGGCGCTTCGGATACTGCTGTTGAAACTATGATTTTACTTTTTTCGTCAAATAGCTTTACTGGAGATACATATTATTATGACAATCTAGATAGTTATAATGCCGAGACAGGTACAGTATCTAATCAATCCCCATCTGTTAGTATTACAAACCCTGCGGATAGTTCTAGTTTTTCAGAAGGAACAACGATAACCATTACAGCCAATGCCACCGATTCTGATGGCAACATTAGCCAAGTTGAATTTTTTAAAGACGGAAATACCATTGGAGTAGATACTTCCAATCCTTATTCGGCAGATTTGATAGTGGCTTTAGGTACTTCTATATTAACGGCGGTTGCCACTGACAATGAAAATGCAACCACTACATCGCAAAGTATCAGCATTACAGGGAATGACGCAGGATCAGCAACCAGTGTTCATGTAAGTGCTATTGTTACTGGAACAGCTAGTGCAGGACAAGGAAAAAAATATGGAACAGCTACTGTGACTATTGTGGATAACCTTGGCAGCCCTGTTTCAAATGTCACTGTTACCGGAACATTTAATGGTTCGTTTAACGAACAAGTAAGCGGAAATACGAATGTTAATGGTGTTGTGGTTTTACAAACACAAACTTCAATAAAAGGTACAGTAACAGTAAATTTTTGTGTAGATGATGTTGTTTATGCGTTATTGCCTTATGATGCATCTAGTAATGTTTTAACTTGCACAAATGTTGCTGCAAAAATGACATCAAAAGATCCAAAAACCCTTGAGGATAATATTGAATCTGAAAATGATAATTTAGTAAATTTTAGAATCTATCCAAACCCAGCAAAAGACGAACTTATGGTTGTTTTGAATGGATTTGAAGATAATACTACGATTCATGTTTATAATAGTAACGGAAGAATTCTATTAACAAAACAATTTAATAGTGCATCAGGGAAAATTGATATTTCAAACTTACCTAAAGGAATTTATTTCATTAAAATACAAGACGAACAAAACCATGTGAAATTTATGAAATTGATTAAATAACTAGATACAAAAAGGCTGTTAGGTTCTTAAAATCAACAGCCTTTTTTTATACCTAAAGATTATTTATGAATGGAGAAAATTTAATTTACATCTTGGTATAGGTTCTGTAGAGACGATAATATAATACAGTCAGATTTCGTCTTAACTTTTGTTATTCTGGTTTTGGACCTTTAGAAACAATCGTTCTCACTAAGCCAGGAAACCAACGTTGCAACCAAACAAAAACTCTCCCGTGGGTTGTGAAAATATAATTTCTTTTCCGCTTAATTATAGCCTTCGCCATAACTTTCGCAGCTTTATCTGTAGGCCACATTAAATGTGCCGGACGTGGATCTGGCCGTTCAGGATGCCATGCACCTTCATTATCAATCCTGGCAATCTCTGACACCACAAATCCAGGATGTATGGTAGTACAACTCACACCGGTATTCATCAATTCAACTTGCAAGGTTAGACCAATTGAATTTACAGCAGCTTTTGAGGCGCCATAGGCTCCAACATTAGGATTGGGAAGATAAGCTCCAACACTACCCACTAAACCAATGCGACCTTGGTTTTGCTTCAAATGTGGCAGGGCGTATTTTACCGTCAAGGCTAACCCGGTGACATTACCTTGTAATTGTCTATTCCAATCTTTTGCTGACAACATATCTATACTTCCAAAAACACCAAATCCGGCATTGGCCACAGCAACATCTATACGCCCCCATTTACCGATTATGCTTTGAACAGCATTTTCTATTGATTTTTCCTCCATAATATCAACCGGAACTACAAATGCTTCTCCACCCGAATTCTCAATTTCGAGAACAATCTCTTCTAATAATTCTTTACGTCTGGCAGAAAGCACTACTTTATATCCTAATCTTGCCCACTCAAAGGCCATAGCTTTACCAATACCAGATGAAGCACCTGTTATCCAAACAACGTTTTCTTTTGTATTTGTCAATGCAAGTTTTATTTAGTTAAACAATTCGCGGGATTCAATGTTCTAAACTACAAATTTAAGTTCAAAATCCATCATTTCTTTAGGTGTTTTATAATCTATAATTTTTCGAGGTCTATTATTAAGTTTTTATTGAATGTTTGTCGGTTTGTTAATTAATTTAAATGCAAGCTTCAATTTTATGAGGTGTTGTGTGTAGTTAATTTATCTCAATTAGTATCTTGCTATTGATTAACTTCAAAATCGCTAAATATAATTTGTATACTTAACCCTCCATCAATACGTTCAAAATAATTTCCTGTACACTTTATTTCAGTAGGATAGTGATAAGTTTCATCATATGTTATATCAAATTCAGCACCTTTCATATAACTTTGATTAGAATTAATAATATCTTCATAATAAGCTGTAGTCCATTCTATGAACTGAAAAACATCCTCAACTGTTCCATAATAAATAAATTCCTCTATGGGAATGTTAGTTGAATTATTAGATTGAAGAAATATTGTGTCTAATTTACTATTTATTACAATACTAGTTAATTTTGGTTGAGGCCCAACAGAACTTGAAAAGTATTGTTGGGAAAATGTATAATTTGAAATTTCATTTTCTGTCCATAATTGTCGATTTTTTTCAAAAGCATTTCGGTCAAAATTTAGTCCGACAATTTCATCGGAATCATCTGAATTATTGCACGAAATCAATATCAGTGAGATTAATAATAATAAAATTTTTTTCATAATTATTTTTTTAAATGTTAATAATCAGACTTTTAAATTACACACAATGTGTTTGTATTATGATTTGTGCGACGTAAAAATCGGAGATTTTTCCGCCTTCGCCATATTTTTATTGAATGTTTGTCTGTTTCTGCTAGTTTAAAAGTAAGCATAAATTTTATGAGGTGTTGTGGTAGTTTTTATTCTGAAATCATTTGTTTAAAATCAATATCTTCTGATCGATTAAAATAGTCTAATAGAAAGCCATTTTTATCAATCACTAATGTTGTAGGAAAACTTGTAATAGAGAATTTATCTCGAAAGTTTCTTCCGTTAGCCACTACATTAAAATTTGAATTTTTCAAATCAAAACCTTGTTTAACTTCTGAAAGTGGAGAAAGGAAAATAATAATAGATTCAATCTGATTTTTATGATTTTTTAGTTGATTAATCTTATTATCTAAATCAATAATTTGTTGTTTTTGAAATCTAAAGGTATTGGCTTCCATTTCAAACCGAAGTATTACAATTTTTCCTTTTAATTTATCAAGTTCAATTTTTTTATTATCAATAGTTGTCATTATAAAATTAGGGAACAATTCACCTTTTTCAACTTTCTTTCGATTAACAACTACATTTGTCATTTCTGAATTAGTTATAGTCAAATCAACTAAATAGCGAGTAACTTTTCCATCAATTCCAATTTCTTTTTCCAAGGGCAAATGTGGGTTTTTCTCTATAAGTTTAAAGAACTCCTTTTCAGGAATAATTTTCCCTGTCTGTTTATTATATATTTTTGAGAAATCAACATTTTCAATAAATGAAGTTGAGTGTTCTCTTGAAATAATTTGGTCTTTTGAAAATATTCTTTTCTGACTAAAAGTTGTCAAGGTAAAAAAAGACAATAGAGAAATTAGTATAATTTTTTTCATAGTTTATTTGTTTAATCGTATTACCGCTAACGTGATTTTATTATGATTTGTGCGGCTTAAAAATCGGAGATTTTTCCGCCTTCGCCATATTTTTATTGAATGTTTGTCGGTTTCTGCTAGTTCCGATTTGAGGATAAATTTTATGAGGTGTTTGCAACAGTAAATTCAAATCTTTAATTTTTCATTCAGTTTTTAATTCAATTAATTTTATAGAACCAGAATCGGTATGATTAAATACGCCTAATAGTTCATTTTCTGTCTCAAGCATTTGGACTATTTCGTCACAAAGGTCGTTACAATCAATTTCAATTATATCTAATATCTTGAATCCGGAATTGTTATTTCCAGTGACAAAACTTGGTGGATTACTCATTATTACAGATTTCAAACGTATTTCAAACGTTATGTTATTTGCTGCTCTTTCTTTTGAAATGATTCTATTTAAGATATATTTTATGGAGCTTCCATCCGCTGGAGGATTGCTAACAGTTTCTTTTCTGACTGAAAGATCGTAGATATATCCTAGTTCGTAATCAAAACCCTCAATATTATCGTAAAAATAACTCCAATCATTAGAGCCAATATCATTATCTTCTTGAATTAAATTCACAAGCCTTTGATCTACTCCAATAGCAGTTTGTTGAAAATGATTTATTCTCATATTTGTAGTTTCGAAATTTTCATCACTACATGAAATTCCTAATATTGAGATAATACTTAAAATTAAAAGATACTTTTTCATAGTTTATTTGTTTAATCGTATTACCGCTAACGTGATTTTATTATGATTTGTGCGACTTAAAAATCGGAGATTTTTCCGCCTTCGCCATATTTTTATTGAATGTTTGTCGGTTTGTACTAGCACAATTTAAGCATAAATTTTATGAGGTGCTGTGTGTAGTTTTTTATTCGGATATTCTCTTTTTTAAATCCATTCGTTCGTGTAAAATTCTGGTAATTTCAACATAACTTTCATTTAACGTTCGGTAAAAAATGATATGTCGATTCGTTCTCATTCCAAATAGATTTTGTGTAATTTCGTCATAATTTTTTCCTAAAAGTGGATTGTCTGCAATTTCTTGACAACTAGAAATCAGCATCTCATAATATTTGTCGGCTTGATTTTCAGACCAAACCTCGAAAGTATAATCCCAAATTTTCGATAAATCCTCAACAGCTTTATTAGTCAATTTAAATTCAGCCATTTGATTGTTTTTTTGCTTTTAGAGATTCAAGATGTTTTTTCGGATCAAAATCTTGCGCAATCCCGCTTTCAATTCCATCTTGAATAGCGTTTCTCAATGCTATTACTTTACTTTCTTCCTCTTCTAAAAGTCTTAACCCTGCTCGAATAACTTCGCTAACATTTTTAAATCGACCTTCTCTTATTCGACTTTGAACGAATTGGTCAAAATAACTTCCTAATGATATTGATGTGTTTTTGTTCATTTTGATAAAATTTTATTCAAATATACCAATAATTGGTATAATATCCAAATTCTCAAATTACACACAACGTGTTCGTATTAAGATTTGTGCTACGTAAAAATCGGAGATTTTATTTTTATTGAATGTTTGTCGGTTTGTACTAGTTCAAATTTAAGCATAAATTTTATGAGGTGTTGTGCTTAGTATTTCTATGAGATTTTATCATTTAACAGCGAATATTTAAAACTATCGTTTTTATAAATAAATAAATTTTAAAGTATTAAAATATATTATATCCAACAACAAATGAAATATTTTGATACGTAGATTCCCATTGAAGATCATAATTATTTGGAACATATTTTGAGCCTTTGATTACACGACCTAATCCAAGATTTGCTTCAAAACGGAATTTGTTATAGTTATATCCTATTCCAAAATTAATGCTTGGAGTTACTTGAATATCATTTAAGGTTGGATCTAATGGCCTATTCATATAATAAATAATTTCTGAATTAACAGGAAGGTCATATATTAAACCTACATTAAAGTTTAATTTAGAATTAGGATTTAGAAATAAGTAATGTCTTAATCCTAGCCCAAGTTCAATATAATTAAAATTAACATTTAATTTGGTGTTATTAGATGTTCCATAATATGATTCTCCTTTATAGGTGTTATAACTAGGTTCAATAAATATTGACCATTTATCATTGTTAAAAGGTAATATGAATTCAGTTTCAACACCAATTCTAAAACTTAAATTATTGTTCATTTTTACTCCATCAGCATTTAAACCATTTTTAATTTTCATTGACCCATAATTTACACCAGGTTTAAGTTTTACAAAAAAAGATTTTCCTTTTCTTTCTTTTTTGTAACTTATATAATCTGAGTTTGTGCAAGTATTATATTTAATAAAATAATTTTGTAAATCTTTAATTGAATAGTTGAGACTTTCTACTTCTTGAATGCTAATTTCATCGCATATTAAGGTATTCCATAATTGTTGTCTGAACTTGTTATTGGTACCAATTTTACCTTCTGATGTTTTATATTTCTTATAAATTAATTGGTCAATATCTGAATTATCCAAACTATAAAAAAAACGAGTCATACTCGGACTCTTATATATAAATATATTTGCTTTTCCTTCTATTAGTTGTTTTAAAAACAAGGTTTCCTCTTTAAATAATGGGTTCTTTTCTTGAGTTAGATTATTCGTCTCTTCTCTAGACATATCAATATTAACTAAAAATCTTTTAAATTTTATTTTAGAAGAAATACCAAACTCTTGAATGTCTTCAATTGTACCTTTTTTAATATCACTATTCTCATCTAATTTATAAAGTATTTCACTCGGATTATTTTTCCAGTCATTATTTTTTATTAAACAATTAATTTTTTCACTATTATTATTTATTATATATCCATTTTCAAATTCAATTTGTGAATAACCAGATAAAGATGTTAGTATTATAGCAATTATTAAGAGATTTCTCATTTTCATTTTTTTTATTAATTATTAATTCGATTTTAATTTTGGAGTTCAGTAAATATTAATTGAATCTAAATTTGTATTATACTGAAATAGGTTGACCATTTTCTTGTTAATTTTCGTTTTTTTAAATGGTCAAATACTGTAAATTTTGTTTGTTTCTCCGATAGCACTTATAGGTTACATTTTGATTTAAATGCACGTGTTTTGGTGTAAATAACTCTAAACTTAAATGAGGTCTGAGATTGTTGTAAATATTCACAGCACGTTTGACAATCTTTTTAGCTAAAGTAGTGTTTTTAATTGATTGTTTCAGTCCATATTCATATTTTAAAGTTCTGTTTATTCTTTCTGCAACGGCATTTTCATAGGGATCATATTGTTCAGTCATACTAAGGGTTAAACCGTTCTGTTCCGCAAACTGCGTATATCCCGGATTGCAATATTGAATACCTCTGTCGGAGTGATGAATTAACTTTAGATTAGGATATTTACGATTTTTAATAGCCATTTTAAGCGCGTCAGCACATAATGACACTTTCATATGCGAAGCTAATTTATAGCCCATAATCTGCTTAGAATAGGCATCAGTGACTAAAGCCAGGTAACTATGTCCTTTTTGAGTTTTAATATAAGTAATATCGCTTACCCAAAGTTGTTCAGATCGGGTAGGAGCTTTGTCTTTAACAAGGTTTTTGTGTTTAAAAAATTGATGTTTAGAATTCGTAGTGATAAAGTAACGTTTAGTTTTAGGAACCAATAAGTTATGTTTTCTTAAAAAGCGATAGAATTTATCTCTTCCAAGGTGTATTTGGTTTTGTATCATCTGATTTTTAAGTAACTTATAAAGTTTAATTCCCCCAGTACTTTGTCCAATTTCTTTGCGACAATCTTGCACCAGCCTTATTAAAATTTGTTCTTGATTTATTTTATTTTGATGAGATTTTAAGCGTTTATAAAAGGCTTGTTTGCTAATCCCAAAACACTCGATTAACCATTTTCTTTTAAACGGTTCTGTTTCTTTTTTTGAATCTCGTCGGCTAATGTTTTGGGCAATGACTTTTTTGCTAGATCCACACCAGTAATCAGTCCCATATCGGCAATAATATCTTGCTGGAAGTCTTTAACAAATTCAAGTTCTTCGATACGTTCTTTTAATTTTTTGATTTCATCTTTTTTACCCATTCCTGATTTCTTTTGCTCTAAAGTACTATATTTTTTTAACCAATAGTCAATAGAAGATTTAGGGACATTGTGTTTTTTAGCGGCATAATTGGTAGAAATCCTTCCATTTTGGATTTCGTCAATGATGAGTAATTTTAAATCGAAACCTACTTTTTCATAGGTTATTTTTCGGCAGGGTGGTTTTTGTTCTTTCATGTTTATTTATAATAAGTTGTCTAATTTTTAGTCAACCTATTTCAGGAAAGTACAAATCGTCTAGTTTTCTTTACCAATAATCCATAAGATCTGAGCAAGTTAAATAAAGCATCTCTGCCCATTTTGATATTGTTTTGTTGAAGTTCATTTTTTAGATGTTTATATAATTTTTTAGCGCCAGTTTTGGGCATTCTTTTTCTAGTCTTCATAATTAAATTCAGTACAATTTTATGTTGATTTCGTTTAATTGAGTTTGCCTTTATTCGTTGATAATAAGCCTGTTTACTTACTCCGAAGCATTGATAGAGCCATTTTGTTTTAAAAGGCTTTGTTTCTTTTTCTCTATCTCTTTTGCTAATGCCTCGGGCAAATACTTTTTTGCAAGTTCCTCTCCAGTAATATTTTCAAAATCAGCGATAATATCTTGTTGAAAGTCTTTAATAAACTCCAACTCTTCAATACGTTCCTTGAGTTTTTTAAGTTCGTTGTTTTTGCCCATAGTGATTGATTTTTGTTTAAAATTACTCAATTTTTTCATCCAATAGGTAATAGAACTCCGAGATATTTGATATTTTTTGGATGCGTAGTTAACAGAAATTTGTCCGTTATTAATTTGGTCAATGATGGAAAGTTTGAGATCAAAACTAATTTTTTGATACTCCTTTTTTCGACAGGTTGAATTTTCGTGTGTATTCATAAGTTACTAAAAGTGTTTAATTTTTAGTCAACCTATTTTAGGACGAGAGGATTTTTTCCATTACCTACAACGAGTTTTTATAAGATTTGTGCGACGTAAAAATCGGAGATTTTTCCGCCGAAGCAATATTTTTATTGAATGTTTGTCGGTTTGTACTAGTTC
>LADL02001532.1_pt1 | contig 17509 bp, 14 predicted proteins | sample 619721 | NCBI WGS metagenome assembly LADL02 (sample SAMN03397408, study PRJNA257561) | rock porewater metagenome | biome: terrestrial; feature: Opalinus Clay rock; material: porewater; isolation source: Opalinus Clay rock porewater BRC-3 borehole | place: Switzerland: Mt Terri URL, St-Ursanne ...
CAGGGCCTCTTGGTGGAGTGCTGCTGGTATTGTCGGTGTATTACTTTGCTTTGAGGATAACCCGAAGTTATGTGGCAAGTTTAATTGCCATGGTTGTATACGGATTGGTAACCAGCCCGGACTTTCCCAGCCTTGTGGCCCGTCAGACAGCCGCCATGCCGCAAGAGTATTCGGCGGTTTTCATGCTGCCGGGCATCTATTTCCTATGGTTGTATTATAGGTATGGTAATATGAATTACCTTCTACTGCACGCCGAGGTCTTGGCCATTACAATAATGGTACACCCCTTTGGCACCGTTTATTATGTGATATGGTCGGCTGTATTGTCGGCTACTGTGCTGTTGTTTAAAATTGCAGGGCCTGGAAAAATTGTCCGGATGGCGGTTATTGACTTTTTTTCCGGTGTAATCTCCCTGGCTCCCTTTGGGATAGCCTTACTTCTAGGAAAAGAGTTTTTCAAGGCATCAGCCGAGTATATTATAGGGCAGGGTGCTATAGCCGGGAATAATTCGATAATTACCATGGAAAGCATTATTGGTAAAATTTTTACCAATAATGCTTTTATCGATGTAACAGTGCCAGTGGTAATGATTCTCATAATAAGTCTGCCGCTAATAAAAGAAAGGAACTGGTCTGCTCTGTCGGTTACTGTTTCTTGCTGTTCAGTGATAATGTACTTATTTTATCGGGCGCTTGATTTTAACTTGCCTAAATTGATGGACCCGCCCCGGACCGGGGTCTTTCTGACCCCCATGTATTCGGTACTGTACGCCAGTGGTTTTTATGCCATTGAAAGGGCCATACGGGGTCTACAGGCATCATGGCTTTTAAAACTCAAAGTAGTTTTTATACATATTCTTTCATTGGTTGTATGTCTGTCGGTAGTCTTTTTTTATCCACCGGCGTTAACAAAGGCTGAGTTATGTGAATATGACGCGGCGGCCGAAAATTACCTTGTTATAAAAAACAAATATCCTGTTCTCGACTGGACAATTGTAGGCCCCGCCGAGCAATTCGAGCAGGTTGTGGGTATTGGCTGGCACTACGACATACTTAGATTTGTACAAAGGTTTAACCTTGAGCAGGCTATGGACCCAGACTTCGATATTCCCATACCTACACATCATATTTTCTTCTACACTGAAAAAAGGCCCCTTAATTTTGGCAGGGAGGTTACCAGTGCCGATGCGGAAAAAGACCTGGATCCTGAAGGGGATGACCCTTTTTTGCAGTATTATCGTACGTCAGGCCAGCGAGCGATACTTGAGGCCAAGGCCATCAGGTGGGTTGAAGCCTATAGTAGGTCACACCGTGACGTAACTGTTTTTTATGAAGATGATAACCTTAAAATTTACCACATTTACAACAAACTCAAAAATGATACTTCAAATGATTCCGGGGTTAACAGATGAACAGAGTTTTATTAACCGACGCTCAACAAAGAAAAACTCTGGCGGCCGTGAGGTCGTTGGGGAAAAAGGGCTTGCAGGTGCATGTCACTGAGGAGACCCGCTTTGCCACGGCCAGATTTTCCAGATACTGCAGTGGTGGCCTGGTTTCTCCAAATCCCGGCCGGAAGCCAGAGGAGTTTTACCTGTGGCTGAAAGAGAAACTTGGGAAAAACAGATATGATTTGCTTTATCCCATGGATGACGGGGTCATGGAAGTGGTGATGAGACACCGGGAGGAGTTTGAAAAGCTGTGTCGGATTCCGATTCCCGATCTTGACTCCTACCTTGTGGCTTCTGACAAGGCCCGTTCCACCATGGCGGCAATGGAGGCCGGACTGGAATGTCCCTGGACAGTAATGGTCAGGGATATAGGTGAGTTGTCCAGACTGGCACAGGATCTGAGCTTTCCCTTGGTTATAAAGCCCAGAAAAAATTCCGGATCCAGGGGGATAGTAGTGGTCTGGAGGAAGGAAGATCTGGTGGGGCTATATCTAAACGTTCATAAGAACTTTCCGTTTCCAATACTGCAGGAATATATCAGTCCCGGTGAAAAATATGACGTCTGCCTGCTGTATAACCGATCGTCGCAGGTTAAGGCTTCTTTCGTACAGAAAGAGATCAGGTTTTTCCCCCTGGAAAGGGGACCCAGCACCGTTCAGGAAAGTGTGTGGCGGCCGGATTTGGTGGAGAAGGCGATAAAGCTGATGAAAAAGCTCAATTGGTACGGAGTTGCCGAGGTGGAGTTTATGGTTGACTCCAGAGACGGCAGGGTTAGATTTATGGAGATTAACCCAAGGTTTTGGGGATCACTGCAGATGTCCATACTGGCGGGGGTTGATTTTCCCTGGCTGCTTTACCGACTGGCGGTGGAGGGAGATATCGAAGAGGTCACAGATTATACTACTGGGATAAAATGCCGGTGGCTGCTGCCTGGAGACATTTTGAACTTCCTATACAACAGGGACAGGTTTAAAAGTGACCCACCCTTTTTCAGTACCAGTAAATCCGGAATTCATGACGATATTATTTCAATTGATGATCCATTTCCGGTGGTCGGTTTTTTCCTGGCGTGCTTGCGTTACATTCCGGACCGGAACATGTGGAAGTTTTTTTTTCACCGTTAGGTGGCTGTTTGGTGAAATGGAGGGGTTGTCCTGAATAATGCTCTTACCGTAGATGTGGAGGACTGGTATCACGCCCATGATCTGAATATGGATATAGACTGCTGGAATAGTCTGGAAGACAGGGTGGTATATAGTACCGATTTATTATTGGATTTATTTGATAAGTATAAAACAAAGGCTACATTCTTTGTTCTCGGCTGCGTTGCCGAAAAGCATCCGGACCTGGTTAGAAAGATAGCCGCCGGCGGACATGAAATAGGCTCTCACGGTTACTGGCACAGGATGGTTTGCCGGCAGACAAGAGAGGATTTTCGTGATGATCTGCTTTCTTCAAAACTGCTGCTGGAAGATCTGACGGGAAAGGAAGTTAATTTATACAGGGCACCCTCATGGTCCATATCCGGTGACAGCCTGTGGGCGCTGGAGATACTTGAAGAAGAGGGTTTTATTTGTGATTCCAGCGTTCAGCCTTTTAAAACGCCACTTTACGGTATTAGCGGGTCTCCGGTGATTCCTTTTCATCCAGTCATAGGCGGCAGGAGGCTAAAATTGGTGGAATTTCCCCCCACAGTGCTGACGGTGGGTAAAATCCGTGTTCCTTTTGCAGGGGGGCTTTATTTTAGGGCTTTACCTTTGTGGTTAATTGTTCAGGCACTGAAAAGAGTGAATAAAACGAGGCCAGGGATGATATACGTTCATCCCTGGGAGACAGATAGCGGACAGCCCAGGATATCAGTTTCGGCAATTATAAAAATTACTCACTATCTAAATCTGAAAAAAAATCTGGATAAGCTTGAGAGAATTCTGGGGTATTCTAATTTTGTTACCCTTGGCAATCTTATAAGAGGCGGGGTCTTTCCATCATTTAAGGTGATATAAAAGTGCGGGGTGAAACCTTTGTGGAATCCTTCTGAGGAATTGGATGTCTTTAAAATGGCCTTACTATCCAGTAGTTTTTATGGCGACATTGATATTTCCAGCCAGGATTTTCTTGATTGGCAGTATCTTCAGAACCCAGGGGGAGAGGTAATAGGGTATGTTGCCGAGGATAGCGAAAGAATTGTCGGACAATATCTGGTAATACCAATAAACCTTTGTTATAAAGGAACCCCTATGAAGGGGTCGCTCTCCCTGAATACACTTACGCATCCGGAGTACTCCGGTCAGGGAATATTCACCTCCCTGGCAAGGCTTACCTATTCCAAATGCGCTCAAAAGGGAGTGGTGATGACCTACGGTTTCCCCAATCCCAATTCGTATCATGGTTTTGTAAAAAAACTGGGTTTTACTGATATAGGTTCTGTTCCTCTGCTGATCAGTCCAATAAATATTGAAACTTTACTCAGGTTTAAACTGGGTTCAAAATCAGCCGCCAGACTTATGGGATATATTATTTCCCCTGTCAGGAGATTGCTTCAGCCCCGCGCCGATACGTACGGAAAAGGGATGGTTGTTAAAGAGGTGTGTGAATTCGGAGATGGATATGGCCGATTCTGGCAATCCGTTAAAGATAATTACACATTAATGGTTAACAGAACTCCTGAATACATGAACTGGAGATATTTCAGTATACCCCGGAGAAATTACAAAGTATTTATAGTCCTTGACGGGGATAAGGTAATCAGCTACATAGCTATCAGGATTACGGAATTTGGTGGAGTAAGTACCGGGCTGATTGTGGATTTTATTACCCATCGGTCGCAGCAGGGGAAACTGGCGGGATGCAGGCTGGTGAAAACCGCCATGAATTATTTCCGCAGCCAAAAGGCTGACATGGCTGGATGTTTAATGCTGGGGCATACACTGGAATTCAGTGTTTTAAAGGAGATGGGCTTTTGGGTATGTCCGCGGAGACTAATGCCTCAGGACTTTCCGGTTATTGTAAAAGTCCACGTGGATGTCGAAAATAATAAAAAGGAAGCTTTTTATTCCTTATGTGGCTGGTTTATAACCATGGGGGATTACGATGTGGGTTGATAAAAAATTTTTGGGTGGTGGTTCCAATGTCCAGAGTTCTGCTATTAAACCCGCCAGGTAAACAGTTGTTTTTACGAGACCAGTATTGCAGTTCAGTATCGAAAGCCAACTATTACTGGCCTCCGGTGGATTTGCTGATGCAAAGCGGCATTATTTCCGGGGAACATGAAGTTACCGTGCTTGACGCCATTATTGAAAAAATACCCGAGGATGACTGTCTTGCCCGGATTGGTGATCTGAATCCCCAGTGTACGGTTTTCGTAACCGGGATAGCCTCCTGGGTGGAGGATATTAAATTTGCGGAGAAGATAAAAGAACATACCGGGTGCCTTTTAATAGCCTCGGGAGGGCTGTTGCTAAATAAATTCAGGACGGTAATGGAGAGGTTTGATTTTATCGATGCCATATTGATGGATTATACCTCCCAGGCAGTAGTTGATTATATTAATGGGGATTATGCCCAACTCCATGACATTTGCTACCGCCGCGGAAGTGAAATAATAATGGCGCCGGCCAGCGATTTAAAAGAGTTTAGTATTCCCGTTCCCCGGCATGATCTCTTCCCTCTCAATAAATACAGGCTTCCCCATGGAAGGTACAGGCCTTTAAGCTCGGTGCTAACCAATTTTGGCTGCCCCTTTCAGTGTGGCTTTTGCATAGCGGAACAACTCAGATTTAAATACAGGCCTGTGGAGAATGTCATCCCCGAACTGGATAAACTTGTGTCCATGGGGGTTAGGGAGATATTTTTTAAGGATTTCACCTTTGGTATTCCCAGGGAAACATCCCGGAGATTGTGCGAGGAAATAATATCAAGGTGGCCAAAGCTATCCTGGATATGTTCGTCCAGGGTCAACACGCTGGATGGGGATATGCTGAGATTAATGAAAAAAGCGGGCTGCCATACCATTCAGTTCGGGGTGGAAAGCGGCAACCAGGAGATACTTGATGGAAACAACAAAAAAATTACCTTGGAACAGGTTACCGAAACTTTCTCATTATGCCGGAGCCTTGGGATAAAAACCCTTGCTCATTTTATACTGGGGCTGCCCGGTGAGACTGAGGAGTCCCTGATGGAGACCATAAAGCTGGCCCGCAGTATAGACTGTGACTATGCGTCTTTCAATTTGGCCACCCCTTCGCCTGGAACCACCCTGCGGGAGCGATGCCTTGAAAATAACTGGCTGGCCAGTGACCAGGAGGAGTATGACAGCTCCCGTGGTTACCCGGTAATAGAAACTCCGCTGCTGTCGGGTGAGAAGCTCTGGAAAGCAAGAAATTATGCTCTGAGAAGTTTTTACATGCGCCCCTCTTATATCGGGAAAAAGCTTTTAGGAATAAGATCGCTGTCCGATTTAACGGTTTTGTGCAGGGAAGGACTATCCTTGCTTGGTTCTATCAGGGGATGATGATTGGGCGGAAGAAATTGAGCAGTATTTTTAATACGATTAAAGATAATGGCAATATGAACTCTGCCATGGGCGGGATCGTGTTGATCAACCTGATCCTGGCCTTTACGGTCCTGTGCAGAGATATCTTCCTGGCTTCTTATCTGGGCACCTCCTCCCAGGCGGACGCTTTTTTGCTGGCATATTTTTTCCCTGATACGGTCGGTAACCTTTTGTTGGCAGGGGCGCTGGGAGTTGCAGCGGTGCCGGTGTTTTCCAGGCTGTACCTGACAAATGATACTTACCGCCTTAATAAGGCTATAACGTACGTCACCATATATTTTATATTTTTCTCGCTTTTTATAATGGTTATTGCTTTTATTGCCAGGGAGAGCATTGTACAGCTTCTGGGATCCGGGCTCGGAGAAGAAAGCAAGGCTTTGTGCGTCAGGCTGCTTATAATAATGCTGCCAACTATTATAATATTTCCCATTATCTTAATTGGGATATCTGTTTTGCAGGTTTACGAAAGATTTTATATTCCGGCATCAGTGACAGTGCTTTTCAACCTGGTATTTTTGGGAGGCATATTATACGCTTATTTGATGACAATGCCCCTGCAAAAAGGCGTTTACCTGCTGGCGGCTTCGGTTTTGACCGGGGTAATGGCCATGGTTCTACTGATCTTTGCAGCCTTTAAAAAGTACCGTATTGGGTTTTTGGTCAGGCCTCTGGTCTCAGATATAATTAAACCTCCGAGAGAATTGACGGAGATTTTTAGAACATTTGTCCTTTACCTGGCTATTCTTGTGTCATCTTACATGGTTTATACGGTTGAGAGATTTTTAGCGTCCAATCTGGAGGTGGGCAGTATAGCCGCACTTAATTATGCTTTCAGATTGGCCCAGTTCCCGCTATGGGTTTTTGTTGCGGCAGTGAGCGCGGTTGCTCTGCCTCTAATGTCCAAGGCCAACGGGCTGGGCAGGATGGAGAATTTCAAGGAAACCCTGGGTAAATCACTGCGGCTGATTTTAATGATCACGGTGCCTCTTTCCATTATGTTTTTCGTGCTGCGCGTACCCATTGTTTCATTTATGTTGCAGAGGGGGTCCTTTGACAGTGGTTCCGTACAGGTAACCGCCGGTATACTGGCCGGTTATTCACTGACCATTGTATTCCAGAGTGTTGTGTTTATCAGCCTGAGGGCATTTCTGGCGGCAGGCCGTATTCTGTCCCCCCTGGTGGTCGCTGTTATTTCCTCGGGGGTAACCATTATACTTGATTTTTACCTGGTTGATGTGGCCGGGTCAGCAGGACTGGGTTATGGCGCGGCCATAGGCGCCCTGATAAATTCAATCATGATACTGTTCATACTTAAAAGGGAAATAGGGCTGGATACTAAAGCACAGCTAAATGGATTTGCCAGGATACTGATGGCAAATTTTCCTGTATACCTGCTAATCGCCCTAACTGGTAAAACATTGATTTCAATTTTGCTTTACAATAGTATTTTTTTAAATGTAGCCTTCTTTATTATAATGTCGGTCGCCGGTTTACTGATTTACTGGCAAAGTTTGAAGTTGATGGGGGTAAGCCCGGTTGAAGCACTGGAAAACCAGTATGAAAAGGGGAGGTAATCATGGACAGGTCCGAGTGCCTTATATTAATTCCCTCCTATAACGAGGAGCAGAATATAGGCAGAGTGCTGAAAGAAATCAGAAGTTCCGGCGTTTCTGAAGACATTATGGTAATTAATGACGGGTCGTCGGATAAAACCGGGATGGTAGCCCGGGAGGCGGGGGAGATGGTGATAAACCTTCCCTATAATCTGGGGTATGGCGGAGCTCTGCAAACCGGATTCAAATATGCTTCCACCATGGGCTATAAGTATGTTATCCAGTTTGATGCCGATGGACAGCATGATCCGGAAGATATAAAGATAATAATGGAACAGCTCAGGACTGGCATACCAGATATTGTAATAGGATCACGTTTTCTCGGAAGAGGAGCTTTTCGTGCAGGGGTGCTGAAAATGGGGGCCATTGCTGTTTTTAGATGCTTAATAAAAATATCCACGGGAGTCAGAATCACCGACCCGACATCGGGGCTTCAGGGGCTGACATACCGGGTGTTCAATTACTATGCCGCCATGGGAAACTACCCCGAGGACTACCCCGATGCCGACACCCTCATTTGTATGATTTTAGCGGGCTGCCGGGCAAAGGAAATACCATCCAACATAAGGGAGAGGCATTCCGGGAAGAGCATGCACAGAGGAATAAAAACCGTTTTGTATTTCTTTAAAATGCTGCTTAGTATATTAGTTGTGGTAATAAGGAAAAAAACAGGGGCTGGCGGTGTTATATAATGGGTATGGAGCTGAAAATATTAGTTATTATGCTGGGAATAATTTTTTTGGCAGCGGTCATTTCTTTACTTGTAATAAAGAGGATTAACGAGCGGAATTCTTTTCTCTGGCTAATCGGGGCGCTGGCAATACTGCTTCTTTCCTTCATGCCGGACATACTGGAGCGTATGGCCCGGGCCACCGGGGTGGACTACCCCCCCACTCTTCTTTTCCTTTTGTCCATACTGGTAATTCTTTTTATACTTCTTTATCAGTCTATACAGATTTCATTATTGCAGGAAAAATGCAGGGAGCTTTCCCAGCAGCAGGCCTTATTAGATTTTAAACATAAAAACAGGGAAAATAAGGCCCGGGAAGAAATATACCGGGAAGAAATATAATAGAATAACGCGTATAATAGGTGGTGATTACGTAAGGCATGTTAACAAATATAACCAGTAAGGCGTCAGTTTTTATCAATGAAATAATTTTATACATCAATTTCAGATACTTAGCCGCCTTTATGGCGGTGTTAATAATGTGCTTTTTTCTTATATTACGCTTGAGGAATAAGTTGGCTATAATAAAAGCTCAACGCGATAACGCCGTCAGTATTCTTAGTGGGATTGGATCTGGAAAAAGCCTGGAAAAAAGTATGTCCGACTTTATTGAGCTGGTTATTCCCCTGGTGGAGGCGGCAGGCTATTACTTTTACCTGCTGGACCGCAAAAGCGGCAGCTATGTACTCAAAGCGGTACGCCACGCTGACACGGGGGGGCCGATAAGTCCCAGTTACAGTGGCCTGGTTTCTTATAAAAAGGAAAACTACAGTCCTCCCCTGGCCGTTTCGGTGGAACAAACGCCCGACGGGCCCGGGGTTATAAAGGATGGATTGGTACCCCTGCTGGTTATGCCTGTAAAAGGGGGATTGGGATTAATCAGGATAGGCCCGGTGGGGCCAATTTCCTTTAAAACCATGGTTGTGATAAGGGATCTGTGTGATAAACTCCAGCCAGCCCTGGAAATGATGATTGAAATGGAAAAAGTGAAAAGCCAGGTGGAATCTGTCTCGGCCACCAGCCAGGCCATCAGGTCCCTTACCAAGTCAGCCCTTGATCTGGACGGATCACTCTCAACTATTATGGCCCTGAGCATAAAAATGATTGATGCGGCTGGGGGATGTTTCATATATGAATCTGCGGGCAGGACAGATTTGGCCGTGTCCATGGGATTGGAAAAGGAAACCGAGGCTCTTTTCATTGAAGATCAGGAGGGTAGGTATCTCCTGAGCAGTCTGGTGGCCGATAATGAATTAAAGTTACTAACCCGGGAAATGGGTGAGTTCTTTAATATCCCTTCCTATTTCGCTGCTTCTGGTATGGAAACGGTTATGATTTTAAAGGTGGCCGGCAAATCAATAAGGGGTGTAGCCGTCTTTTGGTATTATCACGTTCCTGTTATAGAGCGGCACAGGATAGCAGCCCTGCAGATGCTGTCTAAAAGGATTGGGGATGCTCTGGACCGTCAACTTAAGTTTAAAGAGCTGTCAAATTCCTATATAGATATGTTAAAATTGCTGGTGGCCACCGTCGATAATCTGGAGCACTATACCGTGGGGCACTCGGAATTAATATCAAGGTATTCAGGCATTGTTGCCAGGGAAATGAAATTACCCCCCAAAGACGTAATGGATATTGCTTTGGCCGGATATTTGCACGATGTTGGTATGCTGGGACTGTCCGGGGATATTCTTTTTAAAGACGGTAAGTACACCGAGCTTGAATTTGAATCCATGAAACTTCATGCCGAGGTTGGGGGGGCGCTTATTGAATCCACCGTGTCAAATAATAGCCTTGCTTCTTATATCAGGCATCACCACGAGCGGTGGGACGGATTCGGCTATCCATCAGGACTGAAGGGTGGAGAAATACCTCTGGGGGCAAGGATAATTTCGGTGGTTGATATGTTTAACGCCAAGATTACAGGGCGAAAGTACAGGGAGCCTGCCTCCTTCGAAAGGGCGGTAACCGATTTGAGATCTGCTTCCGGATCGCAACTGGACCCCACAATTGTTGAAGTGTTGGTGGGGTGGTTTGGGAAAAAACAGTCCGACCCATCCAGGAAAGGACGATGCCTTGGTTTGTGCAGGGAGATGAGGTGCTGTCCACCCAATATACACAGGAACTGTCCCGCCCATGACAAATACGACACAAACTGTTGGGAAATAGAAGGCACGAACTGTGCGGCCCATGGAAGTAACTGTTCTTCCTGTATAGTCTATACCGAGTTTAAGTATAGGTCTGAACAGGTTGTAAAAAAGAGTAGGAAGGTTTAGAACGGATGGACAGACTGGCCGCCTTTGCCGGGGCAAAGAATTTCGTCGTTTTCTACGGCCAAGGTCAGGAGGATCAATTATCCGCCTTTGATGTGGCAATTGTGGAGCCGGCTGGGCATAGTGAAGCCGGACTGAAAAAAATGCGGCTTCATGGCACTTTGGCCCTGGCCTACCTTAGTGTAATGGAGATAGCTGAATGGGACCCGGCACTTAAAATATTGAAAACAGAGGATTTTTTGTTAAGCCCTGAAGGACAGCCATTGACTAATTTGAAATATGAAAACTTTCTGGCTGATTTGAGGTCAAAGCGCTGGATCGGTTTGGTTATGCACCGGGCTGCCAGGCTTATAGCCAATCAAGGATATGACGGCCTTTTTCTGGATACCATCGGGGATGTTGAGTGGACCGGTGATGGGGGAGGCATCAGTGATTCGTTGGTGGTGGCGGCGGCTGATTTTGTACGGCAAATACGAAATATGTTTCCCGGGTCGCTACTGATTCAAAACCAGGGACTGGAGAGTTTATGCCTTTTGACCTCCCCCTATCTTAATGGAATATGCTGGGAAAATCCCCCCCTGGAGAATAAAGCCCTCAGTCAGTGGGTCGGGAATATGATTGGCCGGCTGGGTATGTTTAAGGTAAGGTACGGCCTGAAGGTATTGATGCTGAAGGAGATGAGGGAGAATCCAGACCTCCTTGCCGGGGAGTTTTGCCGCGAAAATGGGTTCCTTTTGTACAGGGCTCCCCCGGGTTATACCTCGGGGATTAATTTGCCGGAAGGGGTTCAGTCTTTTGAATATTAAACATCTTGAAACATTTATCCTGGTGGCCGATTTGCATAGTTTTACGGCCACCGCCCGAAAACTATATATGAGTCAGCCTGCTGTAAGCTTTCAAATAAAGTCACTGGAGGAGGACCTGCAGGTGAGCCTTTTCCAGAGGGGAGATAAAAGGCTCAGCTTAACTCCGGCCGGTAAGCTCTTATATACCGAGGCCAAAAAGATGGTTATAAGATATCAGAAAATAAGGTCTGGCATTGAGGATTTAAAGGGGCTTAAAACCGGACATCTGGTGGTGGGCGCCAGCACCACTCCGGGGGAATACCTGCTCCCGCTTTTGATTGGGGAGCTAAACAGCATATATCCGGGTATCAGCGTCAGCCTCCAGGTGGCTGGAAGCGGCCAGGTTTTTCGCTGGGTGAAAGACAGAGAAATAGATATAGGTGTAACCGGATCGGCCTCCACCGGAAACTGGTTGTGGTGTGAACCCTGGATTCAGGACGATCTTGTACTGATAGTCCCCCCGGGTCATTCCTGGGTGCAGAAAGGTTTTGCCGATTTGGGGGAAATGATGGCAGAGCCTTTTATATTAAGGGAGTCGGGGTCGGGAACCAGGAGATCCCTTGAGCAGAAATTAAACCAAATGGGGATTGACCCTGTCAGGATAAATCTCTCCATGGAACTGGGAAGCACAAGAGCGATAATAACCGCGGTACAGGCAGGGCTGGGGGTCAGCGTGGTTTCGGGACTGTCTGCCGGGGATGCCCTGGAACTGGGAAAAATAAAGAGAATTAAAGCGCCCCTGGATATGAAAAGATCGCTTTATCTTGTTGGCAGCAGGCAAAACACGGATAGTTCGGTGGCTGAAGAATTTCTGATGCTGTTAAGGAGGAAAAATAGCTTTAAGCCGTAAGCAAAAACTAATAACCACAGGGTTCACATAATACTCCTCAAGACAGGAGTTTTTCTATGCCAAGATACTATAATTTTTTTTAAGATATAAAAAATTTTGCTTAAGAGGAACTCTTCAGATAAATTTCTCTGTACCGGGGTTTCAAGGGGGTCTCCTCATTGCTTCAGTGTGGGGATGGATGGGGAAACGGATACTTCCGAAGGGCGGCAGCCCCTTTTTTAAAATAAGATTTAATTATATAATAAGTTTATAATTTTCCAGCCATTGGATTAATTTTTGTTGGAGGAAATAACGAAATGGGTCTTATGTTGAAAGGTGTTAGAATACTGGATTTATCCATGAACCTGCCTGGGCCATACTGCACCATGCTTTTATCTGACCTGGGGGCCGATGTCATAAAAATAGAGGAACCCAGGATGGGGGATCAGGCCAGGGTTATGAGCCAATCCTTTTTTAGCCAGTTAAACAGGGGAAAGAGAAGTGTTAAATTAAATTTAAAAAAATCTGCCGGACAGGAAGCTTTTTTAAACCTGGCGAGGAATAGCGATGTCATTTTGGAAAGCTTCCGTCCAGGGGTTGTCAATAGGCTGGGAGTGGACTACGACGAAGTCAAAAAGGTCAACGAAAAGATTATATACTGTTCAATTAGCGGTTTTGGCCAGGACGGTCCATGGAGGGACGTACCGGCCCACGATCTGAATATAATCAGCATGACCGGTATTCAGTTTATGAACGGGATAAAGGGGGGGGAACTGGCTCTGCCTCCGGTGCTTATTGCTGATACCGCCACGGGAACCATGGCGGCCCTGGCCATAGTATCGGCCATCTGGCAGAGAACAACCCAAAATAAGGGACAGTACCTGGATATATCAATGTACGACAGTTGTTTTTCATGGCAGCACTTTAACTCGTCTCTTCACATTTCCGGTATTGAGTACGGGGCAGGGGCGGGTATGCTTAGCGGGGGATCCCCCTGCTATAATCTTTACCCAACGGCGGACGGGAAAAACATCAGTATTGGCGCTGTGGAACCCCACTTTTGGGAAGGAATTTGCAGGTTAATACACAAGGAACATCTGGTGGGGCTGCAGTTTTCTGTTGGCGAAGAGGCTGAAAGGGCAAAGGATGAGCTAAGGGAAATATTCCTCACCAAAACTGCCGGACAGTGGATGGAATTATTGGGCCCGGCGGGTCTTTGCGTTGCTCCTGTACTTCCGTTGATGGAATCCCTGGATCACCCCCAGGCCAGGCACAGGAATGTTATTTTATCAGCAGAAACAAATGGAGTTAATCTGCGGCAGCTTAACTCCCCCATAAAGGGCAGTGGAATGGACGAGCCACGGGCCGAATACGGGCCAGGCCTGGGGGAACACAATACCGAAGTGTTCCGCGATATAGGTATGGACCCGGAAGAGATTATAAAACTTCAGGAAAGTGGGGCATTTACACCCTAAATATTTGGAGGTGCTTTACCCTTCAGCATCCACATAACAAATTAATAAATTCCAAAGGAAAATGGGAGGTTAATGGAGATGGATGGATTGCATTATGATATTGTCAAGGCTCTTAATGTAATTGATACACCTTTCTTCATAATTTCCTATCCGGATCTTCGTTTCATTGTTTCCAACCATGCCAATAATAAGGAAATAATTTCCCCGCTTGCTTGCAGGGAAATAGACGAAGCTGAGATTTTGGGGAAAAGGTGTGATGAAATATTTCAGAAGCCCGAAGACTTAATATTTAATGACGTTTTGCGTCAGGTGGGAATAGAAGAAAGAGTATTTAAAATTGATAATGTGAAGATTACTGATTCCAGGGGTCGAACCAGGTACTACAATATTGTTTACAGCCCGGTGCCAGGCCAAAATGGCTTAACCAGTCATATAGCGGGTACGGCCAGGGAGTCCGGTTTTGCCTTTACCCAGAACGGTATTCTGGAAAGTACATCTTCGCCGGTAATAATTACTGATAATGAACTTAATATTGTTGCCTGCAGCAAGGCGGCCCTGGAAATATGGGAAGTGTCCGAGGACGAGGTGATAGGTGAGAAGCTTGGTAAGCTGGCATGCTTATTAAAGGCTAAAAGTGGTGAAACACCTTTTATTAACATAAATGGGATAGAATTTTTTAATAAGATTAATGCCAGCATAACCACCAGGTCTGGAAAGGTTAAAAATTTTATTTTTGTATATACACCGGTTTTTAGTACAATGTTGTCAGGGGCTGTTCTGACAGGCTTTGACATTACATCTCTTATTGAAAAGCAGGATCGGATCATAGAAAATGAGAGGCTTGCTTTAATTGGACAGTTAACTTCAGGTATAGCCCACGAGATTAAGAATCCACTGACTGTAATATCAGGCTTTGCTGAGGTTACCAGGAGCAGAATTGAAAAAATAACCGGGAACGAAAAACTGAAAGAAGCAATTATTTACTATCAAAAGGAAATTGTAGACAACTGTCGAAGCATGAACCGGCTTATCATTGACCTTCTGCAACTGGCCAGACCTGTAAAAACCGAAAGAATTCTCGTTAATTTGGCCAATTCACTGGAGAAGTTCAGTAATACCATAGCTCCGTATGCCCTTTTGAAGAACGTAACCCTGATGAAGGACCTTCTGGCGGCCGATTTGGATATTTTAATTGATCCTGTCCAGATTGGGCAGGTACTCCTGAATCTGTGTAACAACTCCATACAGGCCATGCCCGGGGGAGGTATATTAACAATAAGTACCCTTCTTGAAGGCGAGTTCCTGGTGATAAAAGTGTCCGACACAGGATCAGGAATTAAACCGGAAGATTTAAACAAACTGGGAACCCCTTTTTTTACCACCAAGGCTGAAGGCACCGGACTGGGATTAAGTGTCTCTTACAGCATAGTCAGAGAGCATGGCGGCAAGATTGAGGTGAACAGTGAAATGGTCGAAAGGAAAACCACCTTTAGCGTATATCTACCTCTGTTATGAAAATAGCTGTAAGCGGTAAGCTATAAGCTTCTTAAACCGCAGAGAGCATAAAACACCTCATGCTGAAGGCTTATCCGGTCAGGAGCCAGTAGTCATAATCTTACAGATAGATTTTAATTCTTCTCACTGTATAGTAGATTAGAGAAATAACCAATATCAGTGATAACATAAATCCCAACTGTATTGCCGAGAATTTTAGTCCGGTCAAAAGCCCGGGAGTCTCGTACATTCTTCCCAGGGCGGCGGCCACCGGGCTGATCATCTCTGAGGCCAGGGGCGTTGCAGGACCGAATATGAATATGGTGTAAAAAACAGCCAGGGCTGCATGTGCTATTCTGGAGCAGATGAAGGGAAGCATTCTTATATCGGTTTCGCTGATCAGGCTGGCCACCTGGGCATGGACCGATAGGCCGCTCCAGGCCAGTATCACCTCCACCGCCGCCAGTTGTTGTATGAGGGGAACCGGAGACTCGGCAGCCATTTTTGATCCTATGGTCATTTCAAAGAATCCGCTGGCCAGGGCAGGCATTATTTCCGGTGAAAACCCCAGGGGATACAGAATCAGCCCCAGGCACCCGGCCATGTAGCTGATAAAGCCCGCTTTGGTGATTAGCTTTATAATTACCGCGAATAATATTATAAAGCCTCCTATTACCAGCAGGCTGCTGGTGGCATTTCGTACCGCGTCACCTATAATTTTCCCCAGGGGGCGGTTTTCCTGCTGCCAGGAAGACACTAATTCCCTGTATGCCCGGACCAGTATGTTTTCGTATGGATTACCCCTTACAGGCAACGCTTCCTGGTCGTTCACGCCGTAAAAGCGTAGTGCCAGGCCCAGGGTCAGGTTGGCCAGATAATGGGCGCCGGCTATTATAATCCCCAGTTCCGGGCGTCCGAACATTCCCACCGCAACCGCCACGAACATAAAAAGCGGGCTGGAGTTATTGGTAAAGGACATCAGTCTTTCAGCTTCAATTCTGGTTAGCCGCCTTTCGGACCGGAGCCGGGCTGTGACCATGGCCCCAATGGGGTAACCGCTGGTGTAGCCGATACATAGCACAAAGGAACCGCTGCCGGGGACATTAAATAGCGGTCGCATAAGCGGCTCGGTTAAAGCGCCCAGAAAATTCACCAGCCCGAAGCTCATCAATAGCTCAGAGGCAATGAAAAAAGGGAGCAGGGATGGGAACACTATGTTCCACCAGGCTTTTAGTCCCATTGTGGCGCCGTCGAAAACCTCTTTGGGCTGGGAAATCATGCTGACGGCAAAGGCCAGGGCGCAGGCCGACCAAAAAAGCCTGGAGACCTGGGCGAATTTAATCCGTAGCCTTCGCCCGGCAGTCAGTATGAAAAAGATCGCAACGATTGAGATAAAAACAGCTATGGCAGGTAACATAAAATAACTCCCCCGGCAAATTTACTGGAAAACTTTTTTCAAATGATTTATACTAAGAAAGGCTCATATTTAGAATAGATGTGGCAAATAAAGGTTAATATGATAGCTAAGTCCTTGACAAAATTAGCATAGCTTTTATATAATTCTTTTTGTGACATGGAGAGTAGACTTATGATCGAACTGGACATATCAAGAATTAAAAGCATTCCAACCGGGAAAGAAAATTTTTTAACGGATATTGAGATGCAGCCCATAGGTACTGGTAATGAAGAGATTTTTTTTAACAAACCGGTGGCGCTGGATCTTACCGTGGAAAATGATGAGGGTTTGCTTAAGCTTACAGGTAAGCTGGGGGGGAATGTGATGATTGCCTGCAGCCGGTGCCTTGAGTTTTTTGATATGCCTATATTTGCCGAAATTAATGAAGTCTATTATAATGAATCACAGAGGTTTGATTTATCAGCCGATGATGGTGGGGAATGGATTCCCTTTAGGGGAGATAAGCTCAATATAACAACCGAAGTGTTAAAATCACTTCTTTCCGCTCTCCCCATGAAGTTGGTGTGCCGGCAGGACTGCCGGGGGCTGTGCCAGAACTGCGGTACCAACCTGAATATTTCCAGCTGTTATTGTCCCAAAGAGGAAACTGATATAAGGCTGCAGGTTCTGAAACAGTTTTTGGAAGAAAAAGAATAATACCGGTTTTGAAGGGGGTGTCGATAAATGGGAGTACCGAAGAGAAAATCGTCTAAACAAAGGGGCAGGCAGCGCAGGGCGGCTAATGCTAACCTGGAGGCCCCCACCCTGGTAAAATGTCCTCAGTGTCATGA
>LADL02001015.1_pt1 | contig 17426 bp, 16 predicted proteins | sample 619721 | NCBI WGS metagenome assembly LADL02 (sample SAMN03397408, study PRJNA257561) | rock porewater metagenome | biome: terrestrial; feature: Opalinus Clay rock; material: porewater; isolation source: Opalinus Clay rock porewater BRC-3 borehole | place: Switzerland: Mt Terri URL, St-Ursanne ...
ATTTCCTCATATCCTTCAACGGAATACTCCTTAGTGTATTGGCCGTCACCGTATTCTCCATTACCGAAAGCGACACAGACAAGAAAAAGAACATTTCTGATTATATAAATTTTGCCCTGATTGTTCTTGCTCTTATCATTGACAGTGTGGCTTTATCAGCCATAGTGTTCAGGCTGTCTTCTTATGGGATTACGCCCAACAGACTTGCTGTTTTAGGCGTAAACATACTTATCTGGGCCAATCTAATTTGGATTATGCTCTCCTATATGCGTTTTCTACAAAACAAAACCGGACCTTCAACCATCCAGGATGCCATTACTAAGTATTTGCCGGTCTACGGACTTTGGGCAGCTTTAGTTACATTTACTTTTCCTTTAATTTTTTAATGTTAATTCAGACCTAATTTAGTGAGCCTTTTATGGTTTTTGTTTTGTACATGAATAACTTCGTAACTTCGGTACCCGGTACGGTGGAACTGTGTCCCACACCTCACTGAGCATTATTACACTATTAACAATTAATTGACATGATTATTAATACTGCTTATAATTATTTAACACTATAAAGAATTTTAAGTATTTGGATATAGGTAAAAATTTATCAGAACTTGACATGTTATTTTGCTACTACTACCATAATTGACAGGCTTTATAAAAATTGTTGGGACTGACTGACATACAAACTAAGAAGCTACAATAAATGATTTAAAAGGAGTGCAAACTAATGGGAACTGCTGAAAGTTTCTTAAATTTATTATTAATTTTCATGATAGTCAATGGTATATTCTTTTATTTTGCCCGTAAGCGAATAAAAAAAATAGCTCAAAGAATGGAAGAAGATAGTGTTCCATTAAAAATTCAAGTAGAGCAAGCTATTACCATGGTAACTGATAATATTTGCGGGTGTAATCTGCCGAAATCTGAAGCATATATCCTGGCTCACGATAATGAAAAACACTACTTTTGCAGCTGGGACTGTAGAAAGAAGTTCATTACTGACAAACAAAATCCTTTTGTATAAACCTTTACTGAAGATACTTCATTACATGCAGTACACCTTCATCTTCAAAGTAGATATCATTAAGAAGTTGACGGAATAAAGGAAGGTAATTTATGTCGGGAGATAACGAAAACATTACGAGGTTAAATTTGGATGGTAAAGAGATCATATTGATTGGGACTGCCCACGTATCAAAGCATAGCGCAGAACAAGTTAAGGATGTTATTGAATTAGAGAGACCGGACTCAGTTTGTATTGAACTGGATGAACAAAGGTATCAAACGATAACTGAAGGAAACAAATGGCAGGATACTGATATATTTAAGATAATCAAAGAAAAGAAAGCAATTCTGCTTTTAGTAAATCTTGTGCTTTCATCTTTTCAGAAACGGATTGCAAAACAATTTGGAATTAATGCTGGTCAAGAAATGATTCAGGGAATTAAATCAGCAAGAGAGATAGGTGCAAATTTAGTACTGGCTGACAGAAATATTCAGATAACCTTTTCCCGTATCTGGCATAGTATAGGTTTTTGGGGAAAAATTAAACTGATGATGGAGATTATCCTCAGTATTTTCGGTGATGAGAGCATTACAGAAGAAGAACTTGAAAAATTAAAGTCACAAGATATGCTGAGCTCTATTCTCAATGATTTCACCAGGAGCTTTCCTAAGTTAAAGATTCCTTTGGTTGATGAACGAGATAGATATTTAGCCCAGAAAATCAAAGAGGCTCCAGGGCCAAAGGTGGTTGCTGTCCTTGGAGCTGCACACATTCCCGGCATTAAAGAAGAAATAAAAAAAGAACATGATTTGGGAGTATTAACCAGGGTTCCACCTGAGTCTAATACCATAAAAATAATTGGTTGGTCAATACCAGCCCTTATTATCGCCCTTATTGTTTATACCTTTATTGCCAATCCTTCTGCCGGAGCACAGCAAACCTTAAGTTGGGTGCTATGGACTGGATCTTTTGCAGCTATAGGAACTGCGCTTGCTTTAGGACACCCGTTTTCCATTCTGACTGCCTTTGTGGTGGCTCCCATAACCACTTTACATCCCTTAATTGCGGCTGGGTGGTTTGCCGGTCTTACTCAAGCATATATCCGTAGGCCCAGTGTAAGAGACTTTGAAAATCTTGCTGAGGATATTTTCACCCTTAAGGGTTTTTGGAATAACAAGGTAACCAGAATTCTCCTAATTGTTACTTTAGCCAATGTCGGAGGTTCAGTAGGAACTTTGATTGGTGGAGCCGACGTAATCCGTTTATTTATAGAAAATTTCTAGATTTTTCTTTCTATAGTTTGAAGAGGCTTGAATAAGTCAGAGAAGCACGAAATTGTTTAAAGAGGGAGCTGTGTAATATGGAATTTAAACCAATGAAAAGAAGACCTGAGCGGGAAATATCAAAAGAAGATGCTTTAAACTTGCTTAAGCAGGCAGAATACGGGGTGCTTTCCCTTGCAGGCACAGAAAATGGATATCCCTATGGTGTTCCGATAAATTACATGTATGATGATAATAACTTGTATTTTCACTGTGGAATAAAGGGTCAAAAATTAGATATTATAAAAGGCAATGATAAAGCATGCTTTACTGTTGTATTAGATGCAAAAGTGTTGCCTCAACAACATTCTACTGCCTATAAAAGTGTTATTGCCTTTGGGCGGTGTACACCTATATTTGGTGATTTAAAGGATGAATTGCTTTTGAAATTCGGAATGCATTTTGCAGCGGATTTTCCCGATGAAATAAAAAAGAATATAGAAAAAAGAGGTGCAATAACAGCTATAATTAAATTTGAGATTGACTATTTAACTGGAAAACAGCGCAAAGATATATAGGATAAACAGTGGACTTAATTGCAGCTAACATCTCATCTGCTGAGCACGTGGCCGGGATCAGGGGGTTTTAAGGAATGGTTTGATGAGTTTATTGGGGAAGCAAGGTTTGTTAAATTAACAAAGAAGGAATTGACGATTGGTATACAAAATTCAACGGAAAACAGATCGAGAGATTGTTTCCTGGTTTCCCAGGCCAGGACTACGCAGAAACCTTTTTAAAAGTTTGTTAACGAAATGAGCATTGGGTTTTGTTTTTGCAAGTAAATTCGGTAAAATATCTCCAGCAGCACAATAAAGCGGTAATTTGAAAAGTATTTCAGATAGCCTGGAACAAGGGTTGGTTATATACCGTCTAAAAGGAAGGAGCATTTAAAGGAGAGATTAAACGTCTATGAAGAAGAGGATTTTAGCGCTTCTGCCTGTTTTGATCCTGTGCGTCGGTATAGCCATGCCAGTTACGGCAGCGGAGGGCGGCCAGACGGGTATAGAATACGGCGGGAAAAAGGTTGATGGCCCGGGACTGGTTTTTGACGATGTTCTTTTCGTTCCACTACGGTCCGTGGCTGAATCTGACGGGTACATTGTACAGTGGTCGGACGCCGACAGGCAAATAAGCGTCCGTAAGCCGGGGCAGGAGATAGTATTAAAACTGGACGCACGGAAAGTATCGGTTAGCGGCCACGAGTACTTTTTAATGATCAAAGTAATAGAAGGGAGAACCTATGTCTCCCAGGACTTTATCACTGAAAATCTTGGATTGCGGATCAAACGGGATAAGGTAAAAGAAATAGTGTCTCTAACCAATATCAAGTTAAACCCGGTCACAATAAAAACAAAAAGAATGACTTCTGATATTCAGAATCTTTCGTTGAATATCCAGTACCCAGAAATTCAGGGGCTATCTGACACGGATATACAAAAAAAATTTAACGGGATGTTTGAAAAAATAGCTCTTGAGGCCTGGGAGCGGGGCATAAAAAACGGAAATAACATTTCAGATGAAGTCGTAACCAGGCATATAAAGGCGGAAACCTTTTTCAACTACCATGTAAAATACAACCAGAATGACATCCTGAGCGTGGTATTCCAGGACTACCAGTACACCGGAGGGGCGCACGGACTCACAATGCAGAGCTCATACAACTTTAACCTCAAAACAGGCGAACAGTACAGGCTAAGTTACATGTTCAGGGATAATGCCGACTATGTTACACTGATAAGCCGGGAAATAAAAAGCCAGATGGCTGAGAAGGGGATAACGGCACTGCTTAACCCTTTTAATATGATAAAACCGGACCATGACTTCTATATATCCGATGAAGGAATTGTAGTGTATTTTCAGCAGTATGAATTATTGCCCTATGCTTATGGGATACCTGAATTTGCCATTGACAGCTCTCTCCTGGCAGGGTCGCTTCAAGCCGACATCTGGCTTGCTGAATGAGAACGGACTATTAGAATTTGAGGTGCCACCACAAATAGAACATACTTTTTATATTTTCTATGTAATTAACAAGTGAACCGCCTGAGAGGGCGGTTTTAGTTTTTCCATTAAATAACTTTGTAACTTCTAGTAACTTCGGTACCTGGTACCCGAAGATCCTTAACTGCTCTGGTTCCTTTTATATAAATATTAATATAGTCAATTAGTTACCCGATCCATAAAGCTTGTCCCATTAAACACATAAACCTTTGTGGATGTTTTTAAATCGCCTTGTGGTGATACTCCGTCTTGGTCAAGCCGGTGAGTCGTTTCCCATGCGTAAAGCCGTTTGCCTTCCGCATCAACCTGGTAACCGCCTACTTTCATATAGAAGGTTTCCGGCCCTGACATCATTGACCGCTCTTTAATTGTGCCTTGCCATGCTTCTTTAAATTTTCCTTGTTCAATATACCAGAGGTGATCGGTAAAAACATCGACACCGGTTCCGCCCGTTCGGGTCACCAGGTTGAATAGTTTTTTACCTTCTATCTTTATAGGATCATCAAAGTACCAATGTTCCACTTTCCAATCCTGCTCAGCCACTAATTTGTAGTGTCCACTTGAATCCTTATCAAAGATAAAAAAACTGCCCAAATGTACTGCCCCATCAATTTTGGCAACTATTTCCCAGTCGTCATCATCATCCAGGTTAGCGACGTCATATGAAAGGCCATCAATGTAATAGGAATCTTTATGTTTTCCCTGGGCCTGAATTATTATTTCAATATGTTCTTTTGAAAGCGGCCTGGGAGACGGACACTGGCTGCTATTGATCCGGACAGCGTTAACAAGTTCGTCCCACTGTACTTCTCAAGAAAAAATATTTGTAGACACCACTTTCTTGCAGGAAAATTGATAAATTATGAATAAACATTTAAACAAATTTTAAAGGAGGCTACTGCTGTGAAATTAGAGTTGGTAATTAAATCAGTTAAAGGCTTCTGTTCGGCTGGTTATATTGTTGGGCAAAAATTTATTTATAACGACCCACTGATAATACCCGAGGCTCAATCCCCACTATGCCTATATGCATTATCAGCCATGTTTCCTTATTTAACTGCGGCATGTAGAATAACCCCCCCGGAAGATTGGATAAATAGAAAAACCGAGCTTCAATGTCCTGACAGCACCAATACAGTTGTATTTGGGATTAATAGAATTGAGGATTGATCTATTTATTCTCTTTAATGGCTTTTGAACAGATTGGGCAAGGGCAATTTTTTTACTGTTAGTTACCTCTTCATAACCACTAAGCAGCCCGCCATAATGTCATGGAGGGCTTGTTTTTTCTCAGTGAACCCCGCCATAACAAAACCAATGCATAGAATTATGGCCGATATTATTTTTCCGAAATGCCTTCCTGTAGCCCTGACGAAGCCAAGCCTGTTTCCATCTAAATCAGTAACCTTTATACCAATCGCAATTTTCCCAAGTGTCCCTTGATATTCTGAACTCTCCATTAACGCAAAGTAAAGCCACCCGAGAATAAGACTAAAAAAGTTCAATATGTCATCTGCTTTAATATTTGAGCCCATAATAAAACCAAAGAAGAAGCCAAGAATTCCTCCTGCTATGCCAGTTATAATAGCATCAATTATGAAGGCGAGAACCCTTCTCCCAAATCCCGCGTACTCTACTCCACTGTGGCTTATATAAAAGTTATAAAAGAAAAGTTCCAGAAAGAAACTAACCCTGAACGAAAAAAAGTTCTATTAAATGAGTACGATACTTTGGTTAAAGAGTTTGACAAGCCGTTTGATTCAAATTTTGTTTTTAAACTATCCGCGAAGCTTGAAAATACAAAGATTGACAGACAATCAATAATGCTTTTTCTTGAACAAGACACAGAGAAAGGTGTAACATATATCCCAGTTGATAGTATGCTTCCCTTTCCCAAGGTTGGTATTTAGATAACCTTATTTGGTGCAATATAAATAAGGAGGTCGTCTCTGCGCAATACAGTATTTGATGGTGGGTTTGTAAGAAGTCTACCATTCTGAAAAATACCAATCAGAATGGCTTCAGTTTCTCTAAGCTTTATTAAAGCTTGTTCAAATTCACAATTAATTAGGTCATTTGGCACTGCTCCCGAATAGATTTCATTGCCAAAATTATTTGTCATGAGTTCATTAAATAAATTTGTTATTCCGTTATAAATGCTGGAACGAACTATTAATTTAGATGAAATATCTCCTGTGCATATGATTTCATCTATTCCCGCACGACGAAAATGGGCAACATTTTCTGGGTTTAAAGATTCAGCTATAATTTTACAAGAGGGATTAAGATGCCTTATAGCTAAGGTAGTTAATATAGAGTGGGCATCCGCCATATAATCATCCATTTTGCTATCAGCCATCACAATACATATTTTAGCCTTTGAAATATTAGCTTGCTGTAGTATTGCCTCTTTTGAGCTATCTCCTCGAATAAATGAAATACCTTCTATATTACCGCCCAGGGGATTTTCTTCTCTATCAGCAATTAGAACAATTCTACAATTTTTAATCTCTGCCCTGATCTCCTTAATTATATTATTTGCTTTGAAACTAAAAGAACATATTACATAATGATTTTCAAAATTCACTGTTATTTTTCCTTTCTCCCTTTTCACATAATCTTCTAGCATTGTCCCCGCAATATAACCAAAGGACCCAATTCCACCAAACATAACTATGAGTGCGACTAATCTGCCAGCAGCAGATATTGGATATTTATCACCATATCCTACTGTAGTAATAGTTACGATAGACCACCACAAGCTATCTCCAAGATTCCCAAAATGCTCATTAATCCCTCTCTCAAAAAAGTAAATGGAAATTGAACCACCTATAAGTAAGGTTAAAAGAATTGCCAAAGCTTTCATATATCGTCCATCACCATTGGTAATCCTCTTTAATTTTATAAATAAAGTTACAAAAATACTCATATAATCCCCTTGAAGTTAACCATTACTTTCTTCAAAAAAATACCTTAGCATAAACTTTATAAACTGTTTTCTCCAGTAAATTGCTATTTCCTTTTAAAAAAACAGATCCATTTTGTGTAATTTACATTAAAAGATTGCTCTATAAAACAATCTTATTAGCCAAAAGGAGTAAATATATTGAAAAGGTTTTCCGGCGACTGGTACCGAAGTAATTCTTAAAGTGGCCATAATCAGTATTCTTAAATCAAACAGTCTGGTTTATTAAGGTAATAGGCAGCAAAGCGAGGAGAAGGCAGAAAATATGTGGGGTGTAATATCTACAGTCTTTTTAGTGGTATATTTTTTCATGAGCTCTTACATAGGCCTAAGGGGGTGGATTGCCCTGGACAGGCCTGCTTCCCGCCTTTACAAGACAGTATATTGGGGCTTTTTTTCCTTACTGGTAATTTCCTTCCCCTTAGCAAAAATAGGAGAAAATTTCCTTCCTGACACCATCGCGCTTTGGTTAACCATCCTGGGTGGTTACTCCTTAGTTGGAGTTTCTTATATTTTTTTACTGCTCCTACTAATAGATTTATTCAGGATTCTTGATAAACGTATAAATTTTGTCCCCGCGGCGATTAAGCAGCACAAAAATACGCCTGTGATTATAGGTGCTGTAGTTATTATAACAGTTGTATCTACTTTGGTTTATGGAGGTTGGAATGCCCGTAATCCGGTAGTAACTGAATATGCTTTAACTGTATACAAAAAAGCTGACCCCTTGAAGCAGCTCAAGATTGCCATGGTTTCTGATATTCATTACGGATCAATTATGGATATCCGTCGGCTCAACAGTTTGTCCAAAATAATGAATGAACTGCGGCCAGACATAATTTTACTTGCCGGAGACATTACTGATGGAGTTATACAGCAGGAAGAGGCCCGGAAGTTAACAAATTTATTGGGTCAGATGCCATCAAAATACGGAATATTTGCCGTTACTGGAAACCATGACCGTGGGCTTCGCGGCGATGATGGGGAATTATTAAACTGCCTTAAAGAAGCAGGAATTAATGTCTTGAGGGACAGCCAGCTAAAGATTGGAGACAGCTTTTACCTTATAGGCAGGGATTATCCTCGACGCCAAAGTCCACAAGGACGAAAGGAAATAGAGGATTTATTGAAGGAAGTTGATTCTTCACAGCCCTTGATTATCTTGGACCATCAACCCGCTGACCTGCAAAAGGCCCAAGAAAATAACGTGGATCTACAGCTCTCCGGTCATACCCATGTGGGTCAAATATTCCCTATTAACCTTATTACTGGATATTTATATGAACTGGATTGGGGTCTTCTAAAGAAAGGATCTTATCACCTCATTGTTTCATCCGGCTATGGTACATGGGGTCCTCCGTTAAGGGTGGGCAACAATCCTGAAGTTGTTAGTATTATAATTAAATTTAAGAGCCAGTCAACTGACGGCTCTGTAACTAGCCCAGAAGATCATAATACGGTGGAAAAACATTAATTGCCAATTGTAATAGATAATTACATTCCCGGAATACCTAGACAAACGCCCCTCCAAGAAAGGGCTGTTTTTTTGTATTTTTATTACAAGGCTACCAGAAGCTCTTCTGGATAGTGTATGTATGTTGAATACTCTGCTGTAGGCTGTAGGCAAATAAGACACTGGTGAATAATCCTTAAGCAGCTTTTGGGCAGTTAAGCCTTCAACTCACCGAAGAAGTTGAGGAATCAGAGCCTTTTTGATATGCCACTAATTAAGATTGATTCCTTAGAGAATAATCCCCCACCTCCTTCATTTTTCGCCAAAGAGTTGTTCTGCTTATTCCAAGCAGGCTGGCAGCCTTATTTTTGTTTCCACCGGCCTGGGCCAGTGCCTGCCTGACAAGTTCAGACTCGGAGAATTTCAATTTCTGATGGATATCTTCTTCGAAAGAAAGCGAACATTGGGGATATAGTGCCTGCTGAAGCATATTTAGGACTGAATCGGGGCGCAATCTTTCCCCCTGACTAAGGGCTACGAAACGTTCAGCTACATTTTCAAGTTCGCGAACATTGCCCGGCCAATTATGCGAAAGTAAAATTTCAAGTTGCTTGTCCATTACAATATCCTCAAGCTGTGTCTCATTCTTTATAAAATGTCTGAATAGCCCGGGGATATCTTCTATACGCCGCCGCAAAGGAGGAATGTAAAGTTGAAGGATACTGATTCGGAAATACAAATCTTTTCTGAAGGTGCCGTTCCTTACGCATTCCATTAGGTCACTATTTGAAGCAGTGATAATCCGCACATCGATGGGAATTATCTGATCTCCGCCAATCCTCATTATTTCCCTTTCCTGAAGCACACGCAAAAGTCTGGACTGAAGATGCAATGGAAGCTCGCTTATTTCGTCCAGAAAAATGGTTCCTTGATGGGCAAGCTCGAAGAGCCCGGGCTTTCCTCCCCTTTTTGCGCCAGTGAAGGCCCCTTCCTCGTATCCAAACAGCTCGCTGTCCAGAAGACTCTCGGGTAAAGCCGCGCAGTTTACTGCCACAAAGGGATATAGGCTGCGGCTACTCTCAATATGGATGCTTTGGGCGAAAAGTTCTTTACCTGTACCTGATTCCCCGTAAATCAGTATGGAAGAATTTGAATGGCTGTATTTTTTGGCTTGATGAATCGTCTCCTGGATCAAACGCCCCGACCCGATAATATCATCAAAACTGTAATTGGCAATCATAGTTTTTTGAGTTGTTTTCTTCCGTATTTTTCGCTCAGTTTCCTGTAAGTGGGCAACATCATCCAAAGCAAGGATATATCCCACAATGTCCCCGCTTAGAAATACAGGGGCAACATCAACCACCAATTTCATTTGATTTTGCTCAAAAAGAATATTGTATTGTGGTTGATCCTTCCATGATACTGAATGCTGTTCTGTTAAGGCGGGTACAATTTTATACAGTGATTCTCCAATGGCTTGATTTTTCTTTATACCAAGTAGTCTTTCGGCGGACTGACTGATTACATTGACACAATGCTTAGTGTCTGTGGAAATAATACCTCTTCGGTTCATATCCATAATACTTTTAAAAAGGACAGACTGCTCCAGTTCATTTCTATAAGCCTTCAGTATATTCACGGCATCATTAAAGGCGTTTGCCATTGATCTATAGGTATAATAAGATACGCCGTTTAATCCCATTTTGAAAGCCACGTCACAGACCCAAGACCCTCCGATTATATCGTTGACTCCCCGGTCTCTTAGCTTTTGCAGGATATCATATACCTCATCTTTGCTTCCAAAACAAATTTGACGGATACGGACTTTGAGAAGGTTTGATATTCTGGAAATCTCCTTCATGTTCTTCTGGTAGTTCAGTACGAAAACTTCCTCTGTTCCTACCTTTTGAACCGCCTCTAAAACGTCAAAGCCAGTAATTCTGACAGGTATGACCAGATTTTTTATTACCTTCTTAAAGACTTTTGCGCTCCGGTCCCCGCTAATTACGATGGTGGAAGGCTCTATAAAGGACTTTATATGCCGGCCTATTTCCGGGTCCATCAATCTAAATGCCAGTTCAGTCACTTCGTATTCAAGCCATTGAGGAATGTCAATTTCTTTGATTACCCGCCTTGCCAGATTGGAAAAGTGAGTATAACCTGCAATAACAATTTTAGGTTGCAAAGTAATCCTCCCTGAAAATGAAGTCGTTATAGATTTATTTTACCAAAAATTTAACAAAATCAAAACATTTGTAACATTTTTTGTTTCATTTGAAACAAGTAATTCTTTACCCAATCAAAAAGTCTATAAAAAGGTTGGCTTAAAGAGCTGGTATTAAAATTGCAACAGAGAATATTGTGATTTTTCCACTTTCTGCAATTTTAAAAAAAGAGGTGATATGGTAATCTGTGGCGGCGTTACGGAAAAATCCTTTTAGCTCAATGTACAAGTATTTTTTTTAAGGGAGGTTGTCCAAAATAATGAACCGTGCAAAGATTATTAGCTTCATTGCAATTTTAGGTTTAATGGTTATCCTGGCCGGATGCGGGAGTTCGAAAAGCGACTCAAAATCTTCCACCAGCCAACCCCAAAAGGCTGTAAGCAATTTTCCCGATAAACAGATCACCATGCTTGTCGGCTACGCTGCAGGAGGCGGAACCGATGTGACAGCAAGAACAGCCGTTAAAACACTGAATGATTCCGGGATTGTAAAGCAAACTTTTGTAGTTGAAAATATGCCGGGCGCCAGTGGTTCATTAGCCCTGGCCGACCTGCAAAAACGCAAGGGCAACCCCTATTATCTTCTTTCCGTGCCTGAATTTGCAGCACCTATCTGGAAAGAGGGCGGGGTAAAAGCCACACTTTCAGATTATATACCGGTGGCCCAGGTGGCTACTGACACCTTGATTATCAGCGTAAAGAAAGATTCGCCCTATAAGAACATTGACGATTTTCTAAAAGGGTTAAAAGCCGATCCAAGCAAAATAGTGATCAGCATTTCCAGCGCCATAGACGGGGGAGAGCCTTACAAGTGGCAGCAGATAGCTAGGGGATACGGAGTGGATAAACAATTAAATATTCTCACCACAGGCGGCGCTTCAGAAAGTCTCACCAATTTATTGGGCGGACACTCCCAGGTGGCATTTGTAACGCCAGCCTTGTTAAAGGGGTACGCGGCTAAAGGAGACCTGATACCTCTGGGTATTCTAGCGGACAAAAGGGATGCCAGTTTTCCCGATATTCCCACAATGAAAGAAAAAGGCATAAATGTCACCTATTACAGGTCGCGGGGCTTCTGGGCGGCGGCCGGCATCTCTCCAGATGCAGTCTCCTATTGGGAAAAGGCTTTTAAGGATATGATGGAAACTGATGCCTGGAAGAAATACATTAAAGACAATAACTTACTGGCTGAATTCAAGGGTAGCAAGGAATATACAGCCTACTTGCAGGCTGAAGGCACTGGCTATCAGGAGTATATGAAAACAATAAAGAAGAAATAAAAATGTGGTTATGTCCTCGAGCCGCTTACTTATTGGAAATGGGGGAATTCTTGTGGTGTTACATCGCTTACTGGGTTCATTCTGGCTTGTGGTGACCCTTATGTTTTTTTTCTCATCATCGGAGTTGCCCATGACTGCCAGCAACGGCTTACTGGGGGCTGGATTCTTCCCCAAGGTCATAACGGTTATTCTAGCGATATTACTGGTAAGTTATCTTCTCTCAACATACAGCAAAGCAAATCAGGGCATAGCAAAGCCGGCGGCGAAAAGGAGCAAACAGTCAATCCTCAACCAGGTAATTTTCACATCCTCGCTGCTTATCGCCCTGGCTTTGATTGAATTTTTAGGCATGCTGGTCACCCTTGGGCTTTTCTTATTTGCCATGTTAATAATAATTGAAAAAATATCCTATACACGCTCAATTCTGTTTTCAGCTGCAACCACAGTATGCCTGTATATCATTTTTGTCCGCTGGCTGGGTCTGGTTTTACCCTGGGGGATTTTTTAATAGGGGGGCTGTGCGTGGATTTACAAGCATTGATGGATGGGTTTAAGTCAATTCTCACAAGCCCTTCCGCTATACTATGGTGTTTACTGGGCATCACCATAGGAACCCTTGTGGGCGCCCTGCCAGGTGTTGGACCCACAACGGGGATTGCCATACTGCTGCCCTTAACCTTTGGCTTGAACCCGTTGGACGCTCTGATTTTAATGATGAGCGTCTATAACGGAGCAATGTACGGGGGACGGATCAGCTCTATTTTAATCAATGTCCCCGGCGATGCGGCTGCGGTCGTCTCCACGTTTGACGGTTACCCGCTTGCCCAACAGGGGAAGGCTGGGTATGCCCTGACACTGAGCGCGGTAGCATCCTTCATCGGGGGGACCTTGGGATTTGTGGGGCTGGCCTTTCTTTCCCCCACGATAGCAAGAGGCGCACTTGTATTCGGGCCTCCCGAGTACTTCACACTGATGCTATTCGCGCTTATCGCCACCAGTGGCTTAGCAGAAAAAAGGCCTTTCAAGGCAATAGTGTCGACATTATTGGGATTGATGATTGCCCTGATTGGCATGGACAGCGTAACAGGCGAGCCGCGTCTTACTTTTGGGCTGCTGGAATTATGGGACGGAATTGATTTTGTTGTTGTGGCCATAGGCGTTTTTGGCATGTCGGAAGTTCTTTTACGTCTCGAGACCGGATCTGCCATGCAGGAGATCGCTGCCAAACTGCCTTTCAAATCGCTTTTTCCAAATATTAAAGAAATTGTCAGTAATTTTTCAGCGATAGCAAGAGGTTCACTGATTGGTTTTTTTGTGGGGGTGCTTCCCGGGGCTGGGGCAACCATAGCCACTTTTCTGGCATACAGCGCCGAGAAAAAGGTCTCCAGGAATCCGGAGCGCTTCGGTATGGGGGTGCCACAGGGTTTGAGCGCGCCTGAAGCCGCCAACAACGCATCAGTGGGAGGAGCCCTCATTCCCACCTTCAGTCTGGGTATTCCGGGGTCGGGAACAACAGCTATCTTGCTGGGTGGATTAATGATGGTGGGGCTGAAGCCCGGGCCGCTGATGTTTCAAGAATCGGGTGATGTTATCTGGGCTGCCATCGCCGGCTTTTGCGTGGCAAATATACTTTTACTCATCCTGAACACTGTTTTTGTTCCATTTTTTGCCATTGCAATACAAAAAGCCGACCCATATATGGCCCCGCTTATCGCTGTACTGTGTTCCCTGGGTGTTTATATGATGAACAATAGTTTATTTGATATCGGATTAATGATTTTCTTTGGATTTGTCGGATATTTCATGAGAAAGTGCCAATTTCCCATCGCTCCACTAATCCTCGGATTGATCCTGGCGCCAATGATTGAAAAGAGCATGCGTCAAGCACTGTCCATGTCAGGCAACGATTACTCAATTTTTGTTATGAGACCCATTTCATTAGTCTTTTTGGTTTTGTCAATTATTTTACTGTTTCTCCCGATTATTAAGAAACTTTACAACAGGAATCCAGAGATTAAGATTAATCAATAGCGAGTCAATATATCAGTCGAACAGCAACTTGAGGCATACTATAGGAGGATTGTATTATGGAAAGGAAAAGGACTGGCCCACTGGAAGGAATCAGAATACTGGATGTCACCAGAGCCACCGCTGGTCCCTTTGCATCAATGATGCTGGCTGACCTGGGGGCGGAAGTGATTAAGATTGAAACTCCACCGGGATCAGGAGGCCTTGATTCACGCAGCAAGCTTGACACCGACTACCAAATAGGAGATGATGACCTTCATTTTATCGCCTTCAACAGAAACAAAAAAAGCGTTGTTTTAGATTTGAGAAAAAATGAAGGAAAATCGGTTTTTTACGATTTGACTAAAATTTCCGATGTAGTTATAGATAATTTCAGGCCCGGAGTTCTCGAAAGACTGAAGCTGGATTTCGATACTTTAAAAAAATTCAACCCCCGTATTATTTCATGTTCCAATTCCGGCTTTGGGTATTCCGGTCCCAGAATGATGAACCCGGCTTTTGACATAATTATTTTAGGTTTAAGCGGACTGCTTGAAGCTTTCAACTGTCAGGAGGAGGACGGGAGGTTATCGCCATTCCCCCTGCCTCTTGCAGATCACCTGGGGGGTATGTGGATGGCTTTTTCAGTTGCCGCTGCCCTTGCCAACGTCAGCCGGACAGGGGAAGGTCAAAGAATTGATGTAGCGATGCTGGATGGGACAATTTCCTTGATGGGCGCGTTATCCTCATATATTCTCAACTTTGGCTTGAGAAGGCGCACCGGGTTAATGCATTTATACGGGACTTTTAAAACTGCCAATGGCAATATAATTATTGCGGCACAGCGGGAAAAGTTCTTTATCAACCTCTGCAAGGCGATACAGAAGGAAGATATATTAACTGATGAAAAATACAACACCATATCAAAAAGAATGAGCAATCATAAACAATTACGGGCACTTATCGAGGAATCCCTGGCAACCAAGGGAAGGGAGGAATGGATTGAAATACTTCACAAGGCCGATGTGCCCTGCGGACCTGTTCTTTCTATCGAAGAAGCGCTAAAAGATCCTCAGCTGGAAGCAAGAAACATGATAGTAACCCTGACTAAGGGAGATACGAAAGTCAGAGTTTTGGGGAATCCCGTTAAGAACTCCATTATTGAGGACCAGCAATACAATTATCCGCCTGAATACGGCGAACACACCGAGGTTGTTCTTTCTGAAACCTTAGGGTATACTAAAGAGAAAATTAATGAGTTGAAAAGTTTGAATGCAATAACCTGAAACAAAGAGGGGGCAAAATATGCAAGACAAAGTAATTCTTAAAAAAGATGGTAATATCGCTACAATAATAATTAATAATCCAGCAAAAAGAAATTCCTTGGATATAGATATTTTAAAACAGCTGACCTTGTATATCAATGACTTGGATTCTGACCTAAGCATGCGAGCATTGATATTAAGGGGAGAAGGTGAAAAAGCTTTTTGTGCAGGATATAGTATAGATAAAATAGATAGCAGCGGTGAAGCTTCCAAGTACCTGGAAGACGCGTTTAAAATGATGAGGGGTTCCCGTCTGCCAATAATTGCTATGTGCAACGGAATTGTGGTTGGCGCCGGCCTGGATCTTTGCCTTAACTGTGATCTCAGGATCGCGGCGGATGACGTCAGGTTTGGCATTACTCCCGCCAAACTTGGAGTGATATATCATTTCAACGGAATAACCAGACTGGCCAAAACTGTTGGCATTCCCTCAGCAAAAGACTTACTGTATACGGGAGATTTAATATCAGCAAAAGCCGCTCTGGAGATAGGATTGATTAACAATGTAGTGAACAGGGACGATTTGGAGAAATCTGTATTGAAGAAGGCCGGGATAATAAGCGATAATGCGCCTTTATCTATTGCCGGTACTAAAAAAATACTCAATAGCCTGCTGGATTCTAAAAGCTATACCGGGGAACAGGAAAAAGATTTTTATGCATTGCGCGCAAAAGCATTGCAAAGCGAGGATCTAGCCGAAGGGCAGAAGGCTTTTATGGAAAAAAGGAAGCCTGTCTTCCAGGGAAGGTAATACAATTGATTGCATGCCGGGGGATCCCACCGTGAAGGCCACCGGCATGCTCCCCCCATAAGAAACTTCCTGACCTGGCTGATAACTTTGTATGGCAGAGTGATTACCGCCCATATTATTTACATTAATAAAAACCGGGAAAAATGACAGACAAATAATCTCATCTCCTTTTACACTGGATGCAGGCCATATAATGATCGGAGAGAATATGAATATTAAAGGGGTATGTTTACCTCTTTTAATTCTGTCAAAGAAAGGTTGCTGGTCATGGATTTCAAAGTGTTTGTGGATTTTAAAGGGTTTTACGAGGAAAGGGCCCGTAAAGCTGTATCAGCCCTAAATAAAAATCTGTTTGAGGGGGTTTATGCGCCAACAAGCCAACAGGCGGTTGAGGAAGTTCTGAAAAGAATACCGCCCCATGCATCTGTAGGCTTTGGGGGCTCCCTTACCCTCAGGCAGATAGGCCTGGTGGAAACTATAAAAGGAAGGGGCCATACTGTATTTGACCACTGGCAGGAGGGGCTCAGTCCTGATGAAGTTTTAAAGGCCCGCCGGGGCCAGTTGACTTCAGATGTGTTTCTTACAAGCTCCAACGCCATCACCTGTGACGGACACCTGATAAATATTGACGGTTTCGGCAACAGAGTGGCTGCCATGACATTTGGCCCCCAGAAGGTTATAGTGGTAGCCGGTGTGAACAAAATAGTCAAAGACCAGGCCGCTGCTATGAGCCGGATAAAAGATGAAGCCGCGCCGCTTAACTTTTGCCGGCTTAATCTGCCAACACCCTGCTCCAAAACCACTTTTTGTATGGACTGCTCACCCCCGGCCCGTTCTTGCCGGGTGACAGTAACCACCGAGGTTAAGCCCTTAGGGATTCCCGAATATGTGGTTGTTATTGTAGGAGAGAATCTGGGACTGTAAATTCAGGGACGGTTCGTTAGGGGACAATCGGAAGTTTTGCTCGTAAAAAGGGCTCAAACACTGCATATTTACTGCATGTTTGAGCCCTGATAACAACTATGCGCATACACTAAACGCAAAATTTTTGATTGCCCCGGAAGAATGAAGTCGCGACCGGACGCAGGCTATGGGT
>LADL02003586.1_pt1 | contig 17255 bp, 13 predicted proteins | sample 619721 | NCBI WGS metagenome assembly LADL02 (sample SAMN03397408, study PRJNA257561) | rock porewater metagenome | biome: terrestrial; feature: Opalinus Clay rock; material: porewater; isolation source: Opalinus Clay rock porewater BRC-3 borehole | place: Switzerland: Mt Terri URL, St-Ursanne ...
TCTGCCTCGCTGGTAGTAAAACCTGTACTGGTGATGGCAGACAGGGCCTGAAACCGGGCCTGCTCCATAGCAAGGCCCGTCACCTTGAGGGCAATGGCCGCAACCTCGATTATCACTGCCAGGATTACGATGGTGAAGAGTAAGATGAAGACGCTCAATCAGGTCACCCCCTTAGTGATAGTCTTGCACAGAAGGGGGGCTTTTCCTGCAAGCAGAATATTGTAGTGGATCTCTGCCGTGAACAAGCCAGCCCTCGACCTCAGCCAGATTCTATTCCACCAAGACGGAGAGCCCCTGGATGACCCAGGGGCTCTCTCTAACTCATTTTTGTTAACGTAGGCTTGAACCTTCAGGCCAGTCTACGGCGTGGTGAAACGGAACAGCGCCTGCTCAAGAGTGGCAGGGTCGACCATGAACCCGCCAGATTCATCGACAGTGAGCTCGTAGGAGCCTGACACCAGGACATCAAAAGTGACCTCACCGCTGAGCTCTTCGCCAGGGCTCAACTCCATGCTAACAAAACCGATGGTGTTCAGGCGACCGTGGCCTGCGTACTTGTAGGCCTCCTCATCTAACAGGTAGAGCTGGAAGACGGGGCTGAATTTGACCGTGTCGCTACTGGTGTTTGTGATGGTAAGGTCAACGGTCACAAAGGCCCCGCGCTCGGGATCAAACCTGGTGTCTCCCCCGGCTGGTTCGTTGCTGACAGAGCTAAGAGTGATGCTCAGTTCACCTAACTGCACGGTGTCACCCACTGCTGCGGCCTCGCCCTTTGACTCCTGGCCAGCAGCGCTGTTGACAAGAACATAGCCGTCGGTAACCTGACTGCGGGAGATACGCCAGCTAACCTCCCCCGTAGGGTTGAGGAGGTCATCGATAAACTTGAAGGTGTAGGACGAAGATTCAGAAGCATCGAAAGCCATCTGACCTCGGAGGGAGCGACCCGGGCTCACCAGGCCAGTGGGAGATGGCTTTGGGGTGGAAATGCTTGTGGAGAACTCGTTGCCGTCCGCATCAATGACTGTTGCCTGCAGGAGACCGTCAACGCGAACCATCTCGCCCCCCACATTGGTCACTGTCACATCCAGGACAAGGCAATAGTCCTCGGCGGGCTCGTACATCTCCGGGAAGGATCCCTCAAAGGCGTTGTTCAGGGTTACCTCGAGACTTCCGACGATTGCAGTTGCCCCTATCTCAACAGGAGCCCCGGCTGAGGATTCGCTGCCCTCCGAGGAAGAGCTGTCCGAGGAGCTGGTTTCTGATGAGCTACTCTCTGATGAACTGCTCTCTGATGAGGAGCTAGAGTCGGTCGTTGAGGTACCTTCCCCCTCAGTCTCTACAACCTCAGGTTCCGAAGAACCGCAGGCGGTGATGGAGATAACAAGCGTCAGCAGAAGCGCGCAGACCAGCATCGTCCGCAGTAATCTAGGCATGGGCGTCATCACTCCCTCTCTTATTGGAGGACCAAGACAGCCAAACATAAAACGGTGTCCTCAATAGATGAGTGTACTATTCTTCGGGAGTTGTGGCTTTCATGTTGTTGCTGGGTCTTTGCGAGATATTGCGGAAGTGGGTCTTGAAGTAGGGAATCTCGTCAAGTAAGGTCAGGTGAAGCAGGTCAGACAGGGCGATTTTACTACAGACCTCAGACCCGCAGGGTGACCCAGCGGTGGCCAGTAGCTATAACCGCCTGTCCTAGGCTCCTGTTACTGACCCTGTGAAATGAAGCCACTCAGATCTGGATAGTCAATGATGGCCTCTAGAACGGGATCCCTGCCCGCAGCATAGTCCTCAACCGTCGGCACAATGAGGAAGTCAGGGGGCATGGTGTCAGAGCCCACCAGTTCCTCAACATCATACCTTTTAGTGAGCCTGAAGAGCGTCGTCGAACACGTAAAAGACAATCCGCTGTTTGGCAGCCTGAGCCTTGGTGATAAACCGTATCCGTCAGGGCGACCACCTGTGGGCTCACCAAAGAACAGCGCGTGGGTTGTTCCCTTCAGATGCATGGCATTCCATACAGCTGATGAGAATGTTCTGTTCCCTATAATCACAAAGAGCTTCCCTTCCTGGTTGATGTGCTCCATATGAATGATGTGACGTATGAAATCCTCTGCAACCGATGAGTTGCCACCCTCATTCTTCCGCAGGTCGAATATGAACTTCTCAACGTCTCGTTCACGAAGGATCCTCAGCACCTCCCTTGAGACCCGCGTGAACGAGAGACTCGCGAAACCCGTGGCCCTCCTCCTGTCTCTTTGGGAGCACTCATTATACTGGAAGTAAAGTACTTTTTCATCGGGGAGGTACTCATACCAGTAGATGTACCCGTACTTTATATACAGCGGTGTCTTCGCCTCCTGGTCCAACCGTACCCAGTCATCAACCTCCCAAGGCGGCTTGATTTCAAGCCTGAAGCTCTCCACCGTTTCCTGACCGTCCTGCACGGTGATTGTGAGGTCATCTCCCTCCATGATTTTGAGGAAGCGAAGAACATGCGGGTTGATCAGCAGATCCGCACTGTACCGTTTTGGCCAGTACTGATTTTCCGCTGAGACGAGGGTGTTTGCTAGCTCCACGGCAGTGTCCACTGGCGTGTCACCAAGGGCCAATACCCTTTTGCCGACTGCTCTGGAAGCAGATCCCTCAGCAGCAACCACATACAGTCCGCCCTCAAGCCACGCCATCCTAATCGACAGAACCGCATCTGGGTTCTCCAGACTTTCATTAGCGACGACCTTTGTGTGGGAATCTCTAACTAGCGCTACCAACTGTCTAGTTCTGAAGTACATCTCAGTATCCGTTAGCTCGCTGATATCTTCCTTTAACTCCATAACCGCCTCACTGAAGACCTCCCTATCGGTCTTCCAGTACATGTTGGGGTGCCTGCGTTCTAGGGTTCTCACCAGGTAGTCTATGTCCTCTTCCCAGGCCTCTTCTCTGCTCTTAGGAGTGCAACTGACCACAGCCCCCAGCACAAGCAGAACTACTATGGTCAGAGCAGTCAATCTGCGCACGGGTTACCCCTCCCCCCTATGGCGGTGGTTAGTCCAGGGGGTACCTCCCGCTGAGACACCCCCACCTACCATCGCGATCCCAGTGATCCTACTCCCCAGCATCCTCATACTCCAGTATGGCTTCCAGTACTGGGTCAATGCCTTGCACGTAGTCAGCATAGGTGAAGGGTATGATGAAATCAGGTGTGAAAGTGCTCTCATCCTCGAGGTGAATGTTGAAGTGGCCTGTCAGGTTGTAGTAGTCTGTGGAGTACCTTACGACCACCTTTGAGTTAGGTAGCTCGAAGCTCTTGACATTGCCGTAGGAATCCGGCTTCCCGCCGGTAGGTTCGCCGAAGAACAGCGCCTCAGTCCATGACTTAAGCTGAAGCTGAACTGTGTGGATTACGGCGGAGGAATAGGTTCTTCTTCCCACCATCACGAAAAGGTTCCCTCGCTGGTTAACTGATAGAGTGGCGATCCGCTCCAAGAGCGTCTTGGCAACGCTGCTGTCGCCCCCTGAATTGCGCCGGAGGTCGATGACGAACCTCTCTACCTCGTTGTCTTCGAGGGCCTGCAGCAGTTGAGAACTGAACTTGGTAAACCCGGGTGTCTCTCCGCCAGCTTGGTCTGTGGACGCCGCATCGTAGCACCGGTTGTACTGGAAGTAAAGGAGTTTCTCCTCGGGAATGTACTCAAACCAATAGGGCTCGTTGCTCTTCAGCCAGAGTACCTCACTCATAGTTTCCTCTTTGAGAGCGCTGGCCCAGGCAACCTCGCTGTATTCTTGGGGTGCCAGGCTGATCTCGAGTTCCTGGCCATCATGGGATTCAACTGTCATCTCCATGGTGTCGCCCTCTACCAGACCCAGGGACCTCATGACCTCTGGAAGCGTACAGACATAGGCTTGGGTCCGCAGCCAGTGCTCGTTCTCAAGGGGGATGACTGTGGTAACGGCCTCCCAAACCTCCCCCAGGCGACGACCCTCTATAGCCTGGACCCTAGCACCCAGAACAGCGCTATGATCAGGATCTGTGCCCATCACACGCAAACCGTCAGAGAACCACCACAACTGTACCGGGTAGACCATGTAGGGACCGCCAAGATGAAAGGCAACCATTGTAGTATGATCGTCTCCTACGGCGGCAATGGCCTGCTTCAGGCGAATCTTGATCTGGTCTTCGGTGAGTGCAGGCAAGTCCTTCTTGAGGTCTTCCAGCATTGCGTTCCATTCGTCTTGTGTCATCTCAAAGAACAGGTTCGCGTGGCGTTTAGGCAGCTCTTCCTGAAGGTAGTTGATATCTTCCATCCAGGCCTCTGCTAAAGGCCCCTCACCGACGCCGGGGTCACTACACCCAGCGACAAGCGGTACTACCACCAAGATAACCAGGACTAGGACAGCGCTTACTCTCTCACTACTTCGCATCAATACCACTCCCTTCAACTACGAGGAACCACTTGTTGGGGTCTACTATGACCTCATCAACCCGGAACCTCGTGTCAATCTCAACGGAATTGGTGCCCTCTGTGAGGGAGATAGTGACTAGCTGCTGGCTGCGGCCGGTCCCGCTGTCACCCACAAGAAGCAGTTCCACCCTGGGGGGATGAACAGAACCCATCGACAGAAGCCTGAACCTGGTAAGGTATGAATCCCCGGCGGTCACTGCCCGGCCCAGGTGGGGTGAACTGCGCAGACCCTCTACCCTGAACTGGCATGCCGCCGTCCTGAAGAGCCACTGACGGACGAACCAGTCCAGGTCCTCCCCGGCGCGGTTGCTGATCAGGACTGTGAGATCGTCAAGGGGGACCGTTGTGCCTCTCGTCAATGCCTTGGGCGTGAACTCATAACGCAGGTCGTGCAAAAGGGGGAAGAACCTGTCATCACCCATCAAGAAGCGCAGACTATGCCAGATCCAAGACGCCTTCTCGTATCTGACAGCATGGGTTAGCGGCGATTGAGCTGTCCCTTTGGATAGGGCCACAGGCACATCACCGTGCTCATCCACTTGCCTGAGATACCACTCCCTGTTTGAGAGGAGAAAACTCACTGCTGTCTCCCGTCCGTAGGCCTGCTCAAGCGCAAGGTAGACTTTGTACTCAGTCAGGGATTCCTGTGGAGTTGGCCATCCCTCGATTCTCCCTCCAATTATTCCCCACTTGTGTCCTATCTCGTGGTAGATCAGGTCTCTCATCTGACCGATTGGGGAAAGCCCAGGCGTCAGCTGCGACACAAAGGCTATGGAACTGCGGCTTGCCTCACCCCCGCAGTGATACCTTGGCAGCTCAACAAAGCGCCAGGGCAGGGCTTCTGAGGGGGGGCCCAGGAGGGGACGCAAGGCGTCCCAGCACTGAGACACCCATAGGGAGATGTCCCTTGCAAACCCCTGGCTGACCCAGTACACATCGAAACGCTTGCCATATACCGTAAGCTGGCTGTGGTTGTAAGGTCCTGCATAAATGGTCCATAGGGTACTATCGCCGTCCACCGTATAAGACGACGGTACCGTTATCCATCCCTCTGGGAGTGTAACATGTCGATGGTGCTCGTAGGAGCTGGGCGTAATGCGGCCATAGAAGTAGAAGGGCATCTGCCAGGGGATACTGTAGACACCTTCAGGCGTGACTCCCCCCAGGAGACGCTGTGATGGGTAGGCAGTCCTGTCTGTTACAAGTTCTCCAGAGATTGTGAAATCGAAGGGTTCAAGGGTTTGGCAGGGCTGCAGGAAGCTGACTACGATCTCTGGGGCCTGCCCGCGCTGGCTGGCACGCTCCACGACGCGGGCTTGGGGGCTCACCTCATCCAGGTTAAACATTGTGTCCGGGTAGGAGGCCCCCCAGCCCATCGGCTGCGGCTGTATCACTATCTCCCTGGCCCCCACCCTTGTTGGCTTCAGGACATACACGGCATCAATGCCTATCTTCCACTGGTCCGACTGGAGATTGATCCACCACTCGCCCCTGAGAACCTCGAAGTCAAAGTCAGATGGTGCCGCAGATACAGACCTGACCCAGGGGGTGCATATCGCTGCGCCGGCCATCCCAAACAGGACAACAACAAGCAGACAGGCCCTGGCGACGGCTCGCATGTTCACTGCAAAACCCCTCCCCAAAAAACTAAAGCCCTTTCGCCTGGAAAGGGTTATACCGTGAACAGCCATCAATCGCAGATGGGTCCGGCGGTCTACCGGATGCTCACTTACAGAAACCCCTTTCCACGCTTGTGAAGTTAGCTGACGGGTTCGGGCTGAAAGATAGCCCTACCACCGAGGCAAGCTACTTGTGACAAAGTGCGTCTCAATGCCTACCGCCGTGGACTCACCCCAAAGGTTGGGTCCTCCACTCTCTGTGGTATCAGAGACTCAGCGTTCCGGTTTCCTCGCTATATGCAATTACTACTTACATTCCTATATATTTACTACAATTCTATGCCACATGCCCTGAGATGTCAAGTCATGGTAGCACTTTACAATGACAGCCAGCCTGCTGACTACCTAGCCTTCCCCGAGTGATGAGAAGATAGTTCCATCGAATAAGGTGGTTTATCCTTCCATTCCAGCATAGCATATATCAACAACCTCCAAAGGGGTGAAGCCATGAGCAGACATGTTGCCGTGATACATGTGATGGCGCTCTGCCTCACGCTGGTTCTTTTACCACTAACTGCAGAAGCGTCGGAGCCTGACAGGTTCTCACGAGTTGACTACCCCACCGGCCAACTGTGTAAAGATGTGATCGTGGTAGACATTACTGGTGACGGATACCTGGATGCCGTCTCGGCCTGCGCGGGCAGCGATTGCCTTATGATCCTGTCCGGCTGCGCAGACGGAAACCTGAAGAGAACTGCTACCCTTTCCACGGCTGATGAGCCCGTCAGAGTCCTTGCCGGGGACTACAATGGGGATTCGCTACTAGACCTTGTGGTGGTTGAGAGGGGCAGCCGGACCATTAGCCTGTTCCGCCGTACAGGCACTACCGCGGAGGGGGAACCTCTCTTCGCTGCCAGGCGCGTGCTGGCCCGCACCGCCAGTCCCCCTGCCGAGCTGGTTCAGGGAGACTTCAATGGCGATGGGCGGCTTGACCTGGTAGTCACCCTTCCTGGCACCGATCAGTTTGTTCTGTACGCGCAGTCGGAAGATGGGACCTTCAATGACGACGCCAGCCGCCAGTGGAGCGGTGATCCAGAGGCCCTGTGCGCCGCCGACTTCGACGGCGACGGCTGGCTCGACCTCGCTGTGGCGGACAGCCGGTCAGGCACGGTTCTGATCTGGCTTAACAAAATGCCGGCAGAACCTAATTTTAGGGCAGCAGCGATCCTACCAAGGCACTTTGACCACCCCACAGCACTGCAGGCCCTGGACTTAGATGCCGACGGAACACTGGAGATCGTTGTTGTGGATAGCGCCGCCGATATGCTCAATGTCATCGAGGTAGTGGTGAGCGAGGATCCCTACTTTCCCTTGGGGTTCCAACACAGTAACTACCCAGTCCCCGGGGGGCCAACGGACATTGCGGTGGGCGACACCAATGGGGATGGACGCCTGGACCTGATGGTGGCGGCCAAGGGAGGCAGTACCGCCCAGGTGCTGCTACAGGAGGCCGATGGATCCTTCGCCAGCGCAACGGCATATGGTGTCGCCAGTGCGCCCGTTGCCATTGCCGCAGGCACCATCGACAGTGATGGTCTTACCGACCTTGTTCTGGCCTGCGAGGGAGCTCACTGCCTCACCCTGCTGGCGACGGAGCCAGCAGGTACTGGGTTTGCTGTTGAGGCGGATCCTGCCGGGGGACACTATCGCGATAACCAGTGGGTGACGCTGAGCTCAGCCAGGGCCGCCGCCATCTACTACACCCGGGATGGTACTGACCCCACCCTCTCAAGCCCACGCTATACAGGGCCAATCCCCATCTATGGCAGCACGGTCCTGAAATTCTTCGGAGCAGATGCCAATGGTCATCACTCCCCCACTTTCACAGAGGATTATGTGATTGACAGGGTGAGGCCGACTGCCACCGCAGATCCCCAGGGCGGCCACTATCAGCAGGGGATTGATGTAGAGTTGACAGCATCAGAAGAGGCGGTGATCCACTTCACCCTTGACTCTTCTGTTCCGACCGAGGGTAGCCCGGAGTACAGTGACCCGATAGAGGTTGACAGGGACACAATCCTGAGGTTCATTGCCATCGACCGGGCTGGCAACCGCTCCCCCGTCTACACCGAGGTGTATTCTATTGAGCATGAGGCACCCATTGTGGGTGAACTGGAAGCTAACATCAGCTTCCACCCTCAGACTCTGAATTGCATCCCACATGGGAGGCGCGGTCACGGCAGGCGAGGAGGACCTCCATGGGTAACGGTATACATTGAACTGCCAAGAGGGTACGATGTCCGGGATATCGATCGCACAACAGTACTTCTCAACGGTGAAATCCCTGCTATAACCAGCGGCAGATACGGGTGGGTGAAGAACCTTCCCTTGAGCGACCATGATCGTGATGGACGATTGGAGCTAATGGTGCGCTTCGGACGGGCCGAGGCTTCCGAGGTACTCTGTGAAGCAGATGAGCCGGTAGTGGAGATAACCGGCGAGTGTAACGGCAAGAGATTCTGGGGCCGCTGTGAGGTCAGGTTGATTCGCTGAACCAGGAGTAAGGGCCAGATTCGCGCTCAGTCAAATAGAGGATCTCAGAGGTGTCAACAGACTATCTGAGATCCTCTATCTTACTCATATACTCCTGCCGGTCAATCTCCCCCCTGGCGTATCTCTCCTTGAGGATCTTAATTGCTTGAGACTCACTACTCCCCAGCGCTGTGCTGCCGGTTTCACGCCTGCCCGCAACAGAGATGGAAAGGTCGTTCCTTGCCACTATGTAGACCAGATAACCTACAATTAAGAGCACCAGAATGCCCATCAACCAGTCACCTCCTCCATAGTAGTTGAACCCGGGTCCCCACATGTGCATACCGCGTCACCCTCCTTCCTTCGGGACTGTCTCTCTTTGTAAGTATCCTAGCACATCACTGTGTGTTTCTTGTGGACAGAGTGTCAAGACTACCTCAAGATCTGCGGCGCAGCTTCAGGTCCCCGCTGGCATGGCGGGGATTAGCATCATCAACAGGATAATGCCACTAACTGTCTAAGTGGGTAGTAGTCGCCATTGGCATCATGGGGCTGGCGCGCCCAGGCGGCGCAGGTTCAGGGTGTAACTACTTCCTGTGGGGAGGCCTTCGAAAGGTGATTAAGCTCTCTGCAGTGACCAAACTTGGACTAGGTTTTTACCAGGGGGCGAACCAGATCTTATGAAGAGACCCTCAAAACACCCCATTAGCCCGGTAATCCGGACCAGAGAGGAAGCCAGGGCCGCCTATGATGCTATGAGCAGGTGGTATGATCTGGTGGCAGGCCTGGGGGAGAAGAGACTGCGCGAAGCAGGCATCGACCTCCTCGACGCCAAGCCTGGTGAGCGGATCCTGGATATTGGCTGCGGCACCGGCGCTGCCCTGCTGTCCCTGGCCTCAAGGGTGGGTAAGAACGACACCCTGTGCGGGCTGGACATCTCGCCGGGAATGCTGAGAGTAGCCGAAAGGAAAATGGCTCGAGCGGAACTTGTGGATCGGATTGAGTTAACAGTGGGTGATGCGACTGACCTTCCCTACCCACCTGGCTCTTTCGATGCCATCTTTACAAGCTTCACCCTTGAGCTCTTTGACACGCCAGACATACCCCTGGTGCTGAGGGAATGCCGGAGGGTCCTGAAACCAGACGGGCGCCTCTGCGTAGTAGCCCTGGCCAAAACCCCTGCAGGCGCAGACCACAACCTCATGGAGCGGCTCTATGAATGGGCGCACCAGGCCTTCCCCCGATATTGCGACTGCCGTCCCATCTACCTCGAGACTGCCCTTAAGGACAGCGGCTACCTTATTGAGCAAGCCCAAAACATGAGCATGTGGGGACTGCCGGTGCAGGCTGCCCTCGCCACCCTTGCCACCGCTAATAGCATCACAGACTGAAGCGCTTTAGCAGCCAGGACACCACGGGCTCAAGGTCAAAAGACGCGCACTCAGGGGCGCGTCGGCCTCAACTGCCCCGTCGAACATCGCCGTTACAGCGGTAGCGGTGGGTCGCGACAGAACATCCATTGGAGGGCTCCCCACCGGGACGTATCCTTCTTAACCTGGTGCGGGGAGTAACCGGTGCCAATGGAGTACTCTATAGATATGCGTTACCCCTAGCGGCGGGAATCTCCGAATAGAGGTAGGGGCTAATCAGTTTGAATCCGCTGGAGTTCGCCTCCTCTCCAGTTCCGCCAGGGCATCCTGAAAGGAGAGCCCCACCGAGGCCAGGAGCACCATCAGATGATATATGAGATCCGCTGCCTCATGGACCACATGGAGAGCAGCGTCTCCACCTGCAGCATCAAAACCGGCACCAGCCCGAGAACCAACCTCAGCCCCCGGCTTCTCCAGGTCCAGGGCGGCCTGGACAACCTCTGCAGCCTCCTCAAGGACCTTGGCCGCTGGCAGCGCCACTGGTCCTTTGAGGAGCTGAGTGGTATAGGATTCCTCTGGCCCGCCCTGGCGCCGGGCGGCAATCAGCTCTAGCAAGTCGGTGGTAAAGGCAAAGGACGGCCGGGACCTGGCACCGGCCAAGCCAGACGGCGTCAGGCGGCGAAAGAAACAGCTTCGCTCGCCGGTGTGACAGGCCGGCCCTTGAGGTCGGACCAGGTAGACCAGGGCATCGGCGTCACAGTCTACCCTGATCTCCTCTACCTCCATCAGGTTTTCAGAGGCCTCGCCCTTCTTCCAGAGCTGCTGACGGCTGCGGCTGAAGAAGTGGGCGTAACCAGTGCTGAGGGTTTTACCCACCGCCTCCCTATTGGCGTAAGCAAGCATCAGGATCTCCCCGGTGGCCGCCGACTGGGCGACTACCGGTGTCAGGGCCTCGTCGGGCAGGAATGCGAAGAGGCCTTCCAAGGTGCTTTCCCATCCCACCGGGGGGCGGGCCTCAGACGGACTGGTACGCACCGGGATACCCTCATCCGCCATCACTGCCTTAACCCCTGAGATATCCCAACTCCCGTAGTGAAAGATCGATGCGGCCAGGACAGCGGCGGCCCCGGCCCTGCAGGCGGAAACCATGTGCCCTGGCCCTGATGCCCCGCCGCTGGCGATGACGGGGATGCTCACCCGCCCACAGACCTTTTCAAGGAGGTCCAGGTCGTACCCCTGGTTGGTGCCATCCCGGTCAATGCTGGTCAGAAGGATCTCCCCTGCCCCCAGGGCCTCGCACTCCACCACCCAGTCCAGGACCGGGAGCTCTGCCGCCTTAGACCCGGCATGGGTGTGGACGAACCAGTCGCCCCTGTCGTCGTTCCAGGCGGCATCGATGGCAACGACAACACACTGGCTGCCAAAGCGGGCGGCGCACTCCTCTATCAAGCCTGGCCTCAATACCGCTGCCGAGTTCATGGCCACCTTGTCTGCCCCCGACTGGAGCAGGCGGTTGACGTCAGCGGCGCTCCGTACCCCACCTCCCACCGTCAGGGGGATAAACACGCTGTTAGCGGTGCGCTCCACCACATCCAGGAAGCTCTCCCGCCCCTCCAGCGTTGCCGTGATGTCCAGGTAGACCAGTTCATCGGCGCCCTGGCGGTAATACTCCCTGGCCAGGGCTACCGGATCGCCGGCCTCCCGCAGATCCTGGAAATTGACTCCCTTGACCACAACCCCGTCCTTCACATCAAGGCAGGGGATAACCCGTCGCGCTAGCATATCAACGCCTCCTGCAGTGTAAAGCGGCCCTCGTAGAGGGCCTTTCCAACAATGGCCCCGAAGTACCTGAGGCCAGCAAACTTGAGCCCCTTGATGGTTCGTAGATCAGATAGATGGGAGACCCCCCCGGCCCAGATTAGTTCCGGCCCCTCATTCCACCCAGCGGGCAAACCACCGCCACCGTCCACCTCGACGCTGGCGGCGAAGGTCTCCAGGATGCGCCCCGCCAAGATCTCGTCAATACCCTGGAGGGTCCCGTCCCTGGTTGTGTCAGTCACTATAAACCGCTTTACTCCCAGCCGGAAGGCGCGGCCCAGGGCCTCAGCAAGGCCAATGCTGGCGGCGCTCCGCCAGCCCTTTATCATCAGGGCTACCTCCTGAGAATCATCTCCCTGAGGACTTTTCACCTGGACACCTGCCTCCTGGCTCCCGGGTACCAGAGCCAGGTCCAGGCTGACGATGACCCTGCTCCCGTACTCCGCCAGCATCTCTTGAAGCAGCGCCTGATTAGAATCAAGGGCCGCCGTGCCGATGATGAAATCGCTGACGCCCATCTCTGCCCAGTACCGAAGGTGCCGGACGGACCGCAGGCCACCCCCCAGTTGGACCTCAAGGCCTTGCCGGCAGATACTGGCCACCGCCCTGGCCGATGGAGAGTTGGTATCTAGATTGCCATCAGCGCCGTCAAGATTAACCACGTGGAGCCTTCGCGCACCGGCGACGAGCCACCGCTCTGCCGCTTCCTCCGGTTCCCCGTAGACCTTCACCCGGTCGAAGTCTCCTTCGGTCAGACGGACGCAGCGGCCGTCCTTTATGTCAACGGCTGGAATGATCAGCACCTACCGCTCCCCCTTTCTCCGTCGTCTCTTTCTCTCTGGCACAACTGCCAGTTGCGGACTGCGGACTGTGACAGAACCCCAGCGACCTGGCAAGCAGCTTCAGCCCGTCCTCACCGCTCTTCTCGGGGTGAAACTGGAAACCAACCAGCGACCCCCTACCCACCACCGCCGGTAGGTCATAGTAGCTCCCGTGGGAAGCGCCAACCCTCACCGTTGCATAGACCTCATCTTCCCTGACCCCTGTAGGGTAGTATGAATGGGCAAAGTAGTAGTACTGGCCACCGTCGACCTGGCCGTGGACTGGCGTCCCCGCCAACCTATCTGCCAATTTCTCTGACGAGGTCCCTAAGCGCGCCGCCCGCCACCGGACCTGGTTCCAGCCCATGTGAGGCACCTGGAGCCCAGGTTGGCGGGGCAGTCTCTCAACCCTCCCCTTCAACAGACCGAGGCCCGGGAGGTCAGTCCCCCCCTCAAAGCCTAGCTCATAGAGCAGGTGCATCCCAAGGCAGATACCCACCAGTGGTAGCCCGGAGGCAGCCCACTCACAGATCACATCCCTTAATCTCGACTGCTCAAGGCGCTCAAGGGCGGCTGAGAAAGCCCCTACCCCCGGCAGCAGAAGGACGTCAAGGGAAGATAGTTTTAGGGGGGTATCCACAATCACCGGGGCCACGCCCACCTGGTCCAGGGCTCTGACGACGCTGTGGAGGTTACCGGCGCCGTAGTTCACGACTCCCACCCTCAGGGTACTCACGTCCTTCAAAGGTCCAGAACCCCCTTTGTTGAGGTGACGGCCCCCGCTGGAAGCGGCTCCAGGGCCTGCTTCAGGGCGGCCCCGAGGGCCTTGTAGGTGGCCTCGGTGATGTGGTGGGCATCGCTGCCGCAGATCAGCCGGGCGTGACAGGTCAGGCCCGCTCCCCGGCAGAGCCCCTGCAGGAACTCAGCGGTCAGGTCAGTGTTATAGAGGCCGAATTCCCTGTAGTCTGGGGCCGCCTGCCAGTTGAGATAGGCGCGGCCCGACAGGTCAAGGGTCACCGCCACAAGGGCATCGTCCATAGGGATGACGGCATTGCCGTAGCGATGCAGCCCAGGCCCTGAAGCCAACCCCTTGGCCAGCTCCCGCAGGGCCTGGCCAAGGCAGAGGCCTGTGTCCTCTACCAGGTGATGACCTCCGGTACCCAAGTCCCCCTGGCCCTTGATCGCAAGATTAAACCTGCCCACCGCTGCCATCGCCCCCAGCATGTGATCGAAGAAGGGCACCCCGGTATCTACGTCCGTCTCGTTGCAAGACAGGAGGCAGATCTCCACCGAAATCTGGGTCTCCCTTGTCTCCCGTGAGTAACTAGCGCTCATGATCATGGCGAACCCTCCCTGGACATCTCACTGAATATCTCAAAACCAGTTATCTCCGCAAGGGCCGCAATCAGCATCTCGTTCTCCCTTCTCTGCCCGACGCTAACCCTGATATAGTCATCAAGCAGGGGCTCCGACCCGTAGCGGCGCAGGAGAATGCCCCTCTCCTGGAGGGCGTGCCACAGGGCTTCTGCCGTCATTCCGTCCTCTGCCTCAAGGACTCTAAACAGGATAAAGTTGGCCTCAGTAGGTAGGGGCTCTATCCCTGGCACCTCTTCTAACTGCTGATAGAGCCAGGCCCGTTCAGTCAGGACCTCCCTGGCCCTCTTCTCCAGCCCACCCTTAGCGCCGAGTTCCGCCAGTTTCGTGCCTGCCATCTGGCTCAGGGCGTTGAGGTTATAGGGAAGGCGCAGGGAGTTGACCTCACTGACCAGCCCTTCCGGACCTACCAGGTAACCAATGCGGAGCCCGGCAGCCCCCGCCGCCTTGGAAAAGGTCCTCAGCAAGACTGCATTGCTACCCTGGCGGACCAGATCCAGACAATCGCCGCCGGCAAAGTCGCTGTAGGCCTCGTCGATCACAACGATGGCGTTCTCCTGGGAGAGAGCTGTGGTGATTACCTCATTTGACACCCGTCGCCCCGTTGGGTTGTTGGGGCTGCAGATGAAGTAGAGGTAGGGGGGTCCCCCCTCCCGGGCGGCCCTGGCTGCCCCCTCCAGGATGTGGCCGGGGGTAACTTCGAAATCAGGGGGCCTGGTCTCCACCGTTACAAAAGGCAGCCCCGCCGCTGCCGCTGCCCTCTCATACATCCCGAAGGTGGGCCTGACGGTGAGCCCAGTACCCCCACGCCTGGCGGCATAGAGGCAGAGGAGGAGGATCAACTCATCAGAGCCGTTCCCAACCAGAACCTGTTCGCCCTCGACCTGTAGCCACCGGCCGATGGACTCCCTCAATTCCGCTGCCCCTCCGTCGGGATACCTGTTGAGGGAGACCTCCCGCACCAGAGCAGAAAGGGCATCGGCCACCTCAGGGGGGCAGCTGGCAGCCTCGTTGGCGTGAAGCCTGAGTTCTCGCTGGACATTGGGCCCTACCCCTGTGGGCGCTGCCCTCACCATTCTGGCTTCGATTGAGCGGCGGTGATACTCAAGTCCCTCAACCCGGGCCAGGGCCACCGCCGCCTCACCCAACCGGAGGGCGCTGGCTTGATTGTGCCAAAAGTAGCTGACAGGCTTCTGGAAGGCCCTCACCCCCAGGGCCCCGGAAAAGCGGGCGGTACCCCCCGTGGGGAGCACGTGATTGGGCCCTGCGGTGTAGTCCCCGTAGGCCACCGCCGCCAACGGCCCCAGGTAGACGGCGCCAGCGTTCTTAACCAGTCCCAAGGCCCGCCAAGGCCTATCGATGTTTAAGGCCACGTGTTCAGGGGCAATGGCGTTGACCAGGGCGACCGCCTCTTCAATGGTCTCACAGGTGTAGATGATACCTCTCTCCACGGTGGGCTGCAGCAGCTTTTCCTGAGGGGACCCGACCAGCAGGGCCTTAATCTCAGCATGAAGAGTCTCTACCATATCTCGCTGAATTGATAAACCGTCGGGCCCGCCACCTATGAGGACCACTCCCACATAGGCGTCAGGGTCGTGCTCCGCCTGGGCCAGCAGGTCTAAGGCCACCAGGCGCAGGTCGGTTCCGGCATCGGCTACAACAATGACCTCACTGGGACCAGGCAAGAGGTCAATCCCCACGTCGGCGACCACCATGGCCTTGGCGGCCACAACATACCTGTTACCCGGGCCGGCGATGACATCAACCTGGGGCACAGTATCTGTGCCGTAGGCCATGGCCGCCACAGCCTGGGCGCCGCCAATCCTGATGAGGCGAAAACTGTCAAAGCGGTCCCGCAGGAGACCGGCGGCGGCCAGCAGTTCCTGGGCTGGAAAGCCTGTCTCTCCCGGTGGGGAGCAGACAACAACATCCCTCACCCCGGCCACCGCGGCCGTTACAGCAGTCATCAGCAGCGACGACGGGTAGGCCGCCCTTCCGCCAGGGACATAGAGACCTGCCCTCTCCACCGCAACATAGCGCTGACCGGTCCGGAAGCTCTCGCCGTCTCCCCACTCCCAGTCCTGCGGGAGCTGCCTTTCCTGAAACCTCTTGATATTCTCGGCCGCCAGTAGCACGGCTTCCTTGAACTCTGGGTCCGCATCAGACCAGGCCTGGTGAATGAGAGCGCTGGGAACAACAAGCTCATTGGGCCCGAACTCAATTCCGTCAAACTCCGCCGTGTAGCTGGCGAGAGCCCTGTCACCGTCTTTCCTGACGGCCAGGATGATCTCCCTTACCGCCTCACTGGTTCTACTATCCTCCGACAACCGGCTGTTGCTCCGGCCCGGGGAGGCATTAAAGTCTCTGTACTCAACGACCCGCAATGTCAACACCCTCTCCGGCGGCCCTGGCCAGCTCTCCCGCCAGGTTTACAATCTCGCTATTCTTGATCTGAAGGCTTGTGGCGCTGCTCACAAGGCGGGCCGTTGAGGTGAATATCTCCTCCACAACCTCCAGCCCGTTCTCTCTGAGGGTCCTGCCGGTCTGAACGATGTCAACCACCAGGTCCGCCAGGCCCATCAGGGGCGCCAGCTCGATATTACCGTGGAGTGGAATAACCTTCGCCGCCCTACTGCCCTGGTTGAAAAAGTCGCTGGCGACCCGGGGGTACTTGGTGGCTACCCGCAGGGGACGGCCTGTGAGGGCCTTGCCCTCCAGCCACGACTTGCGCGCTGAGGGCTGCGGCCCTGCCACCACCATCTGGCAGCGCCCGAAGGCCAGGTCTTCCAGCTCGATGATGCTCCTGCGGCTCTCTGCCAGGCTGTCCCGACCAGCAATACCCAGATCCGCCACCCCCTGCTCCACGTAGGTGGCCACGTCAGCGGGTTTAAGGATCAGGTAGGTGATGTCCCCTGCCGTCCGCACTAATCTCCGTGAGGCCGTGTCCAAGAGGGTCTCGGCGGGGAGACCAGCCCTGGCCAGTAGCTCAGCGGTAGCCTCCAGCATGCGGCCCTTGGCAACGGCTATCGTCAGTGGTTTATGCCCGTCGCGTCTTCTGGCTGGCCCATTCCTTGGTTTGTCGTGGAAGGTAGAATCGGTAAGCACGCCGCCGCCTCCTGTCAATCTGATTAATCTGGCCAAAGTCTCTAAACCTGAAGGGTACGAAGGAGAATATGGGAAAGGACGAGATACCCGGTAGGGTCAATGGGGGGAGCTTCTGTCCTTCGCCCGCCCCTGCCCGGCCAGATCCACTAGGCG
>LADL02002968.1_pt1 | contig 17250 bp, 19 predicted proteins | sample 619721 | NCBI WGS metagenome assembly LADL02 (sample SAMN03397408, study PRJNA257561) | rock porewater metagenome | biome: terrestrial; feature: Opalinus Clay rock; material: porewater; isolation source: Opalinus Clay rock porewater BRC-3 borehole | place: Switzerland: Mt Terri URL, St-Ursanne ...
CTGATCGCCACCCTGGCGGTATTGACGCTCCTGGCTGTTATTGACCTGGGCTTTGCCGATGGGGCCATGTTCGTGGGGTTCCTGGATCCCCTTGCCCACCCCCAGCGGGTGCAGGGCCCTCCAGAACTGGGGCCAGATCTGCAGCGGGCTTCAAGGGCGGACAGCCTGAGCTGCGATGGACTCCCGGTTAAGGAGTTGTTCCTGGACAATCCCCTGGGGAGCATCGACATAGTCGGCACCGATGACGACGAAATCAGGGTCAGCTACGATGTAACAGTCTATGCCAAGTCCCAGGCCGTCGCCAGGGCCTACCTGGCCGAAGTCCAGGTAGAACCAGTCCCCGTTGGCGACAACGGGCTGCGCTTCAGTGTCACCGAGGCGCCCCTGCGCCCTGAGACCGTCTACTACATACAGGTAGACTATCGTATCGAGGCCCCTGAGCGTCTCGCCCTCAGCATCGACAACGGCGACGGGGATGTAACGGTATCCGGCTTCTCACCCCACACCAGGGCCCGCCACGACCTGTGGGTAACCGACTGGGGCTGGGCCAGGTCAGTGCCAGGAGCGGTTGACATTGAAAACCACGGTGGCTCGCTCCACATGGCGGACCTTGAGGGTTCGTGGTCAGTCTACCTCTCCGATGGTCACCTTACTGCTGAGAACATCAAGGGCAACCTTGCCATAGCTCTTCACAACGGAACAACGAGCATCACCGGCAGCGAGGGCTTCCTTGCCCTTGAGGCCTGGGGCTCAGCTGGGCATGTATCCGATGTCGCCGGCAGCGTTGCCTGCAACCTGTGGGGCAGGTACTATCGCTCATCCCCTACAAGCGGCGAGTTCCACTTTGACAACATTACTGGCGATCTGAGCATTAACAGCCACCACACCCAGATCGATATCTCGGGGATTTCAGGCTTCACTGCAGTGGAAGCAGCGGTTGGTGACATAACAATCCGCCAGCCCCTTGGGCCGGTGGAGGTAGTGATCCGCGAGGCCGACATCTTCGCCTTCCTGGATGAAAGCGCCGCCAATCACAGGATAAGCGCCATCTCCGAGCACGGCCGACTGAGGATAGAGAACCTGCCTCTCCAAGTCGATGATCAAGGACGCCTCTTAGGAGTGATACTGGGTGACGGCGAGAACCTGATGCGCTTGGAGGCTACCGGCGGTGACATTAACCTGATCGGAGTGATATCCACGGAACGTTGAGCATTCGCAGAGACCAAAAAGCCAACTGAGTGCAGATCTCTCTGTTCAAATGAAGAAAGGGCGTCCACGAGAACGTGGGCGCCCTTTAGTTTACTTACACCAGTCATTCTCTTAACTGTCTAGGGCTGCTCCACAACCCGGATCAGGTACAGGTCTGCTTCCTCCAGGCTGCTCCAGTCCTCCAAATGACCGGTCAGCACCGAAATTTCCGTTTCTACCCGGGCCAAAGCATCCTCAAAGGTCACTATTTCATCTGCCTTCTCGGCCTTCTCCAGGTGGATCCTGAGCCGGGCCGCCTCTTCCTTCAGCGTCTCGAGCCGGGCTGAGAGCCTATCGTAGTCCTCGTCACTATCATGAAGGATGAAGCCGTTCTCCGACATCATACCGAGGTTCTGCAGTTTGGCCACGAATTCATCGCGCAGGCCTGAGTCAAGAGCCAAGATCACCCTGTGGCCATCACCATCATCTTTAACAAACCTGGCCAGGATACCGGTCTCCTCAAACTTTCGTACCGCATCCTCTATCTGGCCGGTGGCCTGAAGCGGATCATCCACAACAAGGTTGACCCGTAACTCGGCAGCTACCTTCCAGCCGTAGTCGTGAGAAAGGCCCAACAAGTCCTCAATACCAACACTGTTGCCGTAGGCGATAATGGATGACGGCTCGTCCGGTGCTACGTCGGGAGCCCCACCCATAATACCCATACCTGGTTCGCTGCCCCCGGATTTGCCGCTACGGGGCTCACCATCAGTGGCTCCTACGGCGGCGTCTTCAGTTGAGGCGATCATATCCTCGCCGGCAGTATCGTCAGGCTCACCTGCAACCGATTCCCCTGTCAGGCTGGGTCCGGTATCCTGGTAGGCCAGCATATCAGGGGCCTGGAGATTACTGTATACAGCATAGCTACCCAAGAGCACGAACAGCGCCAAACAGGCAGCGGCTGCCCCCCGGTAGGGGGCCTTCTTCCACTGTTGACGCAGCCAGACAACAACACCGCCCCCGGCCTTGTCGTCTGCGTTCGCAGGAAGAGAGTCTGCCTCCAACCTGGACCGGAGTTCTGCCCTGAAGCTCCCTGGCACAGAGTACTGTGGCAAAGACGCGATGCGTTCAACTGTTGCTTTCAAATCCTGCAACTCCTGACGACAGTCAGCGCAGCTCTCAAGATGTGTCTCCAGTAGCTGTGACTCGTTCTCATCGAGAAATCCATCTATGTAAGCCGATAACTCTTCCCTGGCTATCTTACACCGCATCATTGCTCACCCCCTTTGCTAGAGCTAACACCGGCAGGAGAACCTGAAGTTTCTGATTTTGCCTGCTCAGCGTGGCTTTCGTTGTCATCAGTTCTGACGAAATCAAAGTTGAAAAGTTCCATAGCAGTGAATTTGTCGCGGAGTTCCCGGCGAGCCCGGTAGAGACGGGACTTAACGGTCCCGATGGAAATCTGAAGTATGTCGGCAATCTCCTGGTAAGTTCTACCTTGAGCATCGCGAAGCAGTATCACCAGGCGATGGTCATCAGAGAGGGTCCCGATCTGCTCCTGAATGGCCTCCTGCATCTCCACGCGGCTCACCAGTTCCTCAGGGTCCGGCGAGTAGCCGTCCTCAAACTGGCGCTGGTACTCGCCGTCCTCGCCAGTCAGGGACTCATCTATGGAAATATAGACGGGGCTCCGCTTTCTCTTGCGGAGGAAATCAAGGCACACGTTTGAGGCCACCCGGTACAGCCAGGTGGAAAAGGACGAGTTACCACGGAAACGATGCAGCGATTTAAAGACGCGCAAAAAGGCCTCCTGGGCCATGTCATAGGCGTCTTCGGGATTGCCGGTCATCCGCATCGCCAGGTTATATACTTTTTGTTCGTACCGGTCCATCAACTCATCAAAGGCGGAAGTCTCGCCTTCAAGGTAGCGATCGACCAGCACCTGATCGTCAACGGCCAAGGATACGGCCTCCTTTGTTGAACAAGCTGGTGGGGGCTCCCCTGGTATTGTCAAGTATTGTTGCCAACAGGCACTCATATCTTATAGTGCAGGACTTACTGTTCATTATTCGTTTAGACAGGAGTTAAACCCTCTGTTCTCCTGTTATACAGTGTAATCCGCTCACACATAATAAGCAAGACCGCTCAAAGGGGGAATTATCTTGCAGAGAACGCCTTTTCGCACCGCAGTAACCATCGGCCTTGCCATCTGTGTAATAACCTCAATGGTCGCGACAGGAACCGTCCCGGCCCAGGGTCAAGCCCCGGACTGGGCCAATCACAGCGGTGTCTTCATCGATATAAACCTGCCCGCCTACCGCCTGACGACCCATAACGACGGGCATCAGGCCGCCCGGTACCCCATCGGTATAGGCAGGGTCAACGGCCAGACGCCCCCAGGCAACTACTGGCTCGTCAAAAGGGTTACAGACCCAACCTTCTACCCCATTGATGGCGAGCCCATGCCCCCAGGGCCCAACAACCCCTTGGGCGTTTGCTGGCTGGGCCTCAATATTCCTGGCTACGGCATCCACGGCACCAACCGGCCCGAGACCATTGGCACCGCCGTTACGGGAGGGTGCATTCGGCTTGTGAACCAGGAGGCCCTGGCCCTTTTTGAGCTTGTGATGAGCGAGCCCGTTTGGAAGACCCGGATTCGCATCCGCTATGACCTGGCCGATGTGGTCTGGGCCGGTGACCAGTATTGGCTGGAGGTGTATCCCGACATCTACCAGAAGGGCTTCGACGGTGTGCTGCCTCGAGTCCAATTCCTGATGAGGGAGGTGGGACTAAATCCCGACTACCTCTGGCATAACGTGGTTTCTCTTCTCGAGGGTGACCATGCCCCCGAGAGGGTTCTGCGTTTCCCTCTCGGAGTCCCTGTTGAGGTCAACGACAGCATCCTGAATCCCCCTGCCCTGGCCTTCGCTTCTGGGGAACTGTTCGTACCCCTGCCAGAAGTACTGGATGCCCTGACTATCGACTTCAGAGCTATTGGCCGATCAACGGTGGCCATCTCGCTTCCACCGGGTCCAGCCTCCATGTTTGAGGAGCAGTCACAGGTAAGCATTGAAGGCTATAACTTCCACGACACCATCTATGTGTCCGCCACCAAGCTACAGGAGGTCGTAGATGGAGCCCTGGTCTGCGAGGTGGTCGACAACACAGTGTTGGTAAGCTGGCCCCGGGCCTACGCCCACCACCGCAGCAGTAAAAGCGAATTCATCACTTCTCGCCTGATAATAGTGACTGGAGGACCCCTCATAGAACTGGAGTCGGCCCTCAGCTACCTGAGAGGTCGTGGTCTGACAGACACCGATCCGGTGGTCGTGGACCTTACCGATGATACAGTCCTGGTGGGATTTGGGCAGTTCACCATAGGCGGGATAAGGTTGGAAGATGAGGTGTTTGTCGAGGCGCTACCCCTCTTCAAGGCCTTTGGCTACACCGTAGTGTGGGTCAAAGGAACCAGGACCCTACATCTTTTTTGACTCCTGCTCCAGTATCCATTCTTCGAAACTCATGTTCGTTTTGTCTCTTCGAGATAACATTCTAGAAGATCTAGTTGTCGAGTGGCGAAATCCAAATCCCCATGACCCTGAAGGGCTAAATCCAAGTTGCCGATTGTTGACATGAGTATTCGTGCAGTAAGGGTGAACTCAAAATCCTCTGAATCGGTGACAAGGTTAGTCTGCTCTAGAATATACCGATAGGTTGGCTCCTGAGATCCACCAAACAGTACCGGGTTGGCAATCATTGAAGCCAGATCCCAATAAGGGGGCATTAGGGATGCATCCTCAAAATCCATCCATAACCAGCCATCGGTACTCGGTAGCAAATTATGTGGATGGGCGTCTCCATGGGAGGGTACTAGAGACTCCTGTTGTATCATTCTAATCTGATCATCTACCCTGTGAAACTCCGTCACTATGGACTTGATCATGGGATCTGAGTGGTCTTCTAACCTCTCAGCAGACTGACACACCTTCTCCCATACTCCCAGTACAGGAAGCTCGTAAGGGAGGTCTTTCATTGCTGCAGAAAGGATACTTACCAAGTGAACAGCGTCACTAGGTGTAAGCAGCTGCAGGTTTGTAAATGTAATGTATCTCCAAAAGGTCATCCATAGGCCGCCACTACAGTGTGGTCCTGCATCGATTTCTTCGGTAGGCAATATCACGGGAACACCACTACTTTGAAGGTGCTTTGCTACCCGCATCTCCCGTGTAAGTAGTTGATCGGCCTTATGTGGATTTTCCCCTGAAATCACTGTGGCCACTCTTGCCACAATTGGATGAGGTGACAGATGGATGATTAGATTCCCTCCTTCACTAAGAATGATAGGTACAATTTTGGAGAGCCCAGCTTTCTTCGCAGTCAATAACACTAGTGAGATGACCTCTTCGTTATTAGGCATTGTGACTTCCCCTTTGTCTGGAATCTAGACTAATCTCACGACCATCCCAGCACAGCGGTTGAGGTATGTCTCAGCCTGTTATGAACCAGGTAGAAACTCCCCTACATCTTCAGAAAGACGGGAACCGCAGTGGCTGCAGCGATGGTACCTGCCCCCCGCCTTAAGACGACGCGCTCGGTGATACTGCTGTCTACACTGGCGGCAGGTGTACCGGTAGCGATAGGGTCTGGCTGGTTCTCGCGCATAGCGCTCCACCTGGCCGCCGAGACGGCGGATGCGGTCCATCTCCCGCCTGAAATCCCTTCCGTGACCCGGCACAACAAAGTGGATCATCTCATGCAGCAGCGACAGCGGGATATCTTCCGGGCGGCGCCGGTGGTAGTGGGTGGAGAGGTTTATGATCCGTCGGGTGGGATAGCAGCTTCCGGCGCTACTGCTAAAGCGGTTGGACCACCTTATAGTAACATCACGGGCAGGAGGCATCCGATCAATGCAGTCCTCGAAAAATCGCTGTCGAAAAGTTGCATAGAGTTTCAGGAGGTCCGCTTCATCAGGTAGCGGAACACGCTTGTCAGGGACCATGAATCAATCTCCTTGTAGGCACATCACTTGGCAGCATCACTTCATTAACACTATCAACGATAGGTGCTTTCGGCAACTTGATAACGCTGCCCTGCTGTGCTAAAATTGTACCTGCGATAAGAGAATACCGACAGTGAAAAAACAAAGAAATCTTTGCCGAAGTGATGGAACTGGCAGACATGAGGGTCTCAAAAACCCTTGAGGTTTACGCCTCGTGTGGGTTCAAATCCCACCTTCGGCACACATAAGTGAAACCCCGCTAATGCGGGGTTTTCATGTTTTGTACTGTTCTACTGTCACTCTAACCTGATCTATCCCGCAAGAGCCTCAACATGTTGACCTCGTCCGGTCCAGAGAACCGGGTTTATAGAGTACGAATCTAACGCCTCACTGACTTCTCCAGATACTTTACTAGCAGAGTCGTTTAAGAAGGCATATGCTTCAAACGAATCTTCCCTCGAAGCTCGAATGTCAGTGATGCTAAACAGGTAGCTCCCAACAGTGCTCCTAGTTGGAACATTAATCGCATGGACCAATCGGTCTGGGTATTCTGTAGACTTGGGAATCAGAAAGTCAATGCCATGATCATATCCACTTCGGCCCGACAGTTTGACACGAGTGATATAGCGGATCTTATGCTCATCAAGGAATTCCTTGACATCCTCCCAGAAAAAAGATGCAATTCGTGGCTGGGCCAGCACAAACATGTCATCAACTGCCAGCATGGCTTGGACTAGCGAATGTATCTTCTGCCCCAAGGTTTTGTGTGAAGCCTCCACAAATAGCTGTTGACCCTCGGTCCGTACCCCAAAACCATTTAACGTAGACGTGAAAAGATCTCTTCTCTTTGGCGTGTTAAAATCAAGTCCACTCGAAGCCAAGTCCGAGATAGTGTATCCATCGTCAGTTAGTAGGAAGCTACCATTCCTTCTAGTTACATAGACTTGAAGATGGTCATTGTGTCGGTCAAGGAACGGTATAGTCAGCTCGCAACCTTTTTCGAGTCTTTCAACTGACAGGCCATCCCTAAGCCATTCTACGTAAGAATCAATGATATGCTGGAACTCCCCTGTTTTCATAAGAACCCCCCCTGAATCGGTGGAAGATCCCGTATATTACAGTATGTACAGAAGTCCTTGAATGTAGAATAGATATTACTAAGGTTGGTAAACTCACTGGAATCCACGACAAAAGCCCATTTGTCAGCGAAGCCTTCTCTATACAAATGAATGTGAGTGGGCCCAATCATCGATCCATCCGGGTTAGTGTGAGGAGCTCCATCAATGTCAAGACGGACAAGGATAATGACCTAGCGTCCCTTTGTCTGATACCTGACCTTTGAGACCCGAAATGTTCCTCGCCACACATCAAGTTGGAACTGCTCTCTGCCATCATTGCTGACTAAGTCATGCACCGCTCGCTCGCCTGGAGTTAGAACAACCGAGTCACTCTTAACAAAAGCCTTCTCAAGCTCAATCAAGGCCTCGGCTTGCGCTTGAGTTAACATTGGAAGTCCCCCTCCTCTGTAAACAGAGCTGTAGAACATCTGTTCCATGATTAGACATTAACAACCACATTTCCTGCAACAGATTCCTGGAGGGCGTAGACAGACAACTGAGCCATAACGAAACCCCACAGCATCCGTCACCATGGGGTTTGGCGTCATCAGTATCACTTGAGGCCGTGTCTGGATGAAGAACTATCCACGACCTTTCAGATCTCCCATTTCTCAAGCTGCTGGAACCGGGCGGTGAAGAACCTCAGTGTGGGTGGCTCGTAGACCATCTCCAGACCCTTTATCTTCTGGCGCTCTTCATAGAGGGCGATGACGGAATCGGCGACAACGTCCATGTGCCGATCGGTGTAGACCCGGCGCGGTATCGTCAGGCGCACCATCTCCAGCTTCGGGAAGTAGTGCTCGCCGTTGTCCTTGCGTCCTGCCGACACGATGCCCCGCTCCATACCGCGAACGCCGGAGTCAACATAGAGGGCAGCCGCCAGGGCCTGGGCTGGAAACTGGTCCTGGGGAATGTGAGCAAGGAACTTCCTGGCATCCAGGAACACAGCGTGGCCACCAACAGGCCGGACGATGGGGACACCGGCATCAAGGAGCTGCTGTCCCAGGTACTGGACCTGCCCCACCCGGTGGGCGATGTAGTGGTCGTCAACCATCTCGTAGATGCCCCTGGCCATGGCCTCCATGTCGCGACCAGCCATACCGCCGTAGGAAGGCATCCCTTCATAGACCACCACAAGCTGGGTGGCGCGCTGGTAGATGTCAGAGTCGTTCACTGCCAGAAAGCCGCCGATGTTGACGAGGCAGTCTTTCTTGCCGCTCATGGTACAGCCGTCGCCGTAGGACATCATCTCCTTGACGATGTCTCTCACCGGGGTATCGGCGTAACCCTCTTCCCGCTCCTTGATGAAGTAGGCGTTCTCCACCAGGCGGGTGGCGTCAAACATCAGCCTGATGCCGTGCTCCTTGCAGACGGCGCTGACGGCCTTGATATTGGCCATAGAGACGGGCTGGCCTCCAGCCATGTTGACGGTCACAGCAAGGCTCACATAGGGAATCCGGTCGGCGCCCACCTCATCGATGAGGGCCTCCAGTTTGGCGATGTCCATGTTTCCCTTGAAGGGGTGCTCCGCCGTGGGGTCATGGGCTTCATCTATAATGACGTCGCGGAAGATGCCGCCCTGAAGCTCCTGGTGAGCCCTGGTGGTGGTGAAGTACATGTTGCCAGGGATGTAATCTCCCTCGCTAATCAGGATCCGCGACAGCAGGTGTTCGGCGCCGCGGCCCTGGTGGGTGGGGACAACATACTCAAACCCGTATATATCCTTGACGGCCTCCTCAAGGTTAAACCAGTTGCGACTACCAGCATAGGCCTCATCGCCCAGCATGATGCCGGCCCACTGGTGGTCGCTCATGGCGGAGGTGCCGCTGTCGGTGAGAAGGTCAATGTAAACGTCCTTTGAGTCCAGCAGGAAGGTGTTGTAGCCGGCCTTCTCAATGGCCTGCCAGCGCTGGTCCCGGGTTGTCATGGCAATGGGCTCTACGGCCTTGATCTTGTAGGGTGGCGCGGTGCGTCGTTGTTTTTCCTTTACCACTACTAATTCCTCCCGTCGGTGCAAGTAAATCATCCCAAGGGCCCCCATGCCCCATCTATACTCTCTTAAATCTGGCGGTAAAGTGTCGCAATACCGGCGGCTCGTACTCAAAGGCAAGGCCCCCGATGCCATCCCGGCGCTGGTAGACTCTTTTCACCGTTTCGGCGATGGCCTTCATGTGCCGGTTGGTGTAGACCCGGCGGGGAATGGTCAGGCGAACCATGTCCAGCTCTGGATAGATGTTCTCCCCTGTGCGCGGGTCGCGGCCCGACAGGACGGTACCGATCTCCACTCCCCTGACGCCGCCCTCGATGTAGAGCTCAACGGCGATGGCCTGCCCCGGGAACCTCTCCTGAGGCACGTGGGGCAAAAAACGCCTGGCATCAAGGTACACGGCGTGGCCTCCTGCCGGCTTGATGATGGGAACCCCGGCTTCATCCAGGAGCCCGGCAAGGTATCGCACCTGGCCGACCCTGTAGGCCAGATAGGCCTCGTCGGTGACCTCCTCCAGCCCACGAGCCATGGCCTCAATGTCACGGCCAGCGAGACCGCCGTAGGTGGGAAAGCCCTCAAAGAGGACGCCCCAGACGGTGGCCTGCTGGTAGAGATCTTCGTCACGAAGGGCGAGAAAGCCGCCAATGTTGACCAGGGCATCCTTCTTGCCGCTTATGGTACAGCCATCGGCGTAGGACATGATCTCGCCAACTATCTCATTAATATCTCTATCCTGATAACCCTCTTCCCGTTCCTTGATGAAGAAGGCATTCTCTGCAAAGCGGCAGGCGTCGATGATGAACATGATGCCGTGTTTCTTGCAGATCTCGCTGACCCCGCGGATATTGGCCATGGAGACGGGCTGCCCGCCGCCGCTGTTGCAGGTAATGGTGACCATGGTGAGGGCAACCTGCTCCCCATTCTCCTTGAGGAAGTCGTCGAGAGCGGCAAGGTCCATGTCTCCCTTGAAGGGATGGTCTGCCTCCGGGTCGTAGGCCTCAGGGATGGGAAGATTGACAGCTATTCCCCCCCGATGCTCCACATGGGCCTTGGTGGTATCGAAGTGCATGTTATTGGGAACGTACTGGCCCTCGCCAAGAGCCGTAGCAAAGAGCACATTCTCGGCGCCCCGTCCCTGGTGGGTGGGGATGACGTAGGGAAAACCGAAGAGATCCTCCACAACCTCCTGAAGGTGATAGAAATTGCGACTACCGGCGTAGGCCTCATCACCCAGCATGATCCCTGCCCACTGCCTGTCGCTCATGGCAGAGGTCCCGCTGTCCGTCAGGAGATCGATGAAGACGTCTTCAGAGCGCAGTGAAAAGAGGTTAAACCCCGCCTCCTCAACCAATCGCTCTCGTTCTGCCCTTGTTGTCCGGCGAATGGGCTCAACCACCTTGATGCGAAAAGGTTCAGCCTCCAGCCAGTCGCCCTCTTCCCTGTTGTCGGTCTTGGGCATGTACACCCCTCCTGGTCTTAGAATACCCCTGGCGCTTACAATAAAAAGCCCCCCTAACCGAAGAGGAATTCCTTAAATATATGAGCATCTCCTGCCATCTGGGCGGCAATACCGCAAAAATGCTTACGAATACTCGTTAATACTGACTCTTACTTAATATTTTAACTGCCACTTAAAATTGGCTCCTGTTTTAAGTGGGGCTTCAGTAGTTAAGTCCCACTACAACACCATCCCTCGATGGCCTTAGCGTATAATGGAACTAGCGGACGCTACTAACCTATTGCCTGGGGGATTGAAACGACAGTCAATTCTTGGGAAGGGGTGGGTAAGACGGATGAGGAAGCGACAACCGCATCCTGAAGAACGCCAACGCCCTTCCGGAGTGGATTGAACTCCAAAGAAACATTGAAGAGGGCGAGAGACCGTACAGAAGCAAGAAGGTTGCCTTGTTGGACAGACTCCGGGAAGCCCAGACTCAGGCTCAGGCGGGTGAGCTTGACCAGGGCCAACTGGAGGCGTTGAAGTCAAGGTATGCCCAATCCAAGGCAGAGCTGGCTAAGGAACTAGAAGACCTTAACCAGGCCATTCGGCGCCACAACTGGATTGTTCCCACCAGTGGGCTGCAGAAGCCCCTTTGGAATAGGGACATGGAGATCAGAAACTGTGAGGAGGCGTTTCAAATAGTCCAACAACTCTTCCACGGCATCCGTATTTCCTCGCGCAGCGGCCCGGAATAGCCTAACCAGTCTGTCTTCCATAATAAGACCTCCGCTTCCGGAGTGCTTCTCGCTTCATTGGGATAACGCGTTGTTGAGAGAATGGTACGGGATAGTCACGATGACCTTTTCCCGGACGGAGGGCGCCAGAGCGCAGAGATCTCATCAGCCAGCCTATTGACGGACTGCTTCAGATCAGCAATCTCGCGGCTTGTATGAAGGAGCAGGTAGACTGCCAGGGCCATTGGAAAACCGTATTGCCCGACCCAGGTGAGAAAATCGCTCTCTTGCATGGTAAAAGACCTCCTTTCAGTGAGATGCCCTCATATACTAAGATGTTGCCAACGGTCCGTCTTACTAGCCCTGGAACGCAACCCAGGAGGTTACTGTGACCATGGCCCAGGGGCTCTGGTGGCTATCTGGAAATAAACCTCTCCTCTAGTTCGGCCAGAACTAACAGGGCCGCCGGGGAGAACCTGAACTGGTCCCCGTTAGCACCACCAGCCGTGGTGGCCTGATCGTAGAGGGTCGGGAAGGCAAAGGGGTCCGCCACGTCTCTAACCATCTCTTCTGTTCCCAGCCTATCGCGGATTGTTCTGGCCATGTAGAATCCCACTGGGTGCCCGCTCATTGGCAGGGCCTCATTGAGTAGCGCCCCGGCCTCTTCACTATTAACAGCGCCTTTGCCGAGGTCAGCCAGTATCCCATCCATTGTCTTTAGGAACTCTGGAGCCCGTGCTACGGCGTCAGCATAACCACTGACAAAGGGATGACCGCCAGCCATGAGCTCTTCCTTGTCAATGAGGTCGGCAACCCCCTCGCCCTGGATCTGATCCAGTACCCGCAGCAGGTCACGCCATTCCCCTGATGCTCGCCGGTAGTCGACGGATAGTAGCTGGTTCCGGTAGTAGTGGTGGCACTCATGGGCAAGGAACAGGGGCAGGAAGTCGCTGAGGTTGATGGTGGCCAGGACATCAAGGACGATGGGGGAGTAGCCGCGGGCGTCGTTGGCAAAGATGACAAAGGAAACCAGGGGATACTCCTCAACACCGGACAGGGGAAGATACTCCAGGGCCCTCTTGATGGCGAAGTCCTGCAGGTATCCACTGGTGGCCAGTTCCTCTTGCTGGCGTCTGACCTTGGCGGGGTCTGCCGCCACCTGAAGGTAATGCCTCAAAAGGCCAAAGCGGTCCGACTCAAGGGCCGCTTCAAGCTGCTCCCTGAGGCTGGGCTTGAAGGCCAGCCTGAAACTGCGGATGAGGAAGTCCCTGCTAAACTCCGATTCCGTCAAGACGCCGTAGCCAGGGGTGGAGAAGAGGGCCTCCCAGTCAGCGGCAGAGGGCTCCTGGTCCCCCTGGAGGGTCTCAAAGACCGTCCAGAACCTGTCCATTCCTGAAAAATCAAAACCGGTAGCCATCTAAAGAATCCTCCCATCTGCTGCGAGTATCCGAACCCCTAATCCCCTGAGTTACTCATGAACCCCTCAATGACGGGCCTGTCCGGAGCGCTGATCTGCTCCGGAAGTCCCGCAATATCGAAGAAGCGAACCTCCAGGCCTTCAGCAGGATCGGCCCGCATCTCGCCGCTGAAGTCCGATGTCAGATAGACAGCGGTGACATTGTGGACCTGGTCGCCGTTGGGGTAGACATGGAAAAACTGGGGGCCGGAGAAGACCCCGTAGAGGGACATCTCCCCAACCTCCAGCCCTGTCTCTTCATACGCCTCACGTCTGGCGGTCTCCTCCAGGGTCTCCCCCGGCTCCATGAAGCCGCCGGGAAGGCCCCAGGCGCCGGAGTCCCTTCGCCTCTGAAGCAGGATCTGCCGTCCTTCATCCCTGGTAATGATCACTGCCGCTCCCGGCAGAATCAGGGGCATCGATCCAACAATGCCCCGTAGCATCTTGATGTAACCCAAGTCCCTCAATCCTTTCCTGTCATGTGCGGGGCCTACGCGAAAATCCGTCCAAGCTCTACCGACAACCCATCAAAGGTATAGGACTGGGCGCAATCTCCCTCACGATAGGTGATACTCTTACTGATGTTCCTGTCTTCAAATAGGTAGACAGCCACTTCTCCGTTGAGTGGATTCACGATCCAGTACTCTCCAACACCACATGACATGTAGAGATCCAGCTTCTTGACGAGGTCTTTATTGCGCGTCCATTCGGACAGGATCTCAACAACCAGGACGGGAACACCCTTGTAGTAGTCGTCTTCACCTAGTTTTTCCTCAAGGTCGCAGATAACCATGACATCGGGCTGGACCACATTAGGGTCCCCTGCGCCCCTGCTCAGTGTGATGTCATAGGGGGCCACCATAGGCTTACATCCTCTTCCCTGAAACCAGCTATGGAACACTACCAACAGCTCCACCAGGGCAACCTGGTGTGCCGTTTTCGGTGAATCGAGGGCATATATCTCGCCGTCGATATACTCGTATCTATCCTCGTTGCCCCTGGTCAGTTCCCGAAACTCCTCAAAGGTAGCCTTCCTGCCACCATAGGGATACCTCGCCGCCTCTTCCCCTGTTACTACTGCCCCCACGCCTCTCTCAGCGCCAGCACCCTCAATTGCTGACAACTTGGCAATCACGAGACCGTTTCTGGTAATGATGATGTCCTCTTTCGCCGCCAGCATCAGGTACCTTCCGAAATTGTTCTGCACTTCCGTTGAGTTGACGATCACTGCCCTCACCCCCTCCTTATTAGCTAATATAGCTAACCCTTTTATTGCCACCTTATGCCTTCGAGAGAGCTGTGTCAAATGGCAGGAGCGCGGCATGTAAGGCATATTGACTGATGCCTGCCACTGATGTATTATAGTAAGGAGTGGACTCAATATCCTTACTTAAGAGAGGTGTCAGGTATGACCAGCAAGTCAGTTTATGTGCTTAAGTCAGCCAGGGTCACTTCCAAGGGTCAGATTACGATTCCGGCGGTCGTTCGAGAAACCTTGGGTATTCAGTATGGTGATGAAGTGCTGTTTGTGAAGACCGAAAAAGGGATCTATGTTGAGAGATGGCCCAGCGATCTGGATCCCGATGAAGCCTACGGTGCCCTGGCCCGAACCGATCAGCCCGCTATCGATATCGATAAGGCCCGTAGAGAATACCGGGCCGACCGGGCCCAGCGCCACGCACCGGAAGATGATGGCGAGTGAAGGTATATTGGCTAGATACTAATGTTATCTTGCGCTATCTGCTGGCAGACCATCGTCAGCATGGCCTCAGGGCGCGATCCTTGCTCAAAGAGGCTCAGCAGGAAAGATGTGCCCTGAAGGTCGCCCCTTTCATCGTGGCCGAACTAGTGTATGTCCTTGAGTCAAAGAGTTACTCCCGGACAGAGATCTTTGAAGGTCTCAAGGTGCTGGATGGCCTCAGAGGTATCGAGTTCACCAGTGGCAGAGAGGTCTTCGAGGCCTTGCTTGAGTATCGAGACAAGGGCGGAGACTTTGCTGATGCCCTGTTGATGGCCTTTGCTCGTTCCGCTGGTGAGGCAGTAGTAACCTTCAACGGTCGCCATTTCAAGCGCCTGGCTGGAGAGTGGACTGAGCCGCGTTGAGTTGACGGGCCCCCGCCCGCCGACCCTGTCCCCGCCCCCTATTGTGAATCAAGTAGGGATAGTGCCCCGGGGTGCATGAATATTGCCCTAGAAGCATACTGCTATAGAGAAAGTATGTCTAAGGGTGGTGTTATATGTTATGATTGTTAGGACAAAGGGGGGTATCACTGTGAGTTTTGGCAAAGTGCAATCCCGGGGTCAGGTAACGATTCCTCAGGAGATCAGAGAGGCTGCTGGTGTACGGCCAGGCGATAGACTGCTTTTCGCTGCGGAGTCCGAGGGCGAGTTTCATGTGGTAGTCGTGCCCCAACGCTCTTCGCTGGATGAGCTCTTGGAGCGCTATGGCGGTGGGCCTGGGGTGGTGGAGTCAAAGCGGCTATGGGAACAAGTGGCGGAGACCATTGCCAGGGATGTTACTCGGGGTTATGACAAGGGGGAGAAAGATAGGCGTGAAATAGTAAACTCCACGGAAGGAGAAGGTCGCGGTGAGTAGGCCGAGGCGGTTTGGTTGGTTGGACGCCAACTTGTTCATCCATGTCCTATTCCCGGGAGACCCGCATTCCTCGCGGTGCAGGGAAATCCTTGATGCCCTTATGGATGGCTCTGGGGTAGGCTACCTTGATCCCGTGACGGTTCATGAACTCACCTACGCTTTGCAGAAAGTTAGGCCAGAATCCTTCTCTGATCGCAAGGAAGTGTTCAAGTATCTCAGTGCTTTTATCACCCTCGACACCGTGCACATAGACGAGAAGGATACCCTTCTGAAAGGCCTGTGGTATTGGGCTGCTGGAAGAGTCGATAAATTCGGTGACGGTCGTCTGCGGGCACTGGCAGAAGATCGTGAAACCCCTGTGTACACAGTTAACAAGAGAGATTTTATCGGCGTGGTTAATACTTATTGAGTTATGTCCAGTCTAACCTGCGCCCATCTCTCTGATCCGGCGCCAGACCTCCCTGATTTCCTGGGAGGCGGGGCCGTCGCTGTAATCCACAACGGGACGCCCCTCAACCATAGATTTGACCACATCCTTGTCAAAGGGCACCCGGCCAATAATCTCGATGCCCTGGTCCCGGCAGTAGTCCTCCACAGCGGTGGTGCCTCCAGAGTGGAGGTCGTGCTTGTTGATGATGACCTTCACTTCAACATTGAAGTGCTGGCAGAGCTCAACAACGCGGCCCATGTCGTGGAGGGCTGAGCGGCTAGGCTCCGTGACAATCAGCGCCATCGAGGTCCCGGTCAGCGATGAGATTACCGGGCAGCCGATCCCCGGTGGGCCATCGGTGATAATCACCTCAACATTGTCGGCCTCCGACGCCAGTTCCCTCGCCTTCTGCCGGACCTGGGTCACCAGCCGCCCCGAGTTATCCTCACCAATGCCAAGGCGGGCGTGGACCAGGGTTCCGTAGGGGGTATCTGAAATGAACCACTGCCCTGAGACCACCTCCCTCATCTCAATGGCGTCGGCAGGGCAGGCATGGAAACAGACCCCGCAGCCCTCACAGGAGAGCCCATCGACCTTGTAGCCGCCATCGCTGCTGTCCAGGATGGCATCAAAGCGGCACAGATCCTGGCAGCGCCCACACAGGGCGCACTTCTCGCTGTCAATGAAGGCCTGGCTTGAGGCCCTGAACTCGTGACTCTCCCTTGTGTCGGGTTTCATGATGAGGCCCAGGTTGGCGGCGTCGACATCACAGTCAGCGAATACTGCTCCCTCAGCCAGCGAGGCCAGGGACCCTACAATGGTGGTCTTGCCCGTGCCACCCTTGCCGCTGATTATTGTAATCTCCTTCACTGTGCCACCGCCTCCCTTATCTTTCCGTATAGCTCCTGGAACCGGCGGCGCCAGCCAGGGTCCTTCTCTGCTATGGTCTCGCCCCTGGCGTAACCGGCGGCCAACTCCCGGTCAAAGGGGATCCGCATCAGCACCGGGAGCCCCTTCTCAGCGCAGAACCGCTCCACACTGTCGTCGCCAATGTCCGACCTGTTGATGACCACCCCGGCGGGCATGCCCAATTGCTCAACGACGCCGGCAGCCAGCTCCAGGTCGTGGAGGCCAAAGGGGGTTGGCTCGGTGACAAGGACCACGTAGTCACTGCCCTTGATGGACTCAATCACCGGGCAAGAGGTGCCCGGCGGGGCATCCACAATCGAGACCTGACCCTCGCCAGGGGCCGCAACCTCCCGCTTCAGGGCCTTTATCACCGGCGGGGCCATGGCCTCCCC
>LADL02000768.1_pt1 | contig 17238 bp, 17 predicted proteins | sample 619721 | NCBI WGS metagenome assembly LADL02 (sample SAMN03397408, study PRJNA257561) | rock porewater metagenome | biome: terrestrial; feature: Opalinus Clay rock; material: porewater; isolation source: Opalinus Clay rock porewater BRC-3 borehole | place: Switzerland: Mt Terri URL, St-Ursanne ...
CGTAGACAACATGGTCGCCCTCGCAGGCTGAAGAGGCCTGCCTCCGTCGGTATCGTGGATTGCGCTCAAGGAGTGCAGAGCCACATGCTGCGGACGGAGCCAGCAGCCCATCATTTGAGGAGGCAGGCCATGAACAATGTTACGGGTATTCGGAAGTATGTGGGACTGGATGTGCACAAAGCCACGGTGTCGATTGCGGTAGCCGACGCGCAGGCAGGGGAGGTGCGCGATGTGAGCACGGTGGCAAACGATCTGCACGCGATTCGCACGGTGCTGCGCAAGTTGGGCGGGCCGGGCGCGCTGCGGGTTGTGTACGAGGCCGGGCCGACCGGGTACGGCCTTTACCGCTGGTTGGTGGCTGAGGGCTATGCGGCTCAGGTGATTGCGCCGTCGTTGATTCCACGCAAGGCGGGTGATCGGGTCAAGACCGACCGGCGCGATGCCCGTCTCCTGGCGCGATTGGCACGCGCCGGAGAGCTGACACCGATCCAGATACCCGACGTGGCAGACGAGGCGGTGCGCGACCTGTCGCGGGCGCGGGAGGACTTGGTGGAGGCCCGCACCTCGGCCCGGCAGCGCCTGCAAGCACTGCTGCTGCGCCACGGGATGGTATTCAGCGGCAAGACCCGCTGGACCAAGGCCCACGACCGTTGGTTGTCGACGCTGGCATTCGCCAGTCCGGCGCAGCAGACGGCGTTCACCGAGTATTGGGAGGCGGTCAAGCGCGCCGACGCAGCGATAGAGCGTCTGACTCAGGCGTTGCGCGACGCGGTGCAGGCCTGGCAGTGGCAGGCGGTGGTGACGGCACTGATGGCCATGCGCGGATTCGATCTGGTGGCGGCGGTAACGGTGGTGGCGGAGCTTGGCGATGTGCGGCGGTTCACCCACCCGCGCGAGCTGATGGCCTATCTGGGCCTGGTGCCCAGCGAACACTCCTCGGGTGCCACCAGACGCAAAGGCGGCATCACCAAGACCGGCAACGGTCACGTGCGTCGAATCATGATCGAGGCGTCCTGGTGCTACCGCTTCCCCGCCCGCATCGGGAAAGGGCTCAACGAGCGCCAACAGGGCCAAGCCGATGCCATCTGTGATCTGTCATGGAAAGCACAACACCGGCTGTGCAGACGATTCAGCGCCTTGCGTGCACGAGGGCTGCACCAGAACCAGGTCTGCGTGGCGGTGGCGCGTGAGCTGGCTGGCTTCATCTGGGCGATGGCGCGAATCGCCCAGCCGGCGGCGACCTGAAGCGGCGGCAAAGAAACCACCCCCCCCTCACAAAACCACGTGCAGTGGCGATGGCGATGCGGCGCGGGAAGCGACAGGAAGAACCCTCGACCGGGCTAAACAGGCACCCATGCGGGTGATCCGCGTCAGTAGACAGAGGCAGCTTCCCGACGAATCGTTGAACGGTGCGAACCCACGGATATCAGCAGGATTCATCGTCGAAACACCCGCCCGCGCCGCATCGCCGTCACCACTGCAGGAGGAGGACGCTATCGAAGAAGCACCGGTCAGCAGACACAAAACAGAGCAAACAACTCGCTCCGTTGACATGGGCGACCATATCAGCCCGGCACGAGCGAAGCGAATGCCGGGGCCGCCGGATAACCACCGAAACCCAACAACCCCTCCGCCAGCGCGTACACGCAATCTCCGGGCTGTATCGGCGAGCAACCCGCACACGCTACGCCACGAGGGGTGCGGATGAATGACACGATGCGGACTCCATCACGTATGCGGCATCGCCCACGCAGCCCGGCACGAACGAAGCGAATGCCGGGACCGCCGGATAACCACCGCACCCCGACGAATCCACCGGCACCCAACAGGCAATCTCCAGGTCGGATCGGTCGAGCCATCCGAGCACACCGCGCCACGACGGGAATGGATGACCCAATGATGCACCTGACCCCGGTTCGACTCCTAATCGGGACCCGCCAAACCATACCCCAAGCCAAACACCAAGCGCCATGCATGTCCGCGCCGGATCAGCCAACCTGGACGCCTCACGCCCTTACCACTTGCCGCCGCACCCACGCGGTGAGAGGATGGCAGCACAATGCGTCCAGTCGATTAGAAAACGCTGCATGCTTAGGCTGCGGGCTTAGGCTGCACCATCGGAGTAATCGGTTGTTCTAGTTAGAATTTATCCTACCCCAACGCGCCCGAAATCCGACTTAGGCTGCGGGCTTAGGAACCTCTGATTTATTCGACTATGTCAGATGCGGGGTTTTGTACGTCATTGATTTTGATGGCATGGCTCGGCGCTGATGTTCGGGTTGTCCAATAAATCAGAGCTTCCCTTACACGGCGATTTGCCGTCGAATAGTAGTTAGGACGCACTACAGACCTTTTCGCAGATGGAGGATCCAATGAGAGCTTTTGGTATTGCCGTCTTTGCGTCGATCTCTCTGGCCGCATGCGCAACTACAAGTTGGCCTGCTGACGTGAATCCATCCGCCATTTCCGATGCACCAGATCATTTCCTGGTACTTGATAGCTCAACTGGAGCCACTTCGGAACCGTCAGGGCCGGCTTGTCGAAGCCCCATGACCGACCCGCGGGACGGCACTCGACTTGCACTCATTCGATCCAATGGTGGGTTCGGAGACTATCGGCCTGATAAGCAACGCTATGGCCTCATGGGCAAACAGTTGTTGCGCATCAACTGCCGTGATGGACGGCCGGTCGGGGCAACGGCGGGTGCGCCCTAACGTATAAGGATAGATCGCGCGCAGCCGCGATCTGATCTGATCGTTCAAGCCGACGCCTTCGGCGCGGCTTAACTAAGGCGTTAGGCAGCGTGTGAGCATACTCGCGTGGTTTCTAAGAGAGCGGCAATGGCGACGTGATCACATCGCCGCATTTTCGGTCGTGACGCAAGAGGAGACAGACGGCCTGACTGTGTTTCAGCATCAAGCACTCTCTGCTGTATCCAGGTGTGTGGGAACGGAGCGATTCCAACGTTTCGCTATGGAAAAGGAGCAGGGTAGCTATCTCACTGTTCCGCTCGACAGTATCGGCGCAGAACTCTACATCTATCCGAACGAAGCAGCGATCTTCGGAGCCAAGCCGTACGCTTGGTTTGAGGAGTGGGACTACCGAACACCGGACGATCTTTTGGAGGCACTGATTGATGAGTGTAAGTCGCGTGCTGCCTAACTGCGCATCCCAGCCGAGCACACCGTCTAGCGCCGGTGCGCCGGCTGAACTTGGGCGTTCGGCGCCTACCGAGCAGTCGTAGGAGATTGAAGTCTTGAATTCGTCGGATCTCGATTACCTTGTCAGGAGCCAAGTGTTCGATTTCCTTGGCGAGCTGACAGATCGACATGGCGACGTATTGCCCATTGGTCCGCTTCGGGAGGGAATACAGTTCCGTGGTGAACGCGTCCCACTCCTTGGGCCACAGGGAATTTTCAAGCCAAAACTTTTGGAGCTGCCACTTTCCATAACTACAGCTCCGAATAGCCCCTACGACGATTCCTTCACCTCCGAAGGGATGGTGCGGTACCGGTATCGCGGTACTGATCCACAGCACCATGACAATGTTCGTCTTCGTGCCGCGATGATGCAAAGAAAGCCGTTGGTCTACTTCCACGGCGTCGTTCCTGGGCGGTATGTCGCTGCGTGGCCCGCATATGTCGTTGGTGATGATCCAAAGGGGCTGCACGTAACAGTCGCAGTAGATGACAAGGCATCGCTATCGGTGCCCCTGGAGAACTGGGCCGCGGATGATGGTTCAGATGTACGGCGCAGATATATCACCTCAGCAGTGAAGATTCGGCTACATCAGCGCCTGTTCCGGGAGCGGGTCCTGGCGGCATATCGGGAGCAATGCGCACTTTGTCGGCTCCGGCATGTCACGCTGCTTGAGGCTGCACACATCACGCCAGATTCCGACCCAGACGGTGAGCCGGTCGTTGCAAACGGTGTATCCCTTTGCAAACTTCATCACGCGGCGTTCGATCAAAACATTCTTGGGATTCGGCCCGACTACGTTGTTGAGATTCGGCAGGACATCCTAGAGGAGGTCGATGGCCCGATGCTCCGGTTCGGACTTCAGGAAATGCATGGAAGCAAGATCAATGTTCCCCGCAGGGAGCATTTACGGCCAGACAAAATCGCACTTGAACAGCGGTACCAATCGTTCCGGGAAGCGCGATGAAGACGGCGCCGAACAAATCGCTGCAGGGGACGTTTAACCCGCCAGCCAATTTTGCTACCGCAGAATTGTCGTTCGCCTCAAACGCCCCTGAGCTCAGGCGTTAGGCATCAAAGGCAAAAATGATGTGAGAGCGTTGATCGTGCTGGCAGCTGCGCTAATGATCGCAACGGGTGCGCTGGCGGGAGAGTGTGAACAACCGCAAACTCAGCTGGAGATGAATCTCTGCGCGAAGGAAGCGTATGAGAGCGCAAACACTGATCTGGCCATACTGTTTGCTTCCATGGTCGAGGAGTCGGATGAGGCGAGAGCGGAGTTATGGAAGAAAAGCCAAGACATGTGGCTCGCTTACCGTGACGCTACGTGCGCTGTTTACGCAGACTTGGCGCGAGGCGGAACAATGGCCGGCGCGCTGCATGGAAACTGCATGTCGGAGATCACGAGGGGCCGCATCAATGAGATTCAGAAGATCCGGTCCTATTTCGAGCGTTGATGCCCAATCGGGTAAGGGCGGGCTTCTAACCCGCCCTCCCCACACCACCCGGCATGCGGGTCCGCACCGGGCGGTTCGCAAGCAGGGAGCACACGACGGTGTCACGCATAACCCTGCGCCTTCAGCCACAACGTCCGCACCGAAATGAGCCCTTGGCGTTCCAGCCAGTCGTTGCTCATCGCCATTTGCGTCGCTTGCGTCTTCGACAGGTGCCAGTAGCTTTTGCTGCTGAGCCCCGTCAGGATCGCTTGCCGTTTCCCCACACCCAGCGCCAGCAGGTGCTTGATCTTGGTGCGCACCCGGCGCCACTGTTTCCAGTAGCACATGCGCAGGCGGCGCCTGATCCACGCGTCGATCTCCGGAATCGGCCGGTAATACTCGGATTTCCCAAAGTACCCCAGCCAGCCCCGGAGATACTGCGCGAGCTTGTAGAGCCGGTAGGCCATCGACACGCCCCAGCTTCGCCCCGTCAGTTGCCGGATGCGGTGCTGGAAGTCGGCGAAGGCGTCGTCCGACCAACGCAGCTTCGTTCCCCGGAAGGTGTAGCCCAGGTAGGTCGCTTGGTCAGTCGGGACGACCCGGCTCTTGTGCGCGTTGACCGTGAATTTCAGCGTCTTGGTCAGGTAGCGGCTGATGCTGGCCATGACTCGCTCGCCGGCCCGTTCGCTTTCGACCAGGATCATCACGTCGTCGGCATAGCGGACGAAGCGGTGGCCCCGGCGTTCCAGTTCCCGGTCCAGGTCGTCGAGCAGAATGTTGGCCAGCAGCGGCGACAACGGACCGCCTTGCGGCGTGCCGATGTCGGTGGCGTGCAGGTCTTCCCCGTTCAGGACGCCCGCCCTGAGATAGCGGCCGATCAGCGCCAGCAGCCGCGGGTCGCGGACCTTTCTGGCCACGCGGGCCATGAGGACGTCGTGCTGGACGGTGTCGAAGAATTTCTCCAGGTCCAGATCGACGGCGATGCGGTGGCCGGCCTTGAGGTGGCCGCGTACCTGTTCCAGGGCTCCGTGGGCGGAGCGTTCTGGCCTGAACCCGTGGCTCGATGTGCTGAAGCCGGGGTCGAAGATCGGGGTGAGCACTTGGGCGATGGCTTGCTGGATGACCCGGTCGGTGACGGTGGGAATGCCCAGGGGGCGTTCGCCTCCGCTGCGCTTGGGGATCATCACGCGCCGCACCGGCTGCGGGCGATAGCTGCCTGCTTCCAGTTGTCGGCGGGTTTGCGCCCAGTGCTCGGCGGCATGAGTGGGCCAGTCCTCGACGCCGAGGCCGTCGATTCCCGGCGCGCCTCGGTTGGCTTTGACCCGTTTCCACGCCCGTTGCAGGTTGGCGCGGTCAAGTACCCGCGCCATCAGCTCGTCGTGCAAGGCTGGCTGGCCGGCGTCACGCGCCATGACCGCTCCCCCGTTCGGGTTCAGCACGGTCTGGCAGTGCGCCGGGGCTCGTCCTTGTCTGCTTGCGTTCGGCCCTTCGCCCTGGACCCGCAGCGACTATGGCCTCTGCTGACAAAATCGCCGGGAGCGATTTTGAACAGCCGCAGGCTGGCCCGCAGGGCGAGCCCCAGGGATGGGGCGAGTACTTCTGCCCAATCACGCCGCGTGTTGCCACGTGGCGCGCCATGGGGCGGCTTGCGGTGCGTCGGGTTTCGCTCGGCCGGGCTCGACACGGCCCGGTCGCCTGGCTCTTGGTCACCCAGTGCGCCATCTGGGAGTGTCGCAAGCTCGCCGCCATCGCTGGTTCGGCAGATCTCCCCGAATAAGAACATGAACTTTCCGTGCACAAACGCCGCATTTACCCTATCCCCCGTTCCTGGCGGGCTTTGTCATCTTGTGCTGACTCGCCCAGGGACTGAGCCTTCTATGCGGTTTCTGTCCGTCGCCTCGCACGTTTGCGCTCCGGCTTCCTTCGGACCAGCCCTCGCGGACTTGCCCTTGCCTTCGGCTAGTGGTTACATCTGTCCAGCAGGACATTACAGGGACTCCCACAGGGGACTTGCGCCCCATCAGTTCATGCCCATGTCGGGCGTACACAATTCATTCAAGCCGAAGCCGCTTCGCGGCTCGGCTTAATTCAGGTGTTAGCGGCTTATGAATCTCGGAAAAGCACTCATGCTGCTGCTGGCTAGTGCATTGCTCGCAGCATGCACCATTTTTCCTAAAGCACGCGACGTTACCGTGGAAGGGATCGTCAGAGACGAGCAGGGCCGCCCGTTGGCTGGAGTCGAGATTTATTACGCGGTGCTCAAGTTTCGACCAGGCATGCCCGGTGTTGGGGAGCACGGCTACGTGACTACAGACCTCAACGGCCGATACCTAGTCAAGGTCGGGACCTTGTACGACATACTTAGCCTTTCCGAAATTAGGAGCGACTTTGGATGTGGACCACTCGCCGACATTCCCGCAGCAGATTTTTCGAACACACATGTGCTCGTACGAGACTTCATATGTCCGCAAGCCGCTAACAGTTCGTCCAAGCCGACGCCGCTTCGCGGCGCGGCTTAACTCCGGCGTTGGGCATAAAGGGAAGAAATATGAAGTGCTTTAATCATCCAGAGGTCGAGGCTGTTGGCAGTTGCAAAGCCTGTTGCAAAGGGCTTTGCATGGATTGCGCGGCTGATCTAGGGCATGGGCTTGCCTGCAAGACCTCGCACATTGAGGCGGTTGAGAACTTGAACGCTCTCATAAGCCGGAATGTGCGAATCGGAAATATCAACACGCGCGGCAAATTCATCATGCCGCTCTTTTACGGCTTTATGGGTGCCGTATTCCTTCTCTCTGGAGTAATAACGGGCACCCGCGCGTCGCCTTTCAGCATTGTAATGGGCGCAGGCTTCATAGTATTCGCGCTCGTCACCTTGGCCATAGGCCGCAAGGCGTGGGGCAAGTAGGCCTCATGCCCAATCGGGTAAGGGAGGGCTTCTAACCCGCCCTCCCCACACCACCCGGCATGCGCGTCCGCACCGGGCGGTTCGCAAGCAGGGAGCACACGACGGTGTCACGCATAACCCTGCGCCTTCGGCCACAACGTCCGCACGGAAATGAGTCCCTGGCGTTCCAGCCAGTCGTTGCTCATCGCCATCTGCGTCGCTTGCGTCTTCGACAGGTGCCAGTAGCTTTTGATGCACAGCCCCGTCAGGATCGCATGCCGTTTCCCTACCCCCCTCTGTCACGATAGTTGTCCGCTCTTCTGTCACGTGAACCGACCGGGCCGGCCTGGAGCCGGGGAGTACGGGCGCCCTGCGGTTGACGCAGTAAGGAATAATCCTTACACTCGCGCCTGTATCTTGGGAGGCAGGAGCCTTGCCATGTCCAGCATTCACGCACTCGCCACGATCACTTCCAAGGGACAAATCACGCTGCCCAGGCCGATCCGACAGGCGTTGGGCGTCGATGCCGGAAGCAAGGTGGCGTTTGACCTGCGGGACGGCCAAGTCGTCGTCACCCGTGCGGATCCGGAGCACGAAGATCCGGTGATCGGTGCTTTCCTGGGGCTGCTGGAGGCCGACATTCGCGCGGGCCGGCACCTGCAAGCCTTGCCGGATGAACTCGCCCAAGCCATGTTGGCGAACGCCGGTCATACGCTGAACCTCGATGAAGAAATCGACGGGGACGTGGCGCTCTGATGCAGCGTCATGGCTGGACGCTGCTGTTCCACGCGGGCGTGATTGAGCAATTGCGTACACTGCATGCGGCCGTGCAGCGGGCGCAGCGCAATGACCCACTGGGGTTTGAAGGCAACGCCAACGTAAAGCTGTTCCGCGCGCTGAGCCAATTGATCATGGAAGTCGTGCCGAGCGACCCAGCTCGCGACGCGTACCGACAGGGCAACACCCTTGGGCCTTCATACTGTCATTGGCGACGCGCGAAGATCGGACGGCGGTTTCGCGTGTTCTTCCGCTATGACTCAAGGGCCAAGGTGATCGTTTTTGCGTGGGTCAACGACGAACAGACCTTGCGCGCGGCGGGCAGCAGATCCGATCCCTATGCGGTGTTCGAGAGGCTGCTTGCGCGCGGCAACCCGCCTGATGATTGGGCCGCGCTGGTAGCGGCGAGCAAGGCGGAGTGGGCCACGGAACGACAGGTCCGCAAATGAGGCAACGCCGACCGATGTGCCGCCGCCAAATTCGGTGGCGGGGTGCGTTGCCCGGACGCGGACCAAGGCGCACTGACAAGACCTTTTGCCGGGTCATGCGAAGGCGACCAGCGCCGCCTGCGGTTGGGCCACACCTACGGCCAACCGGGGCACGCCCGAAGCGCTGAACCGCAATCCGCCGCGCGACCTGGCTATCGGGCCAGTTGCACCAGCCGGTCGCCCAATCCGAGCCGGGCGGCCACGGCGCGGGAGCCGTCGGGCGAAAAATGGCCTTCGTCGCGGTACAGCATCACGCCGTCGAGCGCGGTTCGGCAGGTGCCGAAATCGCACAGCAGACTGTCGAAATCGAGAACTGCGACATCGGCCTGTCGGCCAAGCCGTTGAAGGTAATCCAGCACCTGGCGTTTGCTGTCCCGGTAGGATTCGGCCGGCATGTCGCAATTCCGGCTGGCTGCGGCCAGGGTGCGGGCCAGCGCCTTGCGCTCGGCGCAGTGGGTGTAGTCCACGCCATTGCTCGGCGGCGGGGCGACCACCACCACCCGTTTGCCCAGCGAGCGCAGCGCGGCGATGGTTTCGATCTGGGCCGACAAGGCCCGCTCCATGGACGGCGGCTCGACCTGCAATCGGTCGCCATCGGCCACCAGCAAGCGCCGGTTTGCGGTGTCGAAGTAAGGGTAGTAGGGGCTGGATAGCACCACGGTTTCGATGTGCCGATCCGTGGCCAGGTAGGCCAGTACCGAGCGGTTGAGCGACAGGCAGTCTTCCGCCAGCGGCCTGGGAAAGCCCTCGGCGATCTGCGCCACGCCCGCCAGCGGGGCGCAACTGCTCTTGGTCGCCTGGATCACGCCCAGATGGGTGCTGGACGCGATACCCGGCACCAGATGCATGGCGAACGAGTCGCCCCAGACCATGATCCGCGGCCGATCGGCGTTGCGGCAGATCTCCAGCGGTTCGAAGCGCTGGTAGAAATCGCAATGTTTGTGAAACCCGACGTTGTCGCTGCGGTCGATGCGCAGACCGCTGAATGCCAGCGCATTCTGGCTCTTGACCCAATTGATCATCACCACGGGAGACAGGGCAAGCAGCAAGGTGACCGAGAATGCGCCGGCGGCAAGCCCCGGCGTCACCTGAAACTGCGCCCGGCGCGCCGGTTGTTCGACGAAGCGGTACATCAGCCACGCCACCGGAATCGACGCCAGCACCAGACCGGGCAACAGCCACACCAGCGTGTCGGCGCCGGCCGGATCGCCGGCAAGCGCGTTGCGGGCCAGTGCGACAGCCGGCCAGTGAACCAGGTACAGCGAATAGGAAATATCGCCTATCCAGGCCAGCGGGAAATTCGCCCGCCCGGCCGCCAGGACGGGGTGACGCCTGAAGATCACTACCGCTGTGGCCGCGCAGACCAGCGCGTTGTCGAACGGCACCAACAAATCGCTGCCCCACACCGGAACCGCGATCAACGCCACCAGCGCCGGCCAGAACGCAAGCCGGCCACCTGGGCCGTGGCGCAGGCCACGCAACTCGGCCAGGGCCAGCAGCGAACCGACCGCGAGCTCCCATCCTCGCGAGGGCAAAAGATAGAACGCCGCCGCGGGGTCGGTGCCGGCCCAATGCATGTGCAGCGTCAGGCTGGCCAGGGCCAGGATTCCGGTCAGCACCAGCCAGAAACGGCGTGCGACGAAGACCAGAAACAGCGGCAACAGCAGGTAATACTGCTCCTCGATCGCCAGCGACCAGATGTGCAGCAAAGGCTTGAGCTCGGCGGCGCCGGAAAAATAGCCCGCCTGCTGCCACAGCGCGAAGTTGCCGGTGAAGGTCAATGCGCCGAGCAGCTGGAGCACAAAATCGTTCCACTCGCGGTAGTCGAGCAGATAGACCGCCGCAATGGTGGTCAGGGCGAGCGTGGCATAGGCCGCCGGCAGCAGGCGTCGGGCGCGACGCAGATAGAAGTCAGTGAATCGAAAGCGTCCAAGCGCGATCTGCCCGGCCACCATGCGGGTGATCAGGTAGCCGGAGATGACGAAGAAGATGTCGACGCCGAGATACCCGGCGGCCGCGATACCGGCACCGGAGTGATAGACCAGGACCAGGAGCACCGCCAAGCCCCGCAGGGCCTGAATGTCGTTGCGATGGCGCGGCGCTCCAGCCCCGGCGCCGAGGTTGGCAGGGCTCACGACCCCGGAGCGCTAGTGCCGGCCACGGCAATCGTTATCGGGTGCCACACCGCGGTTCGCCTCGGGACACTCAGAAACGTCGCTCCAGCGTGATGCCGAATGCCGCGCCCTCGAAGGCACCGGTACTCTGCACCCGCTCGACGTAGCCGGCGCGCACTTTCAACTGCCAGTCGCTGAAGATGCCCTTGGTGTATTCCACCGACACGTCGCTGGCGCGCTCCCAGTCGTCGAACGTTTCGTCGCGCTGGACGCCAAGACCCAACTGCACGCTCAGACCCGAGTCGCTGGTCAGCGGAACATAGGCGCCGACCAGGGCACCGACCCGCCGGTAGTTGTCGGGCGAGTAGTAGCCGTTATCGTTGTCGCGCTCGAAGTGGATCCACTCGCCGGACAGGCCGGCGTCGAGCTGAAGGTCTGGCGTGCGAATCATCGCCCTCCGCCACACGCCGTTGATGTGCACGCCTTCGTTGTCGTCGCTTTGGTCGTTGAAGGCGCCGCCGATATCGATGGTATTTCGCAAGTCCGGCTTGATCCTCACCCGGGTGTAGGCACCCGTGCGCGTGATGTCGCGGTCGAGCGAGCGCGGCGACGCGGTGACCCGGTCGCGCTCGAGGCCAACCAGGAAAGAGAACGTGTCGCTGGCCAGGGCATCGAGTTCCAGCGCGTAGATCGCCTTGCTGTCCTGGGTGTCAAGATCGGACACGCCGACTCGCGCGGTAACCGCGTAGTCGTCGTCGATCGCGTAGCGGGCGCCGACGGTCAGCCGGCGATCATGGACATTGTTGCCGCCACTGTCCGGCGCGAACGGCCCGCCGATCGGCGCACGGACCCGGCGCTCGCCAACGCCGGCCAGCAGAGTCAATTGATCGTTGCGAACCCAGCGACCATCGACGCCGTAATTGAGCGTGCGGATATCGTCGCTGTCTTCGAAGAAATCGAACCAGCCGATCACCTTCGAGGCGAGCACAATACGGGTCGATCGAACCAGATCGTGGGTTTCCTTGCTGTCCGGTTGAATCTGCTTGACCCGCTCGACATAAGCGCGCGCGCGGCCGGGCATCTGACCCTGCCGCAGGGCGATGCCCTGACCGTAGTTGAGCAGGTAGTCGTCCGGTTTGGCGTCCAGCAGCGGCGTGTTCAGCGCCAGCGACTCGTGCCGCCGACCGGCCCAGGCCAGCACATAGGCGCGCACCGCGCGGGATTCATCGTCGGCGCCGACTCTCGCCTCGAAGGCATCGAGCTCTTCGATGGTGCGCGCGTAATCTCCGGTCCAGGAATGGAAACGCACCAGGTCGAGCCCGGCGGCGCGATCGGCAGGGTGCGACTCCAGATAGGTGTTCATCAGCAGGATGGCTTCATCGAGCTGACCGGTCCATGCCTTGGTGCGGGCGACATCGGCCAGCACTTCGGTGCGCTCGGGCGCGGCGGCCAGGGCGCGCTGAAGACTGGCGTTCGAAGTCTGGCTATCGCCCAGCCAACTGGCGAGCTGCGAGCGCGCCAGCAGGTAATCGACGTTGTCGGGATCAAGATCCAGGGCGCGCCCATTGGCCGCCAACGCTCCCTCAAGATCGCCGGCCATGCCCAAGGCGCGCGAGTGTTCGAAGTGCAGGCTGGCGTCGTTGCCGGTCAGCCTGGCGGCCTGCCCATACGACTCCGCCGCACCGGCAGTGTCGCCTGCAGCCGCCTGCACCTGCGCCAGCCGCTGCCAGAGCACCGCATCGCCTGGACGCTGTTCGAGCGCGTCGCGATAGATTGAGGTCGCCTCGGTCCAGTCCTGGCGCATTTCTGCGGCGATACCGGCGTCGGGAACGTCCTGCGCCCAGCCGAGCGCCGGCGCGGCCAACGCAATGGCCAGAATCAGCGGTCGAACAGCGATCATTTTCGCCATTTTCGGTTACCCGTAATCCACAAATCGCCGGCAAAACGCAGGATGGTGACCATGTCGGCGATCAGCAGCAGATAGCGAATCGGGGCCACCAGCAGCGCCTTGAAGAAGGCCAGGATGCGATGACCCTTGGATATCGCCACCAGCACGCCGACCGAGATGATCGCCTCAGCCAGAATGGTCACCGCCAGAGGCTCCCACCAGCCCATCAGGATCATGACGATCAGGGCGGTTGGAAAACCGATTTTTTCCATCGAAGAAAGCAGGATCACCCAGCCAACCGGTCGGCCGATATCGATGGTGGCCTGCTCGCCGAACGCTTGTCGGTACTGCTCCTTGATCAGGCGCTTGTTCTGGATTTCGTGCCCGGCCTCGCCATGCGTTTCCGATCGCCGCTTGCGCCAGCGCTGGAAGCTCTTGAACGGGCTGCGCATCAGCGGATCGAAGTAATAACAGCTCTGCAGGAACGACGACGACCACAGGTACAGCTGGCGCGGAATCCGCCCAGCCTCGGGCTCCTCGGTACGGGCCACCACGTCATCGAGCTGAATATTGCGATAGCCCTCGGAGTTGAGCGCGAAGCCGATGAAGATGTCTTCCGAGTTGGTCAGATCGTCGCCGAACAGTGGCTCGTACTTGTCGAACAGGTCGACGATGTACTTGCGCCGGTAGGCCACCGCGCAGCCGACTGGGTTGGTGATGCTGCCGCAGAACACCATCTGCCCGCGATAGATGAATCGCTGCAGGAACAGGTACAGGGTTTCCCGATACACATTGGTAAGCCGCCACCAGATGCCCTTGAGGCCACGGCGCTTTTCCAGAAACGGATCCTTGAAACCGTCGCCGTTGACGTGCTCGGTCAAGGCCGGACGCGCCGCCAGGGCGTCGCGGTCGCGCTGGCGCATCGGCAGGATCGTGCCGCAGGCGCTGGCGATGCCGATGCCCTGATACAACTCCTCCACGCAGCGCTCGATGTAGCGCTCGTCCTCCAGGAACGTGTCGGCATCGAGGATGAACTCGACATCGTGATCGAATTCCCGAGCCTGGCGCTTGATGGTCGGCGTCTTGCCAATCGAAGTGGCGCGCTGGATGACCAGCAACGATAGTCCGGCCCGCGAGGCGAAGGCCCTGGCGCGCTCCACAGTGCGGTCGCCGCTGCCGTCGTCGACCAGAATCACCTGCCGTATCTTGAAGGTCTGTGCAGCTACCGATGCCAGGCACAGGACGATGTTGTCCTCCTCCCGAAAACACGGGATGACGACATCGACGACTGCCTGCCGCCAGTCCTCGGCGGGCGTTGGGACGGTACGGTCGGGACCCCTGATCAGCCCGTAAAGGCTAAGCAGCGTGTTGGGGCCAAGAACGAACCACGGGGCCGTGGCCATCCTCTACCTCCTTGTCAGCTTTGCGGCGCAGCGCGATCAAGTCGTCGATGGTTTGCTCGAGCGTGAACTTGTGCTCGAATCCGGTCAACGAACGCAGGCGGGTCAGGGCCGGTCGACGGCGACGGATGTCCTCGAAGTCCTCGCCATAGGCCTCGCGATACGGCTGATGCTGGATGACCGAGCGACCGCCGGCGCGCGCATTGATCAACGCAGCCAAGTCGTTCATGGAGATTTCCCGGTCGTTGCCGACGTTCACCACCAGACCGTCGGTGGTGGCCTCGTCGGCGACCGCGTCCAGCGCCACCACGGTGTCGCGGACATCACAGAACGAACGGGTCTGCACGCCATCGCCGAACACGGTGATCGGCTTGCCTTCGACCGCCTGCTCGACGAAGCGCGGAACCACCATGCCGTAGCGGCCGCGCTGGCGCGGGCCGACTGTGTTGAAAAAGCGCGCCACGGTAACCGGAATCCGGAACCGGCGGGCGTAGGACAGGCCCAGCGCCTCATCGCAGATCTTGCTGACTGAGTAGTTCCAGCGGGTACCGACGCGGGTGCTGACGTTGAGATCCATCTCCTCGTGCAGCAGGGATTCCTCGTTGTGACCATAGACTTCCGAGCTGGAGGCCAGCACCACCTGGGGCTTCCAGCCGGAATCGTTGACCGCGCGCAGCAGCCGCTCGCAGGCGGCGATGTTGACCGCCAGCACCTTGGTCGGCTCGGCCAGCACGCGGTAGACGCCCACCACGGCGGCCATGTGATAGATCCGGTCGGCCCAGCCGGCGGCCCTGGAAAGGCCTTCCCAGGTCAGCATATCCGCCTCGTCGAAGCGGAAGTTGGGCAAATCCATGAATGGCGCGATGTTGTCCAGCGTGCCGGTGGACAGATCGTCCACCACGTGCACCTGGTCGCCCTTGGCGAGGTGACGCTCGACGAGGTGGGAGCCAATGAATCCCGCCCCGCCAGTGATCAGCACATGCATACGGATCCCCTGTTGTCCGTGTTCGATTTGCCCCCGCGCAAAAGGTTTGCTCACGTGGGAGGTACAGAGTATCCGTGAACCACCTCACATTTCACAACTTTTTTACCCATTGATCCGCCTGCGCGCGCCGCTCATCGGAGACCGGTATCGCATCGGCGGCTAGTCGCAACTGCGGTGCTTGCCAACCCATGGCCGATACCAGGCCCGGATGCGGGCGATGTCGGCCTGCATGTCCTCGCTCAGTTCGAACACTTCGCCGACGCCAATCGTCCGGTCAGGATAGTGGAAATAGGCGCACACCACCGGCACATCGGACGGCCGGGCGATGCGCCAGAAGCCCGACTTCCAACGCTCGACCCGCCTGCGTGTGCCTTCCGGGGCAACCACCAGCCAAAGCGTTTCGGACTCGGCCATGGTCCGGGTCATTTCGCCGACCAGTCCCCCCGGCGCCGAACGATTGGTGGGAATGCCGCCCAGCCAGGTCAGCAGCCAGCCCAGCGGGCCCACGAACAGTTCGGCCTTGGCCATGAACTTGATGTCCAGACCCAAGCCCAACTTGGCGGCCAGGCCCCAGACCGCATCCCAGCCGGAAGAATGCGGCGCCGCCAGAATCATCAGCCGGCGATGCGCCGGAAAGGCGCCAATCATGCGCCAACCCCCGAGCCGCAGCACGCTGCGCCCGATCCAGCGCGCGACCGGTCCGTGCGTTCGTGGCGTGCATTCGGGCAAATGCACCTGCAGCGGTTGCCGGTGGCGCATCAGTCGTCTCCGGTCGGCGAGCGGCGTTGACGCTTGACGTTGGCGCGCACGCGCTTGCCCTCCAGCCGACGCACCTTGGAAGCGCGGGTGGGCCGGGTGGCGAGCCTCGGTTTGGGTGCCGACAGGCCGGACTCGATGAACGTGACCAGGCGCGCGCGGGCATCCTCGCGATTGCGGTCCTGACTGCGAAAGCGTTGCGCGTTGAGTACCAGCACGCCGTCGTCAGTCAGCCGGCGGTCGCGTCGCGCCAGCAGGCGCTGACGAATCGGTTCCGGCAATGACGGCGAGCCGGCGACATCGAAGCGCAGCTCGACCGCCGTGGCGACCTTGTTGACGTTCTGCCCGCCCGGCCCGGCCGAGCGCACGAAGCGCTCGACGAGTTCGTCATCGGGAATGGACAGATGGTCGGTAATGCGCAGCACGGCGTCCGGTCGGTTGGCGAGACATCGATTCTAGCCGGTATTGCCGCATTCGCCGGACCCCGCGCTTGGCTTCACCACACGCAGCCGACGCCTGCAATCGCGCGCGCGGGGGTCCATCACGGACGCAGAACCTCAGGCCTCGGGCAGCGTCCAGCCGAAGCGGTCCAGCACCCGCTGCCATGCAGTGTCGGGCGGCGCCAGCAGGGTCAGGCGCTGGCCGGTTTCGGGATGATCGAACGCCAGGCGCCAGGCATGCAGCAGCATGCGGTGCACACCCAAGTGCACGCGAAAAATGCGATTGCGATGGCCGTCGCCGTGACTGGTATCGCCGATCAGATGGTGGCCGGCATGGCGCAGATGGCGACGAATCTGGCGGAATCGGCCGGTCTGCGGCCGGCACAGCAGCAATGCGAACCGCGAGCTGTCAAAGCCGCCGGAGGCGACCGCCAGTTCGCCGGTCGCCAGGGTGCGGTAGTCGGTGCGCGCCGGCTTCTTGGCCGGCTTGCCGGGGCCGCCGTCCAGGTCGTGGTCGATGATGCCCTCCGGTGGATCGGGCCACCCGCGACACACGGCGAGATAGTCCTTTTCGACATCGCGCGCCATGAACGCCCGGCCCAATCCGGCGGCGATCGCCGAGTCGAAGGCCAGCAACAGACAGCCGCTGGTGGCCCGATCCAGGCGATGCGCGAAATACACCTTTTGGCCGAACTGCTCGCGCAGCCGGTCGAGGGCAAAATCGTGTTCGCCGCGGGCCAGCGCGCTGTCGTGCATCATCAGCCGGGCCGGCTTGTTGACCACGGCGAGCGACGCATCGCGGTACAGCACCTGGATCGGGTCGGGCACGGGTCAGCGGTGCCGGGGCCAGGCGGCCATGAAGGCGCCCAGCG
>LADL02002456.1_pt1 | contig 17182 bp, 18 predicted proteins | sample 619721 | NCBI WGS metagenome assembly LADL02 (sample SAMN03397408, study PRJNA257561) | rock porewater metagenome | biome: terrestrial; feature: Opalinus Clay rock; material: porewater; isolation source: Opalinus Clay rock porewater BRC-3 borehole | place: Switzerland: Mt Terri URL, St-Ursanne ...
CATCCTCTATCGGTCTGGCCGGTTATTATTATACTTTCACCGTCGGATTTTTCCGGGGCTATTACCGTAAGTCTGGGGGGCAGGGGACGCAGCTCGATGCTTATTGTGCTGCTTTCCAGTATTTTATCCTTGCCCAGTGTCACCACTTTGATTTGGTTTTTTCCCACTTTAAGGTTGTATGGGAAATTAAACTCCCCTCCGGCATTGATGGGAGCATCCATACCTTCGATGAATACCCTGTTGCCGGGGCGGGTTTTCCCTTTTATTTCTATGGTTTCAAAGGCTACCAGATCGGGCAGGGAAGAGAGAACGGTCACTGCCCGGGGACTCGGTGTCGTGGGGTTGTTGCTTGTTTCAGAGGGGGTTTTGGGCTGAGACTTGTCGGGCTTTTTGTCGTCCGGGTTGGAATAGTTTTCCTTTGGCGCATAATTATCAGCGGAGGCTACATTTTGGGAGTCGCCCTCCTGCTGGCCGCATCCCGCCATAGCCAGAACCGCTACGATAACCCAGATCATTATATAGTGTTTTATCATGGCACACCTGCCTGAATATTCATATACTACAAGATTTCGGCAGAATCCGGGAAAATCCTGCTACCGGCTTATAGCCCATAGCTTTTCTTGGGGATTTGCCATGGATAATGGGTAAAATGTATAATTGTAGAGTTCAGACAGAAAGGGTGGATAATATGGATTATTTGATAAAATCGATGGATCCGGGACAAAATTTTCGGATATTTGCTACAGTAACCACAGGTGTAACCGAGATTGCCCGAAAAAGGCATGATACCTGGCCCATAGCCACTGCCGCCCTGGGGAGGGTTATGACAGGGGCAGTCCTGCTGGGTGCAAATCTTAAGGGCAGGGATATGATCACCATCAGAGTTGCCGGAGACGGGCCTTTGGGGTCACTGGTGGTTTCCGCCAACGCCGGGGGTGAGGTGAGGGGCTATGTTCAGGAGCCCCATGTGGATCTTCCCAGGCAAATAGAGGGTAAGCTGCCGGTGGGAGCGGCTGTGGGCAGGGGTACCCTCAGTGTGACAAAGGATTTGGGGTTAAAGGAGCCCTTTACCGGAAGTGTTGAGATTATTTCCGGAGAAATTGCCGAGGATCTGACACACTACCTGATTACCTCTGAACAGATACCCTCGGCGATGTCACTGGGTGTTTTGGTGGACGGTGAGGGCAGTGTAAGGGCTTCCGGGGGGTTCTGGCTGGAAATGCTGCCCGGGGCCGGAGAGGAGATAGCCGGTATATTGGAGAAGCATCTGGCGGGACTTCCACCGGTTAGCACCATGGTCAATAATGGAGCATCCCCTGAAGATATTGCCAGGGAGGTGGCTGGTAAGTTCGAAATAAATATACTGGATAAAACACAGGTAAGTTTCAAATGCATGTGCGGGGTTAAAAAAGTGGAAAATCTGCTGGTAAGCCTGGGACGCCAGGAGATAAAGGATATGATTGAAGAAAGCGGCGGGGCCGAAGTACGATGCCATTTTTGTGGTGAAATCTATAATTTTTCAATGGAGGATATGGAACGGCTGTTAGAGGAACTGAAATGATATGAGTTGGTTAATGTTTTTAAGATTAATTTTGCGAGTTGTACTGGTAAATTATAATATTAGCACTCTCCTATCCTATCGGAAGGATATAGAAATAGTCCGGAGAATATAACCTCATTAATAACAATGCCTGTAAATAGGAGGTGCTGATATGTTTAAAGTTTTGCGTGTTAACATGACAACGAAGGAGATTAAGTCCGGAGATTTGCCGGAAAAGTACTCCCTTCTCGGTGGTAGAGCGCTTACTTCACAGATTGTGTCAGATGAGGTACCTGCAACCTGTGATGCCCTGGGGCCTTTTAATAAACTGGTTATCGCCCCGGGACTGCTTTCGGGTACCAGCGCCCCGTCTTCAGGAAGGCTTTCGGTGGGTGCCAAGAGCCCTCTTACCGGTGGAATAAAAGAATCCAACGCTGGCGGGATTACCTCTCAAAAATTAGCCAGCCTGGGCATTAAAGCCTTGATTTTAGAGGGCCAGCCCGATGGAAGCGAATGGTACGGAATTAGAATTACCCAGGACGGAGCTGAAGTGTTTAGCGCAGACGATCTTGCCGGAAAGGGCACCTATGAGGTGACCTCCCTCTGCAGGGAAAGGTATGGCGACAAGGTTGCGGTTATTACCATAGGGCCTGCCGGGGAAATGCGTCTTCCAGCGGCCGGGGTGGCGAATAATGACACCGAGGGCAACAGCAGCCGCTATGCCGGACGTGGAGGGCTGGGGGCGGTGATGGGGTCAAAGAAGGTGAAGGCTATAGTTGTGGACAGTCCGGGCACCTTTAACGCCCCGGTTAAGGACCCCGAGAAATTTAAGGAGGCAGCTAAGAAATTCGCTAAGATGCTTTTGGACCATCCGGTTACAGGGAAGGGTTTACCGGCATACGGCACCAACGTTTTGATGAATATTATTAATGAGGCAGGCACCCTGCCCACCCGAAACTTTCGGTATGGCAGATTCGACAGGGCTGCGGAGGTTTCCGGCGAAAAACTGGCCGAAGTAGCCAATGCCCGGGGAGGAAAGGCCACTCACGCCTGCCACCCTGGCTGCGTCATGCGCTGCTCAAACATTTACCCCATGCCAAACGGCAAGGTATGTGCCCCGGTTGAGTATGAAACAGCCTGGTGTTTCGGCCCCAATTTATTGATTGCCGATCTGGATCAGGTGGCTATGCTCAACTATATTTGTAACGATGTGGGCCTTGATACAATTGAGACTGGCTGCGCTATGGGAGTGCTGATGGAGGCTGGGGTCATTCCCTTTGGGGACGGCAAGGCTGCCATTGAGTTACTGGAGGAGGTAGGCAAGGGCACCGCCATAGGAAGGGTATTGGGCAGCGGTTCTGTGATAGCCGGTAAAATGTACGGTATTACAAGGGTTCCGGCAGTCAAGGGCCAGGGCATGCCAGCCTATGACCCCAGATCCTGTAAGGGTAACGGCGTCACTTACGCAACCTCACCCATGGGAGCCGATCACACTGCCGGTTATGCCGTTACAGCCAACATTCTAAGTGTGGGAGGCCATGTAAACCCGCTGCTTCCTGACGGCCAGGCCGATCTCTCCCGTAATTTACAGATAGCCACGGCCGCCATAGACTCCATCGGCCTGTGCCTCTTTGTAGCCTTTGCCGTGCTGGACAATCCCGGGGGGCTGCCCGCCATTGCGGATATGCTTAATGCCCAGTATGGACTTACACTGACGGTGGATGATGTGGTTAAGCTTGGGCGGCAGGTACTCCTGGTGGAGAGGAAGTTCAATAGTGAGGCTGGATTTACCAAGGCCGATGACCGGGTGCCGGAATTCTTCCTGACCGAGGAACTGCCGCCGCATAATACCAGATTTGACGTGTCTGACTCCGATTTGGACAGTGTATTTAATTTCTAAATCAAGTTCCCGGCGGGCGTCAATCTGCCCGCCGGGAAACGGTTAATTTCGGAGGTGTTTTGGTGATTCTCGAGGTAAGGGTCTTCAGTGGGCTGGAGAAACAAATTTCCGGGGCCAAATACGGGGAGCCGATGGAGGTGGATGCTCCCGAAGGGACTTCAATCTATGATCTTATGCGGATTCTTGATATTTCCGAAGAAATGGTTTTTGCCATACTGGTCAACGGTATTCACGCCAACAAGGGAGATATACTTAATTCAGGGGATCGGGTGGCTTTTTTCCCTCCGGTGGGAGGTGGTTGAAGATGGTTGGGGTTTCCGGATTCCAGCCGGGCTTCAAGGTTTGGCTTGAAAAGGGCGGGGCGGTGTTTGGTGAAGGGCTTTTTAACCTTCTGGTTGGCATAGAAAAAACTGGATCGATTTCCGGGGCCGCTTGTGAGATGGGTATGTCTTACAGGTCGGCCTGGGGAAAAATAAGGGTTTGCGAGAAAAAATGGGGTATTATGCTGGTAAGCGCCAGGGTGGGTGGGGATACGGGCGGAGGGTCCACACTTACCGGGGAGGCCAGGCAGTTGTTGGAAAAGTTTCAGGAACTAAGGGATTGTACCGAACAATTAGTTTGTAAATTTTATGAGAAATTGTAATACGGGCGATATTTTTTTACTACCGATATGTTAATATAAGCATATAGGCTTGGTTCGTGGAGGTTACGGTGGAATTAATCTGGCAGGGTATTGTCAAGGCATTTTTTCTACTGATTGAGGGCGACCCGGAGGTGTTTAGAATAACTGTCCTTACCCTGAAGGTATCGGGTATGGCCACCTTGATCAGCGTATTGATAGGAGTGCCTCTGGGTGTTTTTCTGGCAATTTCCTCCTTTCCCGGCCGGAATATTGCTGTCAGCATGGTTAATCTGGGCATGGGCCTTCCACCTGTGGTGGTGGGACTGTGGGTCAGCCTTTTTTTGTGGAGGTCGGGACCCCTCGGTTTTCTCCATTTGCAATATACTCCAACGGCCATAATTATAGCCCAGGCCATTATAGCCTCCCCCATAGTGACTGGGTTCACGGTTGCGGCAGTGGGGCAGCTTAACCCCAAAATCAGGCTGCAGATACTGGCCCTGGGCGCTTCCAGGCTTCAGCTGATCTGGCTTCTGGTAAGGGAAGCCAGGATTGGCCTTCTGGCCGCCGTAATGGCCGGCTTTGGCGGGGTTGTTTCGGAGGTGGGGGCATCAATGATGGTGGGGGGCAATATCTATGATTACACCAGGGTTCTGACCACGGCTACGGTAATGGAAGTTTCCAGGGGTAATTTTGATGTGGCTATTTCGTTAAGTGTTATACTGCTTATTCTCGCCTATGCTGTTACATTGATGCTAACTGTTCTTCAACAGAGGGACAGGGTATAATCCGGAAGGAGTTAATTCATTGAAAGATAACTATCTCAGGGAAATAAACTACTTAAGGGTATCAATAACAGATCGCTGCAACCTGAGATGCATTTATTGCATGCCGGCCGGGGGAGTTGAAAAACTATGGCCCCATGAGGATATTCTCAGAAATGAGGAATTGGTAAGTATCATCGCGGCAGCCGCCTCCCAGGCAGGCATCAGGAAGATAAGGTTGACAGGGGGGGAGCCCCTGATTCGCAGGGGTCTGGTGGATCTGGTGGCGGCCATCAGGGATATTCCCGGCATTGACGATATAGCTCTTACCACCAATGGAATATTATTGCCGAACATGGGCAAAGAATTAAAGGAAGCCGGACTGCAAAGGGTTAATATAAGTCTTGATACATTGGACCCGGCTCTTTTCAGGCACCTTACCAGGAATGGAGATCTGGAGCAGGTGTGGAGGGGAATTGAAAACGCCCTGGAGCAGGGATTTAGCCCGGTAAAGATAAACACTGTGGTTATGAAAGGGTATAATGATCATGAGATAGGTGAACTGGCCGCGCTGACGGTTAAATATCCACTGCATGTAAGATTCATAGAGCTGATGCCGGTAGGCGCTTCCAACAGCTGGGCCGGGGACAGGCATGTGCCCGTTTCACGGATTAAGGAAATAATTGAGGCCGGGCTGGGGAGTATGGAAAGCGCCTATCAGCCCACAGGTAACGGACCGGCCAGATATTACAGGCTTTCCGGAGCACCCGGAACAATCGGGTTTATCAGCCCGGTGAGCGACCATTTCTGTAAAACCTGCAACCGGCTAAGGCTTACCGCTGAAGGGATGATCCGTCCATGCCTGTACAGCGGATGGGAGATCGATATAAAGGGACTGCTTCGCAAGGGGGCCACCGACACTGAACTGGGCGAAGTCTTCAGGCAGGCCATCGGCAGAAAACCAGACAGGCACTGTATAAGTGCCGGCTGGCAGGATGATAAGAAGGTAATGTCTCAAATCGGAGGTTGATATTTATTGGCAGCGGGGGAATTAACTCATTTTGATCAAAAGGGTAAGGCCCGCATGGTGGATATAAGCGGAAAGGACATTACCCTGAGGGAAGCGGTGGCCAGGGCGGAAATTATTATGAAACCGGAAACCTACAGAATTATTGAAACCGGGGGCACCGCAAAGGGGGATGTGCTGGGGGTTGCCAGGGTGGCCGGCATAATGGCCGCCAAGGAGGCCGGGAGGCTTATTCCCATGGCGCACCCCATTAATCTCACAGGGGTCAGCGTGGATTTCCGGCTGCAGTCTCCGGATACGGTGCAAATAGAGGCCAGGATACGCACCACCGGCAAAACCGGAGCTGAAATGGAGGCCCTTACCGCCGCCGGGGTGGCTGCCCTGACCATCTATGACATGTGTAAAGCTGTGGACAGGGGTATGGTGATAAATGGTATCAGACTGGTGGAAAAATCCGGGGGTAAAAGCGGATCATACCGCAGGGAAGGAGAAGATCTGTGGGAAAGATAGTAGCCGTATGCACCAGCCCCAAGAAGGGGATGCGCAAAAAAAATGTCGGAGAAGGTGTTCTGATTGAGGAGCACGGGCTGGAGGGCGACGCTCATACCGGTTCCTGGCACCGCCAGGTGAGTCTTCTGGCCAATGAAAGTATTGGTAAAATGATAAATTTGGGTCTGGATGTGGGACCAGGTGACTTTGCGGAGAACATTACCACCGAGGGCTTAGACCTGGTGAGCCTGCCGGTAGGCACAAGGATCAGTATAGGACCTGACGCTTTGGTGGAAGTGACCCAAATTGGCAAGGAGTGTCATAATCGCTGCGCCATATATTACCAGGCGGGTGACTGCGTGATGCCCAAGGAAGGAATATTTGTCAGGGTGCTGAAGGGTGGACCGGTGAAGGTCGGGCAGGAGATAGAGGTGCAGTGGTAGTTGGTAATAGGTTATAGGTGATTGGTTATAGGTTATAGGTAGTTGGTAATAGGTAATAGTAATTGGTTTTGGACCTACAACCTACAACCTACTACGCGTACAACTTTAGGGGGCGGGATGTTATGCTGAGCAATGAACAGCGGGCGAGGTACAGCCGAAACATGCTGTTGGCCGGATTTGGAGAGGAAGGCCAGGAAAAGCTGCTGAACTCAGGTGTGCTGCTGGTTGGGGCAGGGGGCCTTGGGTCTCCGGCGGCATTTTATCTTGCCGCCGCGGGGGTGGGAAAGATAGGTATTTTAGATGGTGACAGGGTGGATTTATCCAACCTCCAGAGGCAGATACTGCACGGCACACCGGATCTGGGTAGTCCCAAGGTCCGGTCCGGCAGGGAAAAATTAATAAACCTGGACCCCAGCCTTAGAATTAAGGATCATCATTACCGTCTCACCGCTGAAAATGCAGATTCTCTGGTATCACAGTATGATCTGGTGCTGGACTGCACAGATAATTTTAGCGCCCGTTTTATACTGAACGACGCCTGCATCAGAATGGGAAAGCCCTTCATCTATGGCGGGGTGCTGGCCTATACCGGTCAGGCGATGTTTATAATTCCCGGAAAGGGACCATGCTTTCGCTGTCTTTATCGAAACGATCCCGGTCCGGGAGTTCCGGAATGTTCATCCCTGGGGATTCTGGGAACGGTTCCCGGGGTAATCGGAATACTTCAGGCCTGTGAGGCTGTGAAATATCTGGTGGGACTGGGAAATCTTCTGGTGGGCCGCCTCTTAGTCTACGACGCCCTGGAGGCCTCTTTCATTGAGGTAGGCCTGGAAAGGGACCCTTCTTGTCCTTCCTGCGGTTCAATAAAAGCTTATTGACTGGGGGTGTTGACATGGAACCCTCAAAAGAGGGTAGTGTTGAGGTCAGGGGTTTTTCTTTCATTAAGGAATTATTTGACCAAAGAGGCCTCCCATTTCCTTTGTCTGTTGATTTATCAGGGGAATGCACGGCGGAGGATCTGGCCCGGAGGCTGGAAATACCCCTGGATTTAGTGGAAGCCGTTTTCATAAATGGTATAGTGAGCAGTCTTGGCCACCGGATTAAACCCGGCGACCGGGTGGCCTTCATACCCCCCGGGACCCCTGGCCCTTACAGGGTTGTTCTGGGATTCTTTAAACATTCTGACCCAAAATAGCAGGTAAAGAGCGGGTCATGTTATAATGTTTGTTATAAAGGGTTAGATTTGTTATATCATTTATTATGAAGAACTGCTTCACGGAGGCTTGAAAAACAGATGCTAACAGTGCAAAGCCTGTCCCCGGGCAACACCTTCCTTCTGGGTGAGTTTTTAGGTAGATATGCCTCTCCGGGGGATATATATTGCCTGAGCGGTGATTTAGGCGCCGGGAAAACGGTTTTTGCCAGGGGGGTGGCCGCCGGGCTGGGTGTTTCAGGCAGGGTTGTCAGTCCCACTTTTACACTTATTAATGAGCACACAGGGAGATTTCCCTTTTATCATATGGATGTTTACAGGCTGGGCGGGCCGGATGAAATGGCAGACCTGGGCTATGAGGAGTATTTTTATGGACAGGGGGTAACCCTTCTGGAATGGGCCGGGGTTGTGGCCGAATTGCTGCCGGAGGACCGGCTGGAAATTACAATTATGCAGACAGCGGAAGACAGCAGGGAGATAACTTTTGTTCCCCGGGGGGAAAGATATGAACTGCTGGTTGAGGAGTTGAAGCGGCATGTACGTGCTGGGAGTTGAGTCAGCCACTCCAGTGGCCGGGGTGGCTGTGTTACATAGAGACAAAATACTTGCCGAGAGGTTGATCAACAACAGGAAGACCCATTCGGGCCACCTGCTGCCAATGATCAGGTCGGTTATAGAGGAGGCCGGCATTGGCCCGGCGGATATAAAAGGGATAGCTGTTTCCTCGGGCCCCGGGTCCTTCACCGGGCTGAGGATAGGCATGAGCACCGCAAAAACCCTGGCCCAGGTTTGGGGGGTGCCGGTGGTGGGGGTCAGTACCCTGGATGCATTGGCTTATCCCCTTGCTGGACTGGCCAATCTAGTCTGCCCGGTGCTTAACGCCAGAAAAAATGAGGTTTACACCTCGGTTTATGAGGGTTCCGGCGGAATTATAAACAATCTCACAGGCCCTTTGGCACTTAAGCCCGAGGACCTTGCAGCACTGCTTTCGCGCTGGGGTGACAGGACTGTTACCTTTCTTGGGGACGGGGTTTTTGAATACCGAGACAGGCTAACGGACTTATTGGGGGAAAGGGCTTCTTTTGCCCCCGGGATGATGTTTCTCCCCCGGGGGGCGGCAGTGGCAGGAATGGGTTGGATTAAGCTGGAAAGTGGGGAAGGGCTGGACCCGTTGTCCCTCCTTCCAGACTATGTTCGTCTGTCGGAGGCGGAAATAAAATGGCAGCAGAGGCAACAAACAATGAGCGGATGTCCGGGCTAAAGCCCACCTTCTCGGTAATGCTGCCGGAGCATCTTGATCAGGTATTGGGTATTGAAGCCAGGAGCTTTACGGTTCCGTGGTCCCGCAGGGCGTTTATGTTCGAGGTTACCGAAAACGAATTTGCCTTTTACATCGTGGCCATCAAGGATGAAAAGGTGGTTGGTTACGCCGGTTTGTGGATCGTGCTGGACGAGGCGCATATCACCAATGTTGCGGTTCACCCCGAATACAGGGGGGCAGGGTTCGGCCGTTTACTGATGATGGAGTTGATTAGCAGGGCCGCCATACTGGGGGCAACAAAGTTAAGCCTGGAGGTAAGGGTTTCCAACTCGGTGGCCAGGGATCTATATAAGTCACTGGGCTTTGTGGAAAAGGGTTTCCGGCGAAAATACTACTCCGATAACAATGAGGACGCTATAATAATGTGGCTGGATATCAGGAGGAAGGTTTATTAATATTTGAAAGGGTGGTAAGAATGATGCCAATGAATTTGGTTAGCTGGCAGTTAATTGAGTCGGTGGGGCTCGTAACCATTGACAATCACCCGGTTAATGCTCTGAGCGAAAAAGTGGTTTCTGATTTGATGCAGTGCTTCAGTGAGATGGAAAAGAGCGGCGAAGTCCGGGTGGTTGTGCTGACCGGGGCAGGAAAAAAGGCCTTTATGGCGGGGGCCGACATAAAAGAGTTTCCCGGGCTTATGCAGGGTAAGCCCGGAGTGGCCAGGGAATATGCGTTCAGAGTACACCAGGTGCTGAATTACATTGATAATTTCCCCAGGCCAACCATTGCAGCCATTAACGGGCTGGCCCTGGGGGGAGGGTGCGAGCTGGCGCTCTGCTGTGACCTCAGGGTGGCCGGTGAAAACGCGCTCCTGGGGCTTCCGGAGATAAAGCTGGGGATCTTCCCCGGGGGAGGGGGCACCCAGCGCCTTCCCAGGCTTGTTGGGGAGGCCAGGGCAAAGGAACTGATGTACCTTGGTGATTTTATATCGGCCCGGGAGGCACTAAGGATTGGACTGGTGAACTCAGTGGTTCCCCAGGACCAGGTTTTATCTTCAGCCATGGAGTTGGCCGAAAAAATATCACGTCGTGCCGGGGCTGCCCTCAGCTTTATCAAAGAGGCTGTAGACAGTGGCCTGCAGTCCACGTTGGAGGAAGGTCTGCTTTTGGAGCAGGAACTGTTTGACAGAGTTTTCCTCACCGAAGACTGCCGTGAGGGGGTCAGTGCATTCATCGAAAAAAGAGATCCCAAGTTTAATCACTGCTGATAAAAACTATTATATTCGGGAGGAAGCCCATTTTGAGTACAAATATGAAAAAAATGTTGAAGCTGGCCGGCCTTGGTCTTATAGTATTCGGCGTGGCCGCCAATCTCCCCACCGGGTGGGCTATACTGTCCGTCGGCGCCGGCATCGCCGGGCTCATCGTCAGCGGCGGTGGCGGAGGGTGAGCCTGAGTTTGTACGGGTTGGTGCAACCCGAAAGTCAAAAGATTAGGCCGCTATTTATAGCGGCTTAAATATTTCCCGGCGGGTATTTCGATCAACCATTAACTTTACACTTACAACCGACAACGGACTATTATTTTATTACCAGGCGGGAGGGGTATGCTGATCCACTACTCCAAAGGAGTAACCCTTTGATTTTAGATGGTCTATGATGGAGGGAAGTGCCGCCACAACTGCCTCCCTGTTCTGGATGTATACTGCCGAGGCTGATCCGGGCCTGACATCGGTGGTGCTCAACTGGGTGCCGTCGTGCATCAGCACTATTGGTGTTCGGTTCATTCTTTCAATTCTCTCCAGTCCACCGATAACATTATCATACAGCTGCTGCTGGGTGATACCATTGGGGTCGCTGTCGGCCGAGGTGACATTCCAGCCAACCGAGGTGTATCCTCCCTTTTTGAGCTTTTCCAATAGAGCCGGGCTTAGCTTCTGAGGGCCGCCGGGGGCTCTGAACACCATCACCGGCTTTCCGGTATAAGGCATCAGCACCTTGCTATTTTCCTCCAGTTCGGCAATAAAGGCCTCCGGTGAAGAGTAAATATTGGCGTAATCATGGCTGTAGCTGTGATTTGAAATACCGTGGCCCTCGGAAATAATTCGTTTGATCAATTCGGGATTCAAAACTACGTTTTTCCCCAGTACCATAAAGGTGGCCCTGGCATTTTTCTGGGCCAAAATTTCCAGAACCCTTCCTGTAAAATGTGAATTGGGGCCGTCATCAAAGGTAAGGTAGACGACCCTTTCTTTGATAGCTGTTTTATCTGGGTTTTTTGCTTCGGCTGCCGGTACGCCCAGTTCGGGCCTGGGCAACGGAAGGCTTTTTTCCGGCTGTGCTGCTTTAACTGGCTGGTTAACCGGTTCAGAATTGTTATTATACTGGGATGCCGCCTGACCATCTGCTTTAGGTTCGGTGGCTGTGAGCCCTCCGGCTGTGCATCCGGCCAGTACCAAAACTGTTAAAATCAAAATCATCCTGGCTGCGGCGGCTACTTTCCCGGAAATCTTCATTTTTCAGCCTTCCTTCTATAAATAATTGATTAACTATATCATACGCTTCCAAAAAATCGGCTGCAACGACAAATGTTATGTTTTTTTAAGTAGTTTAAACAGAAAAGGAAATAATCCGAATATTATAGGCCTCGGGACAAAAAATATATAAGGAGAATTCAATTTTCCGGGGGGTTAAAAATGTTTATTGAGGACAAAAGAAAAATTGCCATATTGGGAACCGGGTCGGTGGGATCGGCATCTGCTTACGCACTAATGATCAGCGGTCTGGTCAGTGAAATGGTGCTGGTGGATATTGATAAGAAGAAGGCCGAGGGTGAGGCCATGGACCTTGCCCACGGGGCTTCCTTTGTCAGTCCCATAAAAATATACGCCGGTGACTACGAGGACTGTCACAACGCCGATATCATTGTGTTTTCCGCCGGGGCCAACCAGAAGCCGGGCGAAACAAGGATGGACCTGATACAAAAGAATACCTCTGTGCTGAAGGAAGTCCTTCCAAAAATCATAAGCCCCCAGGGAAACTCAACGCTGCTTATGGTGTCTAATCCGGTGGATGTTCTGACTTACGCCGCGCTGAAAATAACGGGCCTGCCCCCCAACCGTGTTCTGGGGTCCGGAACGGTTCTGGACAGCTCCCGGTTTCGCTTTCTGATCAGCCAAAAATGCAGAGTGGAGGCCCGCAACATCCATGCTTATGTTGTGGGGGAACACGGAGACTCCGAGGTGGCTTTGTGGAGCCTGGCCAACATTGCCGGCATTGGTGTTGAGGATTTTTGCCACATGAATGCAATTCCCTGTCTGGATAAAAAGGAGATAGCCAGTCAGGTCAGGAGGGCAGGGTACGAAATAATAGAGCGCAAGGGCGCCACTTATTACGCCATAGGACTGGCAGTCAGAAGGATATGTGAATGTATAATAAGGGATGAAAATTCCATACTGACGGTTTCCGGGCTGCTGGATGGTGAATACGGTCTCAGTAACGTTTGTCTCAGTCTGCCTTCACTGGTAAACAGGTCCGGAAGGGCAAGGGCACTGGTGGTCCCCATTTCAGAGGACGAAAAATCCGACCTGCTGCATTCCGCCGGAGTAATCAGGGAGGCCGTCGAAGGGCTGAATGTGGAGAGATACCAAAACGCACCGGGGTATAAAGAAGTGTTGGGCAAAACGGCCACCGAAGGGCAGAACACAATTCTTCACTGACCCGTGGGTGGCCTTGAAGAAAATACTAGCGGTTTTAAAACTTTTATTTCTTGCATAAAGGAGGTGATTCAGATATAATATCTTTTGCAGCATTTAATAAGCGCCCGTAGCTCAGGGGATAGAGCGCCGGCCTCCGGAGCCGGAAGCGCAGGTTCGATTCCTGCCGGGCGCACCACACCGTTATTTACAAGAATTTTCGGGGTGCTGATATGGTCATGGAGTGCCGGACTGGTATACAAACCCTTCTTTGCTACTTGTCAAACAAGAGTTAAGGAGGGTTTTCTTATGTTTGATAACACTGCACAAGCGGAAGGAGATGCACAGCTATAGCAGTCGATCTTTTCCGGCGTGATGCAAAATATCGTTGGCTTGGCCAAATACGTTTTCCCCAGTAAATTCAATGTTTTTATCACGGCTGGCTTCACTCCACAGAAGATGAACAAAAATGTAGTGTATGAAGAAATTGTTTTATATCAGTGAATTGAAGGAAATCTGATTTTTTTGAAGAAAATACACCAATAGTTGACAATACCACTGTAATTTTAACAAAAAGAATGAAAGTATTGCCCAGAAGAGAATAAATGCTTGACTGGGCAAAGCTATTTTTATGCTTAATAACTAATATTAACAAAATTACAACAAATTACCAATAATCGTTAATTTGGAGGAGCAAAATGACAGCTAAAGATAGGTCAAAAGAGCAACATATATCGGAATTATTAGAATTAGGAGAACAGACGACTGAATTGAAAGCATCAGAGATCCGGAGTAAAAGTGCGGGGAAATTTTTCAGTATCTTATTCAACAGTTCACCAATTGGCATCTACATAGTGCAAGATGGAAAGTTTCAATTCGTTAACCCTCAATTTCAGAAACTTACGGGTTATAGCAAAGATGAATTGTTAGGGAGCATGCATCCTTTAAAAATTGTCTTTTCAAAGGACAGAAGTATGGTCAGAGAAAACGCTGTAAAAATGTTGAAAGGAGAGCTTTCCTCCCCGTACGAATATAGGTTTGTTAGAAAAGATGGGGAGATCAGGTGGGCTATGGAGACGGTTACATCCATCCAGAACGATAGAAGACGAATAACCTTGGGATATTTTATGGATGTTACCGAACACAAGCAGGCAGAAAAAGAATTGCGGGAGAGCGAGGAGCGCTTGCGCCGAATCACCGACAACATGCTGGATGTGATCAGAGTGACCAATGCGGAAGGAATTATCCAGTATGTTAGCCCATCGCACAAAAATGTTGTGGGTTATGAGCCTGAAGAAATTTTAGGGATGTCTACTTTTGAATTTGTGCACCCGCATGATAAAGATAGAGTGATGATCGCTTTTCAGACGGCGATGGATACTTCTTCGCCGGGAAAAATAGAGTACCGTTATCGACATGCTAATGGCCAATATTTATGGGTGGAAACTACCGGAAATCTCCTCTTTGACGACGGTGGCCCAATTACCGGGGCTGTCTTTTGTACCCGCGATATTACCGAGCGCAAACGAGCAGAAGAAACGCTTCGTTTGTCAGAGATAAGATTTTCCAAAGCCTTTAATGCCAGTCCTAACATTATGGCCATCCTTACTGTTACAGACATGTATACAGATGGGTGCTTTGTTAACGTGAATGAAAGTTTTACAAGTATTACCGGTTATTGCCGTGAAGAAATCATAGGTCGTACAACATCGGAGCTAAATATTTGGGCAGATCCGGGTGATTTAGTCAAGATAAGAGAGATGATTTTAAAACAAGAGGAAATTCGTAACCTGGAAATAAACTTCCGTACCAGGTCTGGTGAAGTGCGAGTGGGATTAATATCAGCGGAAAAAATTTATTTTAGCGATGAGCCATGTATACTCGTTAATGTGAATGACATTACCCAACACAAGCATTTCGAAAAGGAGATGGCTCGTTTAGATCAATTAAACCTGGTTGGGCAAATGGCCGCCGGTATTGGCCACGAGATAAGAAACCCCATGACTGCTATTCGTGGTTTTCTGCAAATGCTAAGGGTTAAAAAAGAGTATGTCAAGGACAAAGAATATTTTGACCTTATGATCGAAGAGCTGGATAGGACTAATTCAATAATTACAGAATTTCTATCCATAACCAGGAATAAGCCGGTAGATTTAAAGTGGCAAAACCTTAATTCAATCGTAAAAACACTATCTCCGTTAATTACTGCTGATGCTATGAACTCCAATAATAATGTTATAGTGGAAATCGGGGATATACCCGATCTGCTTTTGAACGAGAAAGAAATTCGCCAGCTCATACTAAACCTCGTTCGCAACGGGCTGGAAGCAATGGAATTCGGTGGAAATCTTACTATAAGAACATTTACGGACAGCGAAGAGGTGGTTTTGTCGGTGCAGGATCAGGGGAAAGGGATCGATCCCGACCTGCTTGATAAGATCGGTACTCCCTTCTTTACCACTAAAGAAAACGGCACAGGTATGGGGTTAGCGGTTTGTTATGGCATTACCAGCCGGCATAGTGCCACAATTGATATAGAAACCAGCAATACCGGGGCTACTTTTTTTGTCCGGTTTAGTCGCAATAGCCAGGAAAATGTCAGCCCCCCCCCCCATTGGAGAAAAAAGAAGAATAATGTTTCGCTAGAGAGGGAGGGGTTAGAGCAGTACGGGCGTGTGATCATCGGTGATTTAGGATCATAAGGTTAGCCGAGGTGTTCCATCAGCCTCGGCTATTGCTTTTTGGTGGTTATATGAAAAAATAGAATATAATGCATAATAAAACAAGACAAGTAAATAATATAATACCCTTGCAGTATAATCACCCCAGTTAAGCAGAGCAGGTGTATGCACAAATGGGCAACTTTATTAAACCGCTTAAAGCCGCGTTCCCAGGCCGGGGTAAAGGTAAAGGCCGGGGGAAACCCCCAGCGGCGAGCCAACCTGAAGATGCCGGCCTTTCAAGCGCGTCCTGGAAAGACTCGGTTTTAAGCTCCAACCTGGAAGCCAACCTCAAGCAAATTAAAGCCATCCTGAGTAAATGCAGCGACGTGATTTACCGGGAGTTTGTTTTCGCCCAGAATGAGCAGCTCAGGCTAGCTTTGATCTATACGGACGGCATGTCGGACAAAGCGCAGATCAGCGAACAGATCATGCGGGCGCTTGCTCTGGAAGTACCGATGGTTGTACCCGGCCAGGAGATCACCAAAGCCCGGGCGCTGGAATTTATCAAACAGCGGGGTTTGTGCGTACACCAGATCAATGAAACCGGTAAGCTGCAGGATGTTATCCATGCTATTCTGTCGGGGGATACTGTTTTACAGGTAGACGGGCACGCCACCGCCATCATCAACGGGGCCAGGGGCTGGGAAGCGCGAAAAATTGCCGAAGCGGAATCAGAACCGACGGTGCGGGGGTCGCGGGAGTCCTTTACGGAAACTTTGCGGGTCAACACATCGCTCATCCGGCGGAGAATAAAAAGCCCCAACCTGAAAATTGAGGCCTTAAGGCTGGGCGAGGTTACCGATACCGACGTAGTCATAGCCTATATTGAAGGCATCGTCAACGACAAGCTGGTGGCGGAAGTGAAAAGCCGGCTGGAAAGAATCAAGGTTGATGCCATCCTGGAAAGCGGCTACATTGAGGAACTGATCGAGGACAACCCCTGGAGCCCTTTTCCCACGGTTAACCATAGCGAAAAGCCAGACAGGGTTGCAGCGATGCTGCTGGAAGGGCGGATCGCCCTGCTAGTGGACGGCACTCCCTTCGCCCTGACCGTACCCAACCTGTTTGTAGAGTATCTCCAAGCATCTGAGGACTATTACGAGCGGTTCCTGTTTACTTCGACCGTGCGGCTGATCAGGTTTTTGGCCATGATCATATCGCTTACGCTGCCTTCGCTGTATATTGCCGTGGTCAGCTTCCACTATGAGCTGCTCCCCACAACGCTTCTATTAAGTTTCGCCGCGCAGCATGAGGCGGTTCCCTTCCCGGTTTTCATATCGGTGCTGATCATGGAAATTACTTTTGAAATTTTAAGAGAGGCCGGCATCCGCCTGCCGCGTCCCATCGGCCAGGCGGTGAGCATCGTGGGCGCACTGGTCATGGGGGAGGCCGCCATACGGGCTGGCCTGGTGGCCCCGTCCACCGTCATTGTGGTGGCCATGACCGGCATTGCCTCCTTTACTTTTTCATACAGCGTCAGCATTGCCTTTCGCCTGCTGCGGTTCGCCTT
>LADL02001893.1_pt1 | contig 17108 bp, 13 predicted proteins | sample 619721 | NCBI WGS metagenome assembly LADL02 (sample SAMN03397408, study PRJNA257561) | rock porewater metagenome | biome: terrestrial; feature: Opalinus Clay rock; material: porewater; isolation source: Opalinus Clay rock porewater BRC-3 borehole | place: Switzerland: Mt Terri URL, St-Ursanne ...
TAAACCAGAAGATATTATTGCAGGAATTGGACCTTCGATTGGACCTGATCATTACGAAGTTGGCAGGAATGTGGTTATTGAAATTGAAGATAAATTGAGTGATCTACCGGCAGAAGTTTTAACCAATAATAACGGAAAAATTTACTTCGACTTGTGGAAAGCCAATCGATTGCTACTGGAAAAATCAGGAGTTGTGAAAATAGAAACTGCTGAAATTTGCACTGCTTGTAATCTGCAGGATTGGTATTCGTACCGCTGCGAAGGACAAAAATCTGGTCGATTTGGCGTTTTCTTTGGGCTTAAATAAATCGTATGAATAATATTGATATCAAGACAAATTTTAAAAGAGTAATTGATCAGATTGAATCCAACTGTAATTTGTATAACAGGGATAAGAACTTAGTGAAATTAGTTGTGGTTACGAAAAGTCAACCATGGGAGAAAATTGAGAGTGTTATTTCGGCTGGTGCTCAATATCTGGGTGAAAATTATCCTGAGGAGACAATTGAGAAGAAAAACAGAATACGAAATTTATCCGATGATATTGAATGGCATATGATTGGACATCTTCAAAGCCGGAAAACACAAGCCGTCATTGATAATTTCGTTTTTTTACATTCTCTGGATAGTGTCAAATTAGCATTAAGACTGAACCGTCAATTAGAGGAAAAAGAAAAATTCCTCGATATCCTACTCCAATTTAATGTTGGGGGAGAGGAAAGCAAGTTTGGATGGAATGCTTCTGAGAAAAAAAATTGGGCTTCGTTAATTGATGAAGTTAACCAGGTATTATCCTGTGAAAATCTACATGTTCGTGGATTGATGACAATGCCACCATACACAACAGACGAAAATGCAGCACGGAATACATTTAATAAGCTAAGGGAATTGGGAGAATATTTTTCTGAAAAGCTTCCGCTTTTTAAAATAACTGAATATTCAATGGGAACAAGCCATGATTTTAAAATGGCTATTGCAGAAGGTTCTACGATGATAAGAATTGGGGAAGCCATTATGGGTCCAAGGGAATAATTAATAATGAGGTATATATGTTTGATTTTTTAATAATTTTGATAAGAATTGCAGCTAATATTTTTTCTTTACTGGTTATCGCAAAAGTCCTGCTAAGTTATTTCATGTCACCATACCATCCTATAAGACTGACGATTGACCAACTCATTGAACCATTGTTGTCTCCTATCAGGAGCAAGATGCCAATGGTCGGTATGTTAGATTTTAGTCCGATTATTTTATTGGTAATTATTCAAATTTTAGAATTTCTGCTTGTTGCAATTTTGGTTTCATTCTAAGAAAAATCTCGAATATGAATTTCTCTATAAAAATAGATTTGTCTAGACCCCTTCAATTTCATATAGGTATGACTTGTTTAGCAGAAATAAAGTTATAAGGATTTGGTTTATTAGCTCTTGATCTTTTGATGATGAAGCAATTTCTTCCATTTTTTCAATTAGTTCATGATTAGCAACTTGAACTGAAAGTAATGTTGCTTTTGATTGGTCTTTTTGATTTTCCGATTGTAAGGCGGTCAACAAAATTGGTAAAGATGAGTGTGAATCTGAAATACCTAAATTCTGTTTTCCAGCAAATTCTATTATCCAATTATTTTCGGAAATGGGTGCTTTTCTTTCAGGAATATCAGGATTTTCTGATTCCAAAAACTCAAGTGCTTGCGTAGCTGCATTTCTGATTACCCATTGACTATCCTGAATGACTAAATTTCTTAGGGTCTGTAATGCCCATAAATTATTAAGTTTAACGAGTCCATAGATTGCAGACCTTCTTACAACAATATCCTCCATCGTGACGGCTTCTTTTAGAATCTCTTCCCCTGTTGTTGATTTAAACGCCAAACATTCAGCAATCAATTGTCTTACTTTTTCTTCACTACTTAACAATACTCTTGCAAGTTCATGAATTGAGCTTTCATGATCATACGTGGATAGTGCCAGGCTTACATACTTTTGGAGAGGATAAGTAGTTTTTTGTGAAAGGGAGATAATTTCATTTATAAATGTTTCATCTCTATTGGCGCAACTTATCGCAAAAAGTGCTAATTGTCTGTATAAGTCATCATTTTGCGATAAAAGTTGCCTGAAAAAAGAAGGCAAACTACTATCATTGGATAAAACCAATCCACCAATTGCTCTTACCCGAATTAGAAGACTTATTTTTCCATTTTGAATTATTTTAACTAACTGTTTGATATAGTTGGTCTTCCAAATAGAATTTTGGTTTGATAATTTCAGCCAATGACTGATTTGTAGAAGATTGAAGGGAAAATCAGGGGAATCTTTATTAATCCAACTCATTGCTTCGTTGATTTCAGGGTTTTTCGTTGAAAGATAACCAAAATATGAATAAGCGACAGACCAACTCAGGTCTGGAGTAATCATCTTCTGAGGATTTTCAATCTCGAATAAAGCGGCAATGTACCCAATTATTTCGATATGGTTAAAAACTAAATTTCCATTCGAAGTTTGTTGGAATAGTCCAGACTGAATTATTTTCGAAAAAGCTTCATTCTTGGAGTCTGAGGTATTAAAAGCATATTTTCTCTTTTCGAGACAGTTTACTGCGCAAGTTTTTGTTATTGCTAATAAATCTTTATCGGGTAACAAGCATTTAACATAAGAATGAAGAAAATCAATAATGCTGTTTCCACTTAGATTCCCTGACAAAGCCCCCCAAATATAAAGAGTGTATTCAAAAGGAGACAATGGTCTTAAATTCGTTGAAGTCCAATTATAGACTAAAGTATTAGTGGTCTTTCCAATATATGAAGTATTTTCATTAAGTATTTCCTTGTTCCAAAGGTGATGCCATTTTGTATAAAAATTAGTTATCTGATCATTTGACCATGATGATAGGAATAATGGTGTGAAATCCAGCTCTAGTAATCGTCCAAAATATAAAGTAGATGAAGTCACAATCACCTGTAGATTGGAAAATTCATTTTTTGTTTTGATTATAAATTCCACATAATGATCAAATTCTTTGGGATGAAGTTCATCAAGACCATCCAATAAGAGGATAATGTTATTATCCAAAAATTCATCGTGTAAAAATTTTGAAATTTTTGGAATTAACGAAGATGGCAATTTTTTTGACAAAAATTTCGTAAAAACTTCAAAAGCAGTCTGGTCAGTCTGAGCTGAAAAATCCAAATCGTGTGCATTTATATATAAAGGAATTTTTCCTGATTTAACGCCACATTTTGCGTCATTTCTAGCCAGACACGATGCAAGATGGGCTAGGGCAACTGTTTTTCCTGAACCTGACATCCCACACACGACTAAGTTGGCACTTCTTTGAATTGCCTGCATAATTGATATTCTTGGAACATTAAAATTTCTACTGATAAAAGAAAAATCCGGGATATATGGAACTGAGTTTGTAATCTCACTGTCAAAAGAAGTTTTTACATCATCCTGAATAATATTGGGTTGGACTAAAAACATTGGCTCAATGAGAATTTCATCCAAGAAAAACAATTGATTCCCAATGTGATTTGCTTGTGCACGGGAATATACATCATTTTTTATTGCTATGAGGACCCCGGAGGTTTTTTGAATTCGAATCTTTCGATAATACCTTTGAAAGGCTGTTCTTATTTCAGGAATCCAGGATTTGATTTTTGAAAAGACAAACCACACGATTGTGGCACTCAAAAAGCCAAGGAAAAATGAAATTTTTTCAAGTTGGAAATTATTAAGCCAATTAAGCATTTATATTATCCACTATATAAAAATCGTTTACACACAGGGCAAAAAAGTTCATCTATTGAGCTTTTAGCTTTCTGTACTTCCATTGGCGGTAAACCATTACCACAAATTGAGCATGCATTATCGATAATAAGTGAGACTGCAATTTTATTTTTTGTTTTTCTTAGCTTCTCATAGGTTATTAAATAACTATCTTCAATCTGATTCAAGATTGGATTTTTATCAACATTCAGTTTCTTAATTGTTTTTTCTAATTCATCCATTTCAATTTGAAAAATCTTCTTTTGATCGTTTTTTTTGGCTAATAAAGCCGTTAGAGATTCTTCTTTAAGTTTTAATTGTTCATCTAAATTATCAATTAAAAAAAGAAATTCCAATTGTTGTTCGTCCAGGACAGCCATTCGTTTTTTCAAAGAGTCAATTTCAGAATTTACATCCTGCAATTGTTTTGGATTTTTTATTGATCCATCATAAAGAGATTGTTCACTTTTGGTAATTTTATCCTGTATTATGTTGGCTTCGTCTGAAATCTTTTTTAATTTTTGATTTTGTGATTTTTTCTCAGATTCAAGAGAAGAAATTTCCTGTTCTATTTTATTCACGTCTTTGTTGAATGCTAATTGATCCTGGATTTCTAATAATCGTTTTTCATTTTTATCCAGATCATGGTCAATAATTTGTAATTGGTAAAGGAATGTGCGTTGATTCATAGTAGGGATTATAGAATGTGATCGGACTAATGGCAAGTAAACAAAGGGATGATAAGTTTGTGATTTTTTTTTGCTTGCTGTATACTTCGAAATGATGAAAAAATGGCAATTAATAATTTTATTAATATGGATAGTTATCCTGATTTTTCCCGTTTTGTTTGGATATTACAATTCTAATAATGAGTATCAGTTTGCTGGGTTAATTTTTAATCCCATTGATGGTTTTAGTTATTTTGCTAAGATGCAACAAGGTTTTTTTGGTGATTGGTCATTTCAATTACCATATAGCCCACTGGAGAATAGTGACATTTTTATATATTCTTTGTATATCTTTCTTGGACACTTATCACGAATTTTTGGGTTAAGTATTCCTTTTGTTTTTCACTTTTTCAGATTATTTTTTTCTATTTTATTATTTTTTAGCCTTCTTTCTTTATTAAAAGATTTATTTAAGCAGGAAGACATCTATTTTAAAGGTGCCTTTATTTCTCTTTTATTTGGCGGCGGATTAGGATGGATTTATTTCTTGTCTGGAGATTTGCCAGTTGATTTTTGGGTAGCAGAGGCGTTTGTCTTTTTATCATCTTTTTCGACACCACATTTCTCGTTGACCATTCTTTTAATGACACTTGCATTAATCATCCTGCTGAAGAAAAAATTCGGAATTTGGATGGCAACACTGATTTTTCTGTTAAGCTTACTTTTGGTCAGTATTTCTCCATTTGCGGCAATCATAATTGGATCTCTCTTTGGAATAAATATATTTTTTGGAAAGGATTTTTTGAAAGAAAAAATCATCCAATTATTTGTTTATGGGATTCCTGCTATTGGTATTGGAGTATATCAATATGCAACGATTAGATCGGATCCAGTATTAAATTTCTGGAATTCCCAAAATGTAACATTGACACCCTCATTTATTAATTTATTGGTTACTTTATTGCCTTTTTTATTAGGAAGTATTGTTTTATTATTTTCATTTCGAAAAAAGATCAACATATTTGAAAAACCAATAATTTTACTGATTTTCTGGATCCTGTTTTCACTCATTATGGCTTATGTGCCTTTCAATTTACAAAGAAGATTTTTAGTGGGGATTTATATTCCACTGGTTATTATTTATTGGTATTTCTTAAAAGAATTTGTTGTATCAAAACAAAAAACTAATAAAACTTCGCTGATTATTTTTTTAATTTCTATTATTATTCCATCAAACATCCTGATTTTTGCTGGCAGTCTGAATGCAATTAGAAATCTTGATTCGATGTTTTACGTGAAAACCTCATTAATTGAATCACTGGATTGGGCAAATGAAGAATTGAAAAACAAATCGGTTTTCTTATCCAATGAAGATAATGGATTATTAATCCCTGCATTTGGGAATTTTCAAGTGGTCTATGGGCATCCATTTGAGAGTATTAATGCTGATGAAATTAAGATTAAAGTCAATAATTTCTGGACTCATAATATGTCTTTGGAAGATTCTTTAAATTTTATCAAAAATAATAATGTTGATTATATTTTATGTGTTTATGATAATTCTTTTAAAGATTGTCCATCCGTTACTCAAACAATGAAAATCATTTATGATTTGAATAACATCATAATATTTCAGGTTTCGAATTGATATCGAAAAAATATTTTTACGGTTTAATCCTCGTATTTTTATTTGTAAATTTAAAAACTATTTTTAATTTAAATGATTTTATTTATCTCGGAAGCTCACAATATTCGGATATACCAATAACTCATTATCCAAATTTATTACATATTCAAAATTCAATTAAACAATATTACCAAATCCCATTATGGTCAAATCTCATCTTCTCTGGTTACCCCTTTTCAGCCAATCCACTCTCAGGTTTATGGTACTTCCCTGGATGGATAGCCTTACTTTTACCGTTACCTGCAGGAATAAATATAAGCCTTTTATTGCATCTATTAATTGGCTTAATTGGTATGTTCATTTTTTTAAGAAGCCTTAACATTTCTGAAATTGCATCCTTTTTTGGATCTTTTGCCATGTTCTTTTCTGCAAAAGTATATGCCCATATTGGCGCTGGTCATCTTTCCATGATTTATGCTATCTGTTGGACACCATGGTTGTTGTATTTCACAATCAAATATCAGCGTCAAGACAATCTAAAGTATAAAATTATTCCGGGTTTATTTTGGGGATTAATCTTACTCTCAGATCTACGATGGTCGATTCCTACATTATTTATCTGGTTGGTGGTGCTGATCAACAAGGAATTAAAAATTAGAGACCTATCCAAGTTCATTTTGGTGAGTCTGGTGATTGGTTTAGGTTGTTCGGTAGCAGTTTGGTTGCCATTGCTCCAATTTCTTGGATTTTCAAGCAGAGCAAATATTACTCCTTCTGAACTGATGGTTTTCTCAATGGCATTAAAAGAATTAATTAATATGGTATTTCCAATATTTGAAGGTAGTGCTGAATTACGAGTTTATCCAGGCGCAGCAATCATTTTCCTTAGTGTTTTAGGTTTAACGCTGACAAAAGAGAATCGACCGATAATAAAATGGTATCTATTAGCTTTGGCATCTTTAATATTTGCATTTGGTGAAAATATTCCTGGTATGAAATTAATCTATGAAATTCCTGGTTTTTCAGTGATGAGGGTGCCATCCAGGTTTTTATTTCCATTTATTTTTGCACTTTCAGTCATTTCATCTTTTGTATTGGATATAATTATATTTAAAAAAATATCATATCCCTTTAAAAGAATTTTCTATTTGACGCCAATATTATTCTTTGTAATATTATTTTCAATTGGATCTATTTTCTTTACAAAAACATTTTCCATAAATTTTTTTTGGCCAATTTTTGTTTTTTCAGGGTCATTTATTCTCATCCAATTTATGTTTACACAGAGATTTCGCCCAGTGATAATGGGCTTGGGTTTATTGGTTTTCCTGGTGGTGGATTTATTTATTGTAAATTTGTTCAGTTTGTCTTACGTTTCTTCTGAAAAAATAATCAATAATAATAAAGATATATTGGTAAAACTCACGTCATTGCCATCAAAATTACGTGTATACACTCCGTCTTATAGCATTTCCCAGGAACAGGGGGCATTCTGGAGTATTAATCAAATTAATGGTGTTGATCCGCTACAAATTAACGAGTATGTTTACTTTTTTGAAAAAACGTCCGGAATACCAGTGGAAAATTATTCGGTTACACTACCTCCTTTTAAAAATGGTAATCCTGAGGCCGATAATTTTGGACAATGCCCTGATAAAGATTCTCTTTCCGCTTTGAATACTAAATATGTTGTTTCATCATTTGAGATGAGTAAATGTAATTTGGGGGAAGAATTTCAAATATCTAACTTATTTGTGTATGATTTGGGTGAAAACGATAATTATTTATCATTTACAAATTGTAAATCAGACACTGATTCACTAAAATTACTAAAACATACACCAAATGAAATTCTCCTGGACATTAAAAGCTGTGGAGGATTGTTGAGATTAAGCGAGATAAATTATCCGGGATGGAATGTATATATTGATGGTGTTAAAGGCTCTTTAGTAGCAGATTCTCTTTTCAGGGAAGTCGATTTGTCAGAAGGATTACACTCAGTTCAATTTAAATTTCAGCCATTATTCGTTTTTTGGGGTTTAGGAGCCCAAGGTATTTTCTGGATATTTGGAATAGGAATACTGTTTATTAAAAGTAAAAACAATGAAAAAAATCTGGTTTGAAAATAAATGGGTAATAATTTTTTCGCTTTTTGTAATTGTGATTACGACAATTCCATATTGGATAGGATTTAATCTTCAGAATGAGCTTTACAAATTTTCAGGATTTATTATCGGAGTTGAGGACGGTAATTCTTATCTTGCAAAAATGATGCTTGGTGCTAGTGGCGACTGGTTGTTTACCACGCCATATACGGCGTATACCCAAATGAAATTTTTCGCCTTTTTCCCATATATCCTGTTAGGTAAGCTTACCAGTCCACCAGAGCAAACATTACAATTCATATGTTTATTCCACTTATTTCGCTGGGTGGGAATTTTATTTTTAGTTAAAGAGACTTACTCATTCAGTCTTTTATTTGTGAAAGAAAAGAACACAGCGCTGGTAACTACAGTTCTTTTGGTTTTTGGGGGAGGATTTGGATGGTTGAGTATTATTTTCCCTCAGATAAATAACAACCGTTTACCCTTAGAATTTTACTCTCCAGAAACATTTGGTTATTTATCCTTTTTTAGTCTGCCACATTTATTATTTGCCAGAGGTTTTTTATATAGAGCTTTTAGAACTTTCTTATCCATTAATAATAAAATTGATTATCCATCAATCGAATATGTAAAAAGTGGTTTTTCATTGCTTTTGAGCGGCATATTCCAGCCATTGAATATTTTTATCGGCTGGTTGGTTGTTGGATCATTTTTTTTGTACAAACTATTTATTATTAGATTTCCTATTAAGATCCTAAAAGAATATTTGTTTTGGATAGTTCCTTCCATTCCTTTATTTTTCTACAACTTTTTTTCATTTCTTTTTGATCCATATTTATCAGCCTGGCAGAATCAAAATAGAATAATTTCACCTCCAGTGGTTGATTATTTATTGGCTTATGGAATTGGTTTATTATTCATTTTTATCACTATCAAAAACAAAGAAGTTATAAAAATTAAAAACCTGGCGTTCATCAATATTTGGATTTTTCTAATTCCAGTATTGGCATATTTCCCGATAAACATTCAACGAAGATTAACAGAAGGAGTCTGGCTTTGTTTTTGCATTTATATTGGAATGATTGTGATGAGAAAGAAAAAGATCTTAACTCGTTTTATTATCGTCACTTTTTTCTTGTTTTCCTATTTGTTTTTTACAATAGGTTCCTTAGGGACTGTATTGAATGTAAATAAGCCAATATACAATTCGAATTCATTTATTGGTGTGGCTAATTCACTTGATCAGGAAATTGTGAAAGGGGATGTAATCCTTGCTCCATATCATGAAAGTAATTTGCTGCCTGTTTTTTTGCCAATAAAAGTAATTACAGGGCATGGCCCTGAGAGCAAGAATTTGAGTGTTATTTCAAATATTATTGATTCTTTTTTTAAAGGAAAATTATCTACAGCAGAAACACAAGAATTTCTAGTTGGTTTTGATATAAAATACATTATTGTTCCTCAAAAATTAGACCTAAATAATATTTTCCTCCAATTGGAAAATACTCACTGGCAAATACTTTACAAAAATAGTGATTATGCTGTGGTAAGACTCGATGATTAAGCAATTAATAAATTTTCTTGAGAACAAAAAAATCTTAATTATTCTTCTCCTAATAGTATATTTGCCGTTTGTCTTTCTACTACTTAACAGAAAAGTAATTTTTTGGGGAACTGCAATTTTACAATTTATTCCCTGGAACCAATTTTTTTTTGATTCCATTCTCAATGGTGTTTTTCCATTATGGAATCCTTACAATGGAATGGGGGTCCCCTTTGTCGCAAATCTTCAATCAGCAGTTTTTTATCCTTTGAATTGGATAATGCTACCTTTTTATTTGCTTGGAGGGATCAAAGCTTTGGCAATTGGCTTAACTTTGTTACTTCCAACTCATTTATTCATTGGTGGATTTGGGATGATAAAAGTTCTAAGGCACTTGGATCGGAGCAAATATGCTCAATTATTAAGTGCTATTGTTTTTGTGTTCAGTGGGTATATTTTGACTCGTTTGAGTTTCATCAGTATGGTTTGGGCGTTTGCCTGGTTGCCCTGGATAATATTTGCGTGTATGCAAATATTACCAATAACCAATAAGAATTCTTACAAACAATTAATTATTTTAAGCATTTTAATAGCTTTGCAGGTTCTGGCTGGTCACGCCCAAACGACATATTACACATTATTATTGGGTGGAATAATTGTTCTTGCTGTCAATTTTGATTCGATAAAGTACCGAATGTTGAAATTTCTTACTTTTATTGTTTCTGTAAGCATATCTTTTCTGATTTCGGCAATTCAAGTTATTCCAACAGCTGAATTTTTACTCAACTCCCAACGCAGCAGTGAGGTCGGTTACGATTTTGCTGCAAACTTATCGCTCTGGCCAGCACGATTGTTAACAGCTTTATTCGGAAATTTTTGGGGAAATCCTAATTATGGACGTTTTTCAAGTGGGGGGAATTTCTGGGAAGAGAATATTTATATCGGTGTTTTTCCTATAACCATACTTATAATTTTATTCTGGGTATTCATTCGAAGAAATAGAAGAGTTCAAATTTCAAAGGAAAACAGATTGGTTATCGCAATTTTTTTCTCAATTGCTATTTTTTCGGTATTATTTGCTTTTGGAAAGTTCTTTCCATTATTTCCCTTTTTATATAAGTTCATTCCTACATTTTCATTGTTTCAAGCACCCAGCAGGTTTTTGATCGTTTATGTTTTTTCGATGTGCATATTACTTGGATTTGGTATTGATATTTGGTTATCATCTCAATTCAACTATAAAAAGACAAATATTTATCTTGTTGTTTTTGGAACATTGCTGGTTATAACGCTATATGGGAAATTTAGTAATCCATCTTTTCCAATCTCATTAATTAATAGTCTGCTTACAGGAAGTATTTTAGGGTTAAGTTTTGGATTGATTACATTGCTTAAAGATAAAATTTCAAAAAATCAATTTGGAATAAAAATTCTGGTGGCATTTTTTGTTGTTGGAGATCTATTGTTCCATAATTTTTTATGGGAGGATTTTCAAACAGTCACAGCATTTTCAGTAATTAATCAATCACGTACAAGCGATGAATTTTCCAGGATATTCATGAGTGATTTGGACGAGTCCTTCTTAAAATTCAGCCTTTTTTTCAGGCCAGACCGTTTACAACCTTTAATTGATTATCATTTAATGAATTCAATGGTCTTACCAAATACTAATCTTTTAAATAACCGATTTTCAATGGTGAATAATTTTGATCCATTGCAACCTGAAAAGTTTACGCAATTTTGGAATTGGATTAATAAGCTCTCAAAAAAAGAACAGGAAATTATTATTTCCATGATTGGGGCAGAAAAAATAATCCAAATAAAACCTTTGATGATTGATTCAGTTAGTGTAAATGAATTAACAACAACAGAAATTGTTCAGTGGTATGGCTGTAGTAAAACCATTAAAGACACGAACATCTTAGAGTGGTTGTTGTATTTTGAAACCAAAGAGCAAAGGAATAGATGTGTCTTGTTAAGTGAAGAAATTCCCAATAATTTATCGATTCCAGAGGAAACAGATCAATATCCTGAAATTGATTTTTATTTTTCAGACGTAAATACAATTATGGTAAATTATTCTTCTCCCATTCCAGGCTGGCTTGCAATTCGTCAAAACTGGTATCCTGGATGGAAAGCGATTATTGATGGGGAATCAGAAATCTTCATAAAAAAAGTGGATTATTTCTTCCAGGGCTTAGAAATTCCAGCAGGTGATCATAAAGTTGAAATTAAATACTCTCCCAAATCTTTTTCGATGGGATTAATAATTTCAATTCTCAGCATTGCTTTTGTTATTATTTTTTTTCTTTATTGTTCAATTTGTAGAAAATCAAAACAATAAGGGGTATTATCTAAACACCCAATGAGGTTGAGGAGATGAGCATGGAATCACCAAAAACAAATGTAAAAGAATTTTATGAAAAATTGATAAAAAACCTTGAAAGTGTGATTATTGGAAAAAAAGAAGTTCTGGATCAGGTAATAATCGCCTTGTTGAGTCAGGGTCATTTACTAATTGATGATGTCCCTGGTGTTGGTAAAACGATGCTTGCAAAGGCACTAGCAAAATCTTTAGGGTGTTCTTTTAATAGAATTCAATTTACACCAGATATGTTGCCTAGCGACGTAACAGGTGTATCTATCTTTAATCAGAATTCACGAGAATTTGAATTTCGACCTGGTCCGATCATTTCTCAAATCGTCTTGGCTGATGAAATAAATCGAGCCACCCCAAAAACACAATCAGCCTTATTAGAATCGATGGAAGAGCGTCAGGTCACTGTTGATGGTTTGACACACAGGATTCCCAAGCCTTTTATGGTACTTGCTACCCAAAATCCTATAGAATATGAAGGAACATTTCCATTACCAGAAGCACAATTAGATCGTTTCATAATGAGGATACGAATTGGATATCCTACTTTTGCAAATGAGATTGAAATTCTTGAATTACAACAATTGAGACATCCGATTGAAGATATAAAATCCGTGGTCACCAGTGAAGAAATTGTCCTGATGCAAGAAGAAATCAAATGGGTTTATGTGTCTGCACCAGTAAAGAGATATATTGTTGAATTAACTCGGGCCACAAGAGACCATAATGATGTTTATTTAGGTGCAAGTCCCAGAGGAAGCTTGAGTCTGTTTCGTGTAAGTCAGGCAAAAGCAGCTGCTCTTGGAAGAGATTACGTTTTACCTGATGATGTAAAAGGATTGGCAAAATTTGTTTTGGGACATCGCCTTGTCATTCATCCCTCAGCAAGATTAAAGAATCTAACTTCTGATCAAATTATAGGTGAAGTACTCTTGCAAGTTCATGTTCCTGGTGGGGATTTCAGGGAAAATTAGTCCAAAATGCGTATCAGAAAAGTATTTTGGTTTGCTTTTGGTTTGATTGCCTTTTCGTTATTGATGACCTGGTATTCAGGAAATTATTCCTCTTTTTCTCAATCGAGGAATTTTTTCTTGCGATTAACTGTACTTGGAAGTCTCTTCATCATAATCAATTGGATCTGGACATTAACATCGATAAAGAAACTGTCATTATTTCGAAATCAAAGGTTGCTCAGATTACAAGTTGGAAATGTTTTTGAAGAAGGATTTGAGGTCATTAATTCATTAAGATATTCTCGATTATGGATTGAAATTGAGGATATGAGTAATTTGTCAGGTATTTCAGGATCAAAAGTTCTGTCAGGTCTGGGTGGAAAGAAGAATCGTTATTATATTTCCAGAACTATCCTGACAAAACGAGGTTCATTTAACCTTGGACCGACTTTATTAAGGTCAGGAGATCCCTTTGGAATGTTTACCACCGAAAAATTGGTAGCATCGGAGGCGCAGCTATTGGTATTGCCATACATTGAAACAATTTCAAAATTTACTGAACCTCCAGGATTTATCCAAGGTGGAAGAGCAATAACACGGAAAAGCCTTGAAGCGACTTCGTTTGCTTCAGGTGTGAGAGAATATCAATCAGGTGATCCATTAAACCGAATTCATTGGAAAAGTAGTGCTAAAAGAGACAAATTTATGGTCAAAGAATTTGATCAAGACCCCCAGGCAGATATTTGGATTATTATCGATGGTTACGAAGAAAGTAATTCTCATCAAATCATTGAAGAAGAAATTCAATTTGCCGATACATTCTGGGCTTTGAAACAAAAATCCTCATTTAAATTATCTAAAAGTACATTTGAATATGCAATCAGTATTTCAGCTTCATTAGCTTCTTATTATATTAAAGCTGAGAAAGCAGTTGGTGTAGCATGCGCAGATTCTGTAATGACAGTGATTCCAACAGAAAAAGGTGGAAGACAATTAGGGAAAATCTTAGAAACCATGGCTTTTTTTGAAGGAAAAGGAAAAATGCCAATTAATGAAGTAATTGAATCTTTAGGATACCAGATTATTCGGGGAAGTACCGTCGTGATTGTTTCATCGACTGATTCCACGAACATCCAATTATGTATTGAAATCTTATTAAGAAGAAAACTTAAACCAGTGATTATTCAAATCAATAGAGAAACATTTGAAACATCCTCACAAGATCCAGTTTCCTGGGAAAATAACAATATTCCTGGGATTATTGTTAATTATGGAGATTCGATTTCTTCCTGTTTGCAATCAATAACACAATATGATCCATCAGTTATCAGGATTTAATTATTCAGACCCCGGAATTTCAATAAAACATGAACATCAATTAACCACACGTCTTTAATTAATTGTAAATGATAAAAATCCTGGATGAATGACTGAATCAAAATTATCCAATAACCTGAAATGAGCATTGATAATATTACAAAAGGAAAACAACTTATACCTTTTTTGGGATTTCTCGTTTATGAAAGAATCTATCAATAATTAGTGGTTTTTTTCGGATCCAGGCGATTCTAACAATAACTCGATTGCATGAAAAAGAACTGGTAAAAGGAATTCGATACACTCTTTCGCCGCCTTTGGGCTTCCTGGGAGGTTAATTATCAGTGAACTGTCTTTTATTCCCGATACTCCTCTGGAAAGGATGGCATGAGGCGTAATCTGAAAACTTTTATATCTCAAAAATTCGGATATTCCTGGAGTTTCTTTATTAATTACTAAAAGTGTAGCTTCCGGAGTGAGATCTCTTGGGGAAAAGCCGGTTCCGCCTGTAGTGAAAATCAGCGCTATTTTTTCTTCTACCCATGAGGTTAAAACAAATATAATCTCTTCGGTTTCATCGGGAACAATTTTATAATCAACAATTTTGAAATCATTACTTTCCAGCAATTCATTGAGAACAGGACCGGATTTATCAACCCTCTCGCCACTATGTGCGCGATCAGAGACAGTTAAAATTGCAACAGAAACTTGATTATTCCTCATCATCGATTTCTCCAACAATCGTTTTCCATTGACCGTGAAGACCATTGGGATTTACACCATAAAAGAAACGTAAATTGCTTCCCTCTTTATAAACCAGGTCATAATTGGTGTAATTTCTAGCTTTATATTTTCTTAATAAACCAAAATCTCCAAACCATTTGGTAGATTGACCTAACTGACTATCTTTTTTGTCCAGATAACTTCTTATTGCATACTGCCATAAACGTCTGGCAGATTTTTGAGTAACATTCGTGACCACATTTCCATTTCGTAAATCTTTGATTGCAAAATATAATGTGCCTTTCCTTTCTTCTGGCGGGAATAATTCAATACCTGTTTTCGGTTCAATTGTTGATATAGCCTCTTCGACCATTTCCGGTGTTTTTACAGTCATTGCGGGTACATCTTCATTATTAGCCGTTACTTGCATCAAATTGCGGCTTTTCCCCCTTAGAACAAGCCCTACGATTTCATCTCGAACTGCCAGATTGGTTTCACTCTCTTCACGGATATAAATTTTATAATCATCAACGGCATAAGGCGGATCATCACCTCTGGGAATCATAATGCGGATAATCTTTTCTTGTTTAAAATCCTGAACATCAAATTCACATTGGAGAGGTGGACTGATGCGATTAGAAATTTCATTTTCTATAATTTTTATATTTTTTTCAGAGTCTGCGATACCTGGAGGAGGGATTTTTTGATCAGAATTTAAACCAATATATAGAGTGCCACCATTGGTGTTCATAAATGCGCAAATATCGGTCAAAATTGCATATAATTTTCCTCCTCTGATCGTCATACTTTCATGAAAATCCTGAATAATATTTGGACCTTCTTCCAGCGCATTCAGAAGATAATTTGAAACGGGCTCAGATAATTCTTTTCTTGGTCTGGTTTTCGAAAAATCATTTCCTTTAAACACATTTAAAATTGCTTCGAATGTTCTTTCCTGTAGTAGGATTTCTGTTGTACGATCCCCTAGTCCAAAATTCTTTTTTCTGAAAGGATCAGTTAATAAGCGGTGAGAATCCGAACCCTGAATACAATGCATACGTCTTGGATATTCCGGTTTTGTGCCATTAAAAAAGTAAGCAGTTGTTCTTTTTCCAATTTGATCCAGATCAGTAACTTCTAGTGCATGGAGATGTTCGTCCTGCGTATAGGCAATTTTGGTTTGTCCTCCAAAATTAAAACCTCGCATTGCAACACCATTTGATGAGTTTACATGAGCAGCTATCACGAGGCCACCTGAATTATTTATCATTTGATAGGCAGCGATGACATCGGAGGTTGCTCCAATATTTTGCGCACCATCATCCAACACATGGGGGGGAATTTTTAAAGATAGTAGAAGATGTTCAATTTCTCTTACTGGCTTTTCAGGTGGAAATATCCCTAGAATGTGAAAACCAAATGTCGCAGTAAATTCAAATCCTGGAAGGACCAGAATTTTTTCTAAAAGCCTTTTGTATTCATCAAGCCGAACCTTTTCTTGTGGAAGAATTCTATTTAATTTAAACAATGTTTCTAATTGCTGGATTTCTTCTTCCATTTTCTTGTATCCAGAGATAGAGTTGTGATCGGTGATCGCAATAATATCAAGGTTCTTTTCTTCAGCTCTTTTTAGAATATCAAGAATTGTAACTTCTGGTTGTTGAAAGTCTGCTGATGCTGGTGTGTGAATGTGTAAATCAATGTTGTACCAGTGAGTTTTTGAAGGGTTATTGTTTTTTGCCAATATAGCTCCTTAAATAAGGAAAATTTGTGAGAATTTTATTTTTTATTTTTTATTTTTTTCGGTTTTTTTACTAAAGCATGTTCAAGTACTTCATCAATTGTATCTACAAAAATGAATTGGATTGAGTTCTTCACCTCTTCGGGAATATCTTCATAATCAAGTTCATTTAATTTGGGAAGAATTACAGTTTTTACTCCAGATCGATGAGCTGCTAAAACCTTTTCTTTAATACCACCTACAGGTAATACCTGACCCGTTAATGATATTTCTCCTGTCATTGCAAAATC